>Ga0307514_10003691_pt1 | contig 14476 bp, 16 predicted proteins | sample 16_EM_MG_FD_203088 | JGI IMG/M metagenome (GOLD analysis project Ga0307514, IMG submission 203088) | Populus trichocarpa ectomycorrhiza microbial communities from riparian zone in the Pacific Northwest, United States - 16_EM | ecosystem: Host-associated > Plants > Roots > Unclassified | place... | reverse complement strand
AGTCTTTTGCGTGGCGCTATGGTTAAGCCATATGCGTCTTCCGATATTCCCTGCTGTCCCATGGCGTGATTTCCTATCCTTGTATCTTGTTTCGCAGTTGTTGGAAATGCGCTGTTGGGATAGAATCTTCTAGTAACCTGGGAATTGTGTGTTAGCGTGTATTTGTCTTGTTGGGGTCTTGATGTTTGGGACGTATAAATATACGTCCATTCCCCCATTCTTGAGTTCTCTTTTCCTTTCCTCTCCACGCAACAACTTGTCCCTTGTCTTGTCTCCGGTTCCGGTCTTGTCCCTCGTCTTGTTTCCTGCCTTGTCTCTTGTCCTGTTCCTGTTCTGGGGCTTGTTCCCTCCCTCCTTTCTGGGACCTCGTCTCCCGCCTTGTCTTCTTCTTGCCTGTCAGTCTAGTATATTCCGTCTAGTATCTAGCTGAATTTAATATATTCTTGCCATGAATTCTTAGTCTGTTCGGGCGTAGTCCAGACTATCCCGCCGTGATCCATAGAGGCAGATTTGACAGCTGCGCTTAGCAAGGCCATGTCCGCTGTCCAGAATGCTAAGACCGTTTTCAAGCAAGCCAAGGCCACTCGTGCGGAAGCCCAGTCCGCCATCACAGATGTGCACTCCGCTTTTCACGCCGCTGAGGTCGTGCATGCTAATATCACCAAGCCAAGCAGAAGTTCCGCTCCAGCAAACTCGGGGATTATGACGCCGGCCCTCTTCTAGATCTTATTAACACTATTGACGAGAACTTGTTCCATCTTAGTCAATTAATATTAAACATTATGGGCGTCGTTGCGATCCTTGATCCCGTTGATGCCGCCAAGAGATGTCGGGATATATTCGTCGATACGCATACGCTAGCTAGCTTTTTTTTTTTTTTTTAAGGAATCATTAATCGCATTCACCCTATCTAGAGTATGGCGATAGACTGCAGCTCCCGGTCTCCCGGGTGGCCTCTCTCCCCTTCCGGGCCAGTCTCTGCCCTCCCCGTGCTATCTACAAAAATTTAACGAATAAAATGAAACACCGCCTCACACCATCTCTCATCTGTCCACAATGAATCCTGTGTGCGCCCCATTCCATCGTCCACCCACGTACATCTCAACAGGTGAGCCGCATTCTGTGGCGTCCATCTGTCGCACACGCACCATTGCGTATCTGCCCTCCCTATCTCCCACAGCCACTGCTGCTGTGGTCCCTTGTCGGTCACCATGTAAACCAACCCACGCAGCGGGGGAAGCCGGAATAAAATGGGATCACGACAAGGACTGGAGGGGAAACAAAGGCAGGCACCTCGGAGTAGTGATGCAAGACCAGCGGCGGCACCAAAAATACAGGAGCCAGAAAGCAAAGGCAGCGTGGGAAGTCGTGAAGAGACTGAGCAAGTTGCCGGCGAAGGGGAAGAGGCTGATCCTGACGCAGCAACTACTCCCGATCCTGACATATGGAAGCGAGCTGTACCCCGAACCAAGCGAACAACAACGACGACTAGCGAATGAGATGTACAGATGGGTGATTGGAGCATACCCCGGGAGCAGAGCGGATAAAGTACAAGTGCTGGTGGGGCTGGGGGATGTGGGAGTCATCATGTCGAGCAAGAGAATAAGGTGGGCAGCATCGGTGTACGCTAGACATATGCCAGAGTTGAGGGAGATTGCAGAACCCATCCTACGCAAGGCGATAGGGGAAGAAGATGAACTGAGGTGGATGGGGAAAATCGGAAGCGAGAAACGCCAGATAGAGATAGAGGAGTTTGTGGAAGGAAGGGTCGAAGAGTGGTCGGACGGCAGTAGGATGGAAGGGAGAGCAGCAGGGGCGAACAGGCGAGAAGGGCTATACCTCGGGGAATGGGCTACAGTAGCGGACGCGGAGGAAGTGGGAGTGATGCTCAGCTGGGAACACAGCAACGTCGTGGCCCTGGACAGCCAAGGAGTGATACAGCGCATCGCCAACCTACAACACATGGGACCACGCTCCTGGATAGAAGAAAAACTAGTGCGGCAAATGCAAGAACGTCCAAGGTCATTGATGTGGGTGAAGGGGCATACGGGGGTGCGGGGGAATGAAGAAGCAGACGAGAGGGCGAAAGCGGAGGTGGAAGCAGGGGAGCGGCGGAGTGCAGCGGGGATTGTAACACCCGGGGGTATAAGACAAGAGTTCCCATTATACCCGAAGGCACCAGCCCATATGTCGTGGACAGCGGCGGCGCTGAGGGGGCTAGTATATATGGTGACAGACAAGGGACCGCAACACCAGTGGCTGGCGGAGATCGGAAAAGTGGATACCCCATGGTGTGTATGCGATAGGTGGACGCCACAAAACGCAGCACACCTGTTGCGGTGCCAGTGGGTAGGTGATGGAATAGGGCGAACGCAGGAGGCGATATGGGGAGACGAGAAGTGGTGTGAGGCGGTCTTCGACTTCATTAGATAGGGAAGAACTTCATGTACATAGAGTGGTGAGGGCAGAGACTGGCCCGTAGAAGTGGAGAGAAGCCACCCGGGCAACCGGGAGCAGCAGTCTATCGCCATACTCTAGATAGGGTGAATGCGATTAATGATTCTTTAAAAAAAAAAAAAAAAAAGGGCTGCTGCGGACCAGGATATATGCGTCGGTGCCCTAGGGTATATTGGGAAATCGTGTTTTATACCCCGTGGCGTTGCTACTCCCACCGCGCCCCGCCTCTCTCCCGCTTCCACCTCCTCCTTCGCTCTTTTGTCAGCCTCTTCATTCCCCCGTACTCCCGTGTGTCCTCTCACCCACATCAGCGTCCTCGGTCTTGCCTGCATCTGCGGACTAAGCGTTCTTCTATCCAGGACCGCGGTGCCTCATGTTGCAGGTTCACAATGCGCTGTATCACCCCTTGACTGTCCAGCGCCACTACGTCGCAACTTTCCCAGCTCAGCATCACCCCTGCTTCTTCAGCATCTGCCACCGTGGCCCACTCCCCTAGATATAGTCCTTCCCTCCTGTTGGCCCCCGCTGCTCTTCCCACCATTCGGCTCCCATCTGACCACTCTTCCACTCCCGCCTCCCTTAGATCTTCCCTCCGTACCTGGCGTCTGTCAGCTCCTACCCCCCCCATCCACCTCAATTCCACTTCTCCCCCCATACGCTAGCTAGCTTCACGCTCACAATGAACGACAAGTCGCTTAAAGTAGCCGAGGCAGCGCTTGACGCGGCCAGTCAGTTGCCCAGGACGAAGGAATGGTCATTTACGGTCTGCCCACATTGCCAACTAAATTCCAGAGGTATAGCTGGAGTTTCGGAGAAAAGAAACATGGCTTGTTATCATTGAGCGACCAAGACCACCCCAAGCCTGACGATAGCGGAAATTATGGTAGTGTAGCTTGGCCGATCGCTCTTGCACTCTATTCCCCTGTCCTTCACTTTCTCTCTCCTAAATTTCCCTCAGCACTTCATGACGGCACCTTCGATTCTCCCGCATCATTTGGTAATGATACGGTACCCGACGCGGGCTCGAGAGGCTCTGTTGTTGAGTATATGGTAAGTGAGAGTAAAGGGCGATCCATTTTCACGTATAGTCCGACGGCAATTGCAATACCAGCCGATAATGTGAGTGTTGAACTTGAACACAAGCCGTCATCGTCTCTGATGCGAGCTGCCCGTCAAAGAGACAACTTGGAATCTGTGTACGGCGAACTGCGCGACATACCCAATCCCGAGATTGAGTTTGGGGATGTGGGTGCATCCATCTACCATGAGCAGGCAGGGGCGTATTCTCTGTACAATTGACACCGTGCTACTTGCGGTTGACAGATTTCACGCGATGCAGCAGTTTGAACACGCAATTCGGGCTGCACGGTTGGTATTTGAAAATTGATCCCACTGTTGACTCTGCTGATCAAACTGCGTGCTGGAAGTTCCCGCCGTTCCGTGACCTTGCTAAACAAAAGAAGATTTCAGACAAGTTCGACGAGTGGCCGAAGGTCAGCCTTGGATCGGACATCGCGATCACAGAGCGGCGAAGCAACCCATCAGCGGTGCATTTTTTTTTTTTTTAAGGAATCATTAATCGCATTCACCCTATCTAGAGTATGGAGATGGACTGCAGCTCCTGGCGGACCAGGTGGCCTCTCTCCCCTCCTTGGGCCAGTCCCTGCCCCTATCTGATGATCTATCTACATTATGAATCCCGCAACCGCCTCGCACCATTTCTCATCCTCCCACATCATCTCATCAGCGGTGCATGCGACCGCTCGCGGCCGACCCACAGCATACATGAAGTGGGTCGTCATGAAGTACATCGAGATTCTCATTGCAGCTGGGGACCAGTATTTCCGAGGTAGCCTCGAGGACCTCCCCCTTGCTATTCAGCATTATATCGAAGCTGCACATATCCTCGGACCCGAGCCCCCAAAGGTCCCCAAACTGGCAGAGCCCATTCCGCTAACCATCAAAGAGTTGGAATGCAAGAAGAATGGGAAGGTCGATCTTGAGCTCGCCTTTCCGTTCTTCCGTCCTATCAAGAGATCAGGGCCGCCTAACTCGGCCCCTAACGATCCAAACCGGGAGAGCCTGCAGGCTGCTGGGCATCTTGACGACGTCATATTTCTGTCTACCGGCAAACCCAGAGTACCAAAGGCTCCGGGCCCTCGTAAATGATCGCCTTTACAATGCGAGGAACAACCTCGACATCCAAGGCCGACCTATCATCTACTCTATGACCGAACCAGAAATCGATCCAGGGGCTTTTGCCAAAGCTCTCGCTGGTGGTGCTGCAGGCATATCTGCCCTTATGAGTGATATGGACAGTCCAATGCCGTTCCATCGCTTTTCGTTCCTGATCCATAGGGCGCTGGAGTTATGTGCGGAGTTGCGTGGCATGGGTGAACAGTTTCTACAGGTGAAGGAGAAAAAGGATAGCGAGGGCCTATTCCGCCTCAAGGCACGTCAGGATAAAGCGCGCCAGGACTTTATGCTAGACCTGAAGAGTTTACAACGACATGAGATCAATAAAACAATAGAGTCACTTGAGCAGAGCAAAGAGGCGACTGAAATGCAGTTAACCTACTACCTCCAGCTTATTGGTGAGCCACTTGATAAGATCCCCAATGGAACTACTGGCTGGGAGGACATCGAGCAAGATATTCAGCCTCGCAAAGCCGATGACGATCTGCGCATGAGCCCGCTCGAAGCGGAGGAGATGAACAAGGCCGAAATTGCCACCCAGCATAACACTGCAGCTGCTAAAATGGATTTGTCAATCTCAGTATTGCGAGCGCTCCCCACAGTTAATGAAAATATCCAACCGATGGGGGTGGGTATATCCATAGGTGCTGGGCCCCAGATAGGATGCATTGCAGGCCGTTGCCAGTAAGTTCAGAATGGAGGCATTGATTGCATCGGAGGCTGGGCAGAAAGCATCACGCAAGGCTCAGCTCACACGACAACTACAGGAGAGACGCATGCAGACCAATTTGAAGGGTCGGGAGTTAATGGGACTTGCCAAGCAGATCGAGATCCAGCAGAAGTGGTTGGAATTAAATGCAAAGGAGACTGCCATTGCCAAGATGGAAATTGAGCACGCCCATGAGACTGAAATGTGTTATTTATCCAAGTACACTAACCAGGAGCTCTACGCATGGATGGAAAATTCGATACGAATGATACACTATGACCTCTACCAGTTGGCTTTGGATCTCGGAAAACGCGCAGAGAAGGCCTTCCGCTTTGAAAGAGGTGCTGCGGGGCCTATGACATTCCTTCAGAGCGGAGGATACTGGGACAACTCCCGAGATGGCTTACTAGGAGCTCACCAACTCCACCTCGATCTCAGAAAAATGGAGTCTGCATATCTTGAGAGACCGAATTTCGATTTTGAAATTATCAAAAATATATCTCGCCGCCAGATTGACCCATTGCAACTGCTAATCCTCCGCGAAACGGGATCCACCACCTTCTCCGCGCCTGAGCTTCTATTCGACTTTGACTTCCCCGGCCACTATATGCGGCGGATCAAATCTGTATCAATCTCCATTCCGTGTTGCTTCCACAGGTGACGAGTACAACCCAAGGGGGGGTCACAAGGAGGAGCATTTCCGCACTGACCAAGTACCACTCACTTCCGTGGCCATTAGCACTGGCATCCATGACAGTGGCACATTCGAGCTCAACTTCAAGGACGAGCGGTTCTTGCCTTTCGAGGGCGCGGGGGTGATCAGCACATGGAAACTCGAGCTCCCGACGGTCGTGAAACAGTTTGACTACCACACAATTAGTGATGTGGTCCTTCACATGCGGTATACGGCAATGCGCGGTGGTTCAGGCCTCCAAAAGGCTGCCAACGAGGCAGTGGGAACGTTCCGAGAAAACATCAATAAGAGCAACCAGGGCGGGTTCTGGGCATTCTTTGACCTCAGGAATGACCTCCCAAATGAATGGTACGCTTTTCAATCCAAGCTCAAGGATAGGGAGACTGTAGCGCTGTCTCTGGGTAGCTTGTTGGGTCGTTTGCCGTTTTGGGCGAGGGCTTCATGCCCAAGGTACAAACCGTACGTCTCCTGGTGTCTGGAGAGAAACTTCACACTGTCTTGAAAAAAGTGAAGATCTCCGGCATGGATCTTGAACAAGATCCGGACAGTAAGATGGAATCGAATACCAGTAGTACCCTGTTGCGACCATCTAATGACAAGCCGCTTAGCCTCGAGGAGTTGCGAATTGAATTAGTGGGTGAGAAGCTTGATCTCAGTGAGTCTCAAAAGTCTGAAAACATCTCCCTCGTGTTTAAGTATACGTTGAATCAGGAAAGTTGAGGAATTTGGGGAGATTTTCGGAATTTTGGAAAGTTTTTTCTATTGATAATCTCGAGATTGTGGGAAATATGGGAAAGGAATTTGCGAGATTTGCGGGGTTTCGGGGGATTGGGGGAATGGTGGCAACTTGGGGATTTAGGGGATTCAGTGACTTTTGGGGATTGTGGGGATTGTGGGAGCTGTGGGAATTGCAGAAACTGTGGGAATTGGCGGGTACTGTGGAAATGTGGGACGGAATGGTGGGACGGAATAGTTGGGCGAATGGTGGAAATTTGGAGGTTCAAGTTGATAGGGTTTCTCATGATCGGTTTACCGGCCTAGGTTTGTATTCTTCTATTCTATGCAATTGTTAGACGGATGAGAATAAGAACATACTTTGGAGAGCACGAACGCTTTTCTTCCGGGATCACTTTCGAAAGCGACAGTCGTGCCGGCGCCCCGCACCCCGTAAACTAGTCTACTGTACTTATATACTCTCATGCAGACTAGCAGCCTCCATGGCTACCTCTTTCCGGAGGAAAGCTGGAGAATCAAGCAGCATACTGTGATAGCCAGTGCTTTGTACGGAGATTTCAGACTTGTGAGTCAACTTGTCGTGGATTGAGCACACCTACCTGCAAGCTATTTTAGCCTTTGATTGATCAGGATGCTATTGTGTATTCATTGCAACCACGTGGCTGAACCGCTCTTGCAAGCTGCTATCGTGGAGTTCGAGCAGTTTCTTCAGATTTTGAAGGCATTGAGGTCTCGTGGTGGCTGGGGTGCCAGTGTGCGAAAGAAGGTCCAAACATGTTCAACGGCGCCAGTGGAACGTCGTTTATTACCGAGTGCGGAATGGTAGAGCGCCACCCGCAAGACTCACTACCGGATTGGGCAACAGGGTCATGTTCCCTACATACTTATGTAGGCTTGGCGCATTGATGTCGGTGTCAGAGTGCAGAATAAGTACACTTGCAACTTGCTATATCGGACTCCATATTTAAACTAGCGTCCAGTATAACAGGTGGGGCAACAAGAGTGCCTCATAACACCACAACGTAAGGATATCAAATTAAATTAAAGGACCGAAGTAGTCTGGTTGCATAACCTCTACAAGAAATTTTGGTGTATTGCGCCAAGCCGCCGTGGTGACTGTAGCGCTCATCATACAATTAATTGACTTTTGAGACCAGACTCTCTCCGAGAGGTTATGCAATCAGACTAGGACAGAAGTATATCGCAGTTACCGATAAGTAAGATCTATATTTAATGCTAGGATGGGTGTAAATGAGCAGTCTCTCTGAGAGGAAAATATGAGATCTGTCTGGGGCGGCAGAAGCAGATTAGTGCAGGGAAAAAGATGTCCTACTCCACTCTCTATTCAAGACTTGGTTGATACTATTGGTCAGACACAAGAAGGACTTAAATATTATTAGCAGAAGCATAAGGTTCAGGTGTCCCTTCATCGGCTACCAATATATGCCTGAATTCAAGACCATCTCATGTGGTATGCAACTTTGCGTGGAGGCGAGGGTATTTCCTACACAATTTGCATGTGAAGATTTGTATATCCAGGATATAGAATATGTTGGGAGTCCTGGGCACATGGCTGCATGAGATCTAGGACGATGCCGGATAGAGATCCGCTAATTATCTAGTGGGCGGGCCGGTATATCGTAATCTGGTTGCATAACCTCTTGTAGGGTATATCAGGTGTAAGCGCCGAGTCTGGTTGGCACGACCTCTCCTGTTCCTTTTTATCTTTTATTTTAAAGTCGAAACCACATTTAACTAAAGATTAAGGCAGGGTTTCTGATTCAAGTTGTTCAATTCCAATAAGATGATCCCTGTAATTCCAATACACGCTAGGTAAGGCTCTACGTATGTAGGTATACGCGTCTGGGCATGACTTTTTAGTCTAGTCTTCCTTGTACGTTGTCGTTCGCAAAATCATAGGAACCCCGTACCAACTTATTAGGATTCGAGTCGACATTATACGTAATAATACGTACGTACAGCTGGAACGCGTCACCATGGGATGCGGAATCCGGCATCATGTCCACCAGGGACAAGCTGAACCCACCCACTGCCTTACGGGAGTCCACGACCATGAACATAGTTGCAATGTATCAATTGGCTATATATAAGCAGACCAAAACTCCCTACTACGGATCTCTGTCACCATCAGCAGCTCACCATCGATTCATCTATTCGGTCGCCTGCCTCCCACGCTATTACTTGAAGACTCGGGACATTTTATTATCCTACTACAAGCTAAGCACTGTACGTATGCTCTACAACTGGGGCAGATATCATTGAGAGAGATTGACCTAACGACATCTGAAGCAGTCAGCAAACCTTCTTATACCAACCTTTTCAAAATGCAATTCTCACTTCAGATGTGCTCCCTCATTGTCATGGCTCTTGCCAGTGCCAGTGCCGCTCTCCCCGCGACTACTCCTCACCCCACGCCCTCTGCCAATCCCAATGCTCCTCGCCCCACGCCCTCGGCCCATCACACAACTCCTCTCCCCACGCCCTCGGCCAACCCCAATGCCAATTGGGAGTTTAAGGGTTATGAGCAAACTGGCCATCACGGCAAGGAGCTCTCCCTCACGGGCAGTGGCTCGGACTGCCGCGATTTTGACCATGGTGTGTATTCTTACACCTGGAATAGTGGCAAATTCCATTCCGGCAAAAAAGAATACGGTTGCTCGTTTACCCTCTACAAGGGGAAAAAGTGTACCGAAGGAGAGTTGTACAAGGGGCCTAACAATGGGCCTTTGGACTCGAAGAAGGGTGACTTCTCTAACGATCAGCACAAGGCTGCTAGTATCAAGATTGTGTGCCAGCACCCATGAGTGGCTATGTGATCATGCTGGATGAAGTAGCTCTCTAGTGGACTGGGGTATTATCTGGGAGTGCGTATAGTGTGTGATGGAAAGGTATTGGTTTGGTGGAGATCTCGGAGGTATATGGGTTTCTTTTTCTGTGCTGGTTTCATTCTTCAAGCCTAGAATTGTTAAAGACATTCTGTATTTCTTCTACTCTGGAAACAATCCACCTTTGATTTTTCCTTCGATCATCGTTGGGCAGGGAAATATTGAGTAGTGGTTGAGGCATCAGCCTATTGGGTCCTGTATTAGTATATGTTTGTACAACAAATATTTTTCCTCGTGGAAGCATCTCTATAGCGCTATCTTCAGCTATACATCCTCCTCGTGAGGCTCCTGACCTGTCTCACTAGTATTATCATGATCATCTCCTACAACTCCGATTAACGACTTCTGGGCTCCGACTCCCTCCACCTTGGATGGTCCGGTTCTGCTAATTGATTTTCAAGGTACAGATATACTTTTTTAATTCTTGAGATTCCTCGTCCGGTCAGGTTCACTATTTGTCCGGTAGCTATAGCCAGTCAGTTTTGCGCTGTAGTTCCAAAATCGCTGCAGCCCGTCCGCAATAGCAAGTTTTCGGCGTTCCGGTACCTACAGTAAGTTGCAAGTGTACGGAGTATTGGCATGCCCATGCAGGATCACCTATGCATCGATGTGCAGGATGGTCGACGTGCAGCTGCAGATGCCATGTGTACTAGTAGGTATGTACCACCGCGGCCGGCATGAGACTACCGGTAACCGGCCAGTCTCCAAGACGTAAGCTAAATTAGCCAATATTTGCATGCGCGAAATTCTTGGCGAACTCTCCTGTCATAGATTTTTGTGCATTATGTCTGAGTACACCCCAAAGAAAATCTCTAAATATACTACAAAATATGTTTGGCAATGTGAAGACTGTCAAGTCCAGCCTGGGCAACGCAATTATTTACTGCTGAGACCCATCAATAACTCGCTGACTTGCTAAAGCGCTAGCACTATGCCTAGGAGGATTGTCGCGGCCATTGAGCCTAAGGGCTGGTGTACCAACTATTTTGTTTTTCTCTTATGAGGGATGGTAATGTTGGAGAGTATTACCGCTAGGACAAAACGTGATCACTGGGTGCCAGGTTTGCCTAGACACCGATGGTATACTGTACACCAACAGGTAAAGCATGTATACACTTCTTAGCTCCCTACAATAAAGTTTCAGGTTGTATATTGAAGTGGTTATTGAGATATTCAAGAATATAGTGGTTGCGTATTCATGAAACTTGACTTTATGCTAACCAGACTACAATACAGCAAAAATGAATATTTAGCAGTATTTCCAGCACTATTCCTTCTCCTATCAGCCCTACCACCCCCACCCCTACCACCCTATAGCTACGGAGGTGCCACAGTATTTTCTCCAAGCCCAGTTCTGCTGGGAGAGGGCTTTTCCACAATATTCTTGTTAGATTGGGTCTTATGGTTAGATATTGCATGCTTAATTCAGTATGTCTGTATCTTCTATGCCTGCCACACCTTCTGTTTCTTCCGCATCAACTCCGTTCCCACTCCCCTCTCCTCCTGCGCCTCTACCGGTTGGTACACCTTGAAACCCAGCGTCTTGTGTTATTACTATCCGGCTAAAGTTAGTAACTTGTAGCTGCAGTTTGCACTCCTCCGCTTTGTGGTGACGTAGTCTTGACTGTTGCACGTTGTGGCTTTGGGGAATTCTTCAGTTAGAGTATCAGTTGAAAGAATTCAATAACCCCCAATTACTGGCTCGCGAGAACAGCCCACCAACCTCCTACCACAGAAACTCGGCAAGCATAGTATGTTGATTGAAAATCAAATGAAATTTTCATAGTCTCGTAAATAGTTTTTCAAGCGAATTTGTAATACCCCTGAGGGAATAAACAGATCCCACGTTTCCGTCTCCGGATAAGTGTCAAGCTGACTGAACTGGGGTGATTCAGGTGATGCCCATACTTGACCCTCTTCTCTCTTCTCTTGGTGTTCCACCTCTTCCCTTTCCTCTTGGGGTTCCTGGCCTTGGTGTACTACCTCATCTTCCCCTCAATATCAACAGGATACTCTGGTGTCCATGTTCAATACATTACAGGGGGGTTAGAAGAGGGACGGGGGGGTCTTCAGGGAGGTCATATTGCCAGGGGGAGTATTGGGTATTAGGTTGATTTTTGTGGGGCATGAGGATAACCATGTTGTAGAGCATAGTTATTTCCCTAGCAGTCGAATGACCATACTCGATCGGATATAGGGCGCGAATGGTAGTATTCGGGGAATTAAATTGAATTTTTTTTTTTTTTTGGAGTCTATACGCCTTTTCCCCGAAGGGAGCCTTAGGCTATGAGGCGGAATTAAATTGAATAATGATATATAGAAGTTGCATTATGGCTTTGGAGCATTGTAGTCCAATAGGAGACTAGATTATGTAGATGTGACTGTGCCTAGAACTACCAAGCTCAAGATGGTAGTCCACTAAACCCCAAAGGGATGCTAGGTCCGAATTCGGTATGGCAATGAATGAACCAGACTAACAAAAAAGCAAACAAGTATAGTATAAGTAGTTACATGCCAAGAGAAAAAGACCCTGCAACTAACAAACCGACAACCCATATATGATATCTCCGTCTAACCATACATCACTTCAGCTAACCCCCTCTACTCCCCTTCCGCGCCTCATTTCTACTTCCTCCCCCACCCCCGCCCCCTCCTCAATCTTTCTCGTCTTCTCCCCACCAGCCTCCGCTCCCAATTCTGTGCCCCTCGATTGTTGACCTCTGTTCTGACCTGCCCGGCCTGTCAGAAATTCTTGGGTGGGTTTCCTGCATTCAACATCAACTTGAACCGTAATTATACTGCCTCGCATTTTATGATGGCTTCATTGGATAGCTCCACATCTTAACGCCCACATTTCCCCAAACTGTACACAATGCTTTTGAGGATTATCTTGCAACTTGTTCCGGCTTGCTTACCCAAAATGGCGAGATATTCTGAGAGTCCTTCAACAGCCAGATACGACAAATGCGACATCAAAAATGAAATGGACCGCATTGAATGGATACCTGATTAGCGATGCTGGTGCACTCGTGAAAAATCCCAGCATGACGCAACAGGCAGAAGTAGTAGGCAATCGGGAAGTTGTTTTAGAGCAAATTGTGAATACACATTTATCATTGCTTCATGTCCGACAGTGTGGTTATGTTAAATACGATTTACATTGCAGTCTTCTCCCCGCAGCGTATTTATTTTCTAGCGTAGGTAGATAAGAGTCTGGACACGAGATCAATTGCAGTACCTAGCCGCTGTCATCTATCACATAATTGCCGGAATACTATGAGGGGATGGCGATGGAGGATGCAGAAGAAATGGGGGACAGGCACGCCGATTTTCAATGTTTAGTACAATTCATGTCCGTCAACGTTAATGTATATGCGGTTCCTCTTTATAGAGTACAGATTTTCAAAAAAAAAAACAGAAAAGTTAATGTATGTGTTAATATTTCCATGCATTCACACTATTATCATTACTTCTGAAATTCCTACAATTGGTAATCACATTCCCGGGGCTGCTTCCGGCCTGCCGGGGAATCGAGGATCGGAAGATTAGTTCTGCATTCCCGGGCAGGCCGTTATTCCTCTGTGGGCCGGCCTCCGAAGTAGCATTGGAAAGAATACTGGTATACATGACAGAAATTTAGACCTGGGAACAGGGGCGGCTGAGGGGCCGTAGTCCCAGTAGTACTTTGCGTACATACCTATAACTACATGTCTTAGTAGCACAACAGTCCTGCCTTGGGGAGCGCGCACAATTAATTGTCTTGGCGACAGCGCAGGTTTAGAGTCTGGGCACGAGAACACACTTAACCACTATGTACTCCGTAGTCCGGTGTCATTCGCTACCGTGCAACACCATTCACAACACCACAATTACAACTTTGTGTCTCCCGTGGAGCCTCGCCGCCGCATCTTGTGCAACACTCCAAGCCAGCAAACACAGCTCCACCTCTAGCTCTAGCTATAGATCTGCAGCGAGCGGGCCCTTTCCGGGTCCCACTACGCGACTGTACCACAGGAGTTTCCACAGGTCAAAAATCCCGTAGTGCGTAGGATTTTTCCCTGTGGTGCAGACCCTTGGTGCACTTGTTTTCATTTCTGTGCAAAATCCTGTGTTCCCCGGGTTTCTTGACACCCCCGGGAACACAGGATATTGTCATTAGCTGGACTAAATACTGTGCATATAAGGTTATTTTCCTGTGCATATAAGGTTATTTTCCTGTGCAGATAAGGTTATCTTCCACTGCCTATGGTGTAATTTCTCTACCTAAGACTGGGAATAATTCTTAGCTTTCGGTGGATATATCCCGTTCAGCACATACAGCATGTGCATATACCAAGGACAAAACCCGCATACGCACCAGGTTTTTTGGTCTCGTACTCAGGACTTGAACATGGGTTATCACGGTTTGTATCCCAGCCTGTGTTGACTATTGCAATTGTACTTTAATTCATTACTATAGTATACTAATAGAGATTTATAGAGGATAGGTATATTCTGTGTGATCCATATTAGAGTATAGCCACAATACGAGTAATAAAATAAATGTATGCACATACAAAAAAAAAAGCCCCCCCAAAATAATATAATGAAAACATAGTCTGGTTGTAACAACCAGATTAATGAAAACATATACTCAAGCTTAACTTCATTATCACAAAGAGGATGTATGAGGAGAGGGGGCCGATATGGATGGAAGTGTAGACCAGGAGGGAATAAGAGGAGGGAGTTGGATCATGAAGGTATGGTGGGGGGTTCGGAAGGTTGTCAGCTAGATCGAGG
>Ga0307514_10003689_pt1 | contig 14479 bp, 18 predicted proteins | sample 16_EM_MG_FD_203088 | JGI IMG/M metagenome (GOLD analysis project Ga0307514, IMG submission 203088) | Populus trichocarpa ectomycorrhiza microbial communities from riparian zone in the Pacific Northwest, United States - 16_EM | ecosystem: Host-associated > Plants > Roots > Unclassified | place... | reverse complement strand
TGGTCGCTAAGACGAATCGTGCGAGGCGAAAGACGAGTCTCGGATGAGATTAATGGATCCGTCGGACAAAATTTTGTATGGGAAAGACGAATCCACTAGAGACAGATAACGAGCAGCAATTCATTTTGAACGAGTAAAAAATTGCCCAAATCCCACGCGATAGGGGAGTTCTATTCAATGATCCACGATAGTTGAGGGTTTTCGACATGTCACAGGGCGCCCATGCTGTACAGTGCATTGTAGCGCTGGGATGTAAGTATACGATGTAGGTACTTTACATCACCCAGGCTGCACAACCCCTTCTGGGTCAGGCATTGATACCTCGCAGCCAGGATGCCGGAGCAGATTTTAGCTAAACTACGTAGATCTTCAACCCTGCCTGGACATAAATTTCGTATAAAAAAGTCTTTAGCGGAGAGTCAAATGCCGACTAACTAATCCACAAACTACTTAGTTTGTCACTAGACACACACTAATACCACATCGACGAAGCCAACCTTCCCAAATCGGTAGTCACTACCCTATCAAGCCTAGATCATATGCAAGGCTGCAGGTTCTACGTGATCTTTGTTCGAACGATTGGCGCACAATATCTGATACTGCTAACCTCGCTCATCCTCGTAACCTTCCACCAGACAATTCCTCGAGAAAACAGGGGCAGGATCTATCCACCAGATCGTTCCCACAGCCAATAGCCCTATCAACTTGAACTGATCCACTTTCTAATGCCGTTGAATACGAAAGAAATCGTGACTTCATAGGACTAAGGAAAAATCCATGACTTTTTGCCCCGAGTGCCCCACCGTGGGGTGATTCCGCCAGGTCATATAGCTCCGCCCTAAGTCAATTTTCAAATCAGATGCTTCCCCCATACCTACGCCCAGAAGCATCAACCTCCCAAATGGCAACAAAAATAAATCCTCATAGAGGGCACAGACAGCTCTCGGCTCCGATAAATGCGCCCCATGGATATATGTGTGTAGATCTTTATAGCTTTACATGAGATTGCTCATTCCCCGCTGGCCCCTTTGACCTGGCTCAAATAATATCATACTTCGAAATGGAAGCACTATGTGGATGCACATTTTGCACAGCCACGGGAATGAGGTTGAAGTGATTCCTTCATGGGGTATGGAACATGATCTGTCGTTGGTCGCTGTGATTGTGTGACGTGGGGTACCGGGTGACCATGCATGTTCTGTACAGTGTGATCTATTGTTGGGAGGTGTGTTAGATGTTGAGTATAGGCAATCATGCAACAAGGGTTATGGAGGGTGCATGGGATACGGGGAGACATGGGATACGGGGAGACATGGGATACGGGGAGACATGGGATACGGGGAGACATGGGATACGGGGAGACATGTGATACGGGGAGACATGGGATATGGAGGTTTTTTACGGAGAATGCAAGGGTTGCGGAGAATATGGAGGATACGGAGGATACGGAGGATGATACTTGGAGGGTGGATACACATGTGTCATGGGAATGGGATATATAAGGGCGCTGGGAATCCCTCATGCTTAATCTTTATCTTTATCGAATACATCATTCTTCCCGTCTCCACCATTCGCATACCAGAGCAGGTGACTTGACGGACGCACTGTTGCATTGGATAGAGTGGGGAATTTAGAAGCTCGTTCTCCGACTTCCGAGTACTCACAACGATGTGTCGTAGATCTGGACAGTATTGTTGACCTAATTCGTAGTCGAACGGAGAAATCCGGTGTACTTGTTTCAGGTTCTGCAGATCTCTTCCGGTTCCTATATGACAAGCTCAGCTTTGTAACATTGGTAACCAGGCTATCAATGTGGACCGCCACCTCCCCGACCCCTCCTTTGCCTGTACTCTCTACGAGGGCTCGTACACCTGGATAGTTTCGACGCCGCAACTGGCATACTTACATGCCTACCATCCCAGACAACAATTGAACACCTGTGCCGATAGTCGCTGATCCAAGGGTATATTTCGGCGGCATGAATGCTGCAGGATACTCAATGAAGGCAGGCATTTGTAGAGGGCTGTTCTTGTCACTTGCGGGTGAAGGTGAGCTTCAATGTTGAAAAGAGCTGCTGTTGGGGTCCCATGACGTTTTACTGTCTTTCTGACGCCTCATGGAGGCCCAGGTGGCGCTTTGGGGGCCAAGGGGTACAATGAAAGGGGTGCCCTGCGGCTGCACTGTGATAGCTGCTGCGCACCATCCAAATTTCCAAGTGCTAGTCTTGGTAAACGAGAGAGTTGACCCCTGCGAATGCTTGCTGACATCATGACCACTGAGCGCCCTTGGATGCACCTAGGGTTGGTGGATATTAGCTTTGTGCCCAGTTGTGCTACACTGAAAGCGGTGCAACCTCTGGGGTACTTGTAAAACTCCAATAGACGCCTGATGTAATCTGGAAGAGTCGATTGCAAGGCTTGCGGGGTAGCAGAGCAGCTTTGCTAGTTTATAGCCATAGTTATTATTCGCTGTAGCTATAAATCAATGTGCCCCATCGGTAGGTGCCTTCTTGTAGCCTGCCCCCCTGCTCTGGAAGTCTGCAGCTATTTTGGTTGAATCATAGCAACCATATGAGTAGCAGATAAAACGTGGCACTCTGACTAGGGGTTAGAGTGGCAATGTCGCCTGACGGCTTGCATAGGATCTTATTTTAAAAAGGAACAACTTTTGCTTGATGCCAAGATCAGATAGCAGGAATGTAGGTACAGACATTTTTTGCGTTGAGGGTACTAGCCTCGCTTCCAGCTCCGACTGACTTGCTATGTACCTGGCCGGGGGGTGCTGTGCTAACTAGACTAGTTTATATCAGATCTCCTGCCTTCAGCAATTCTCCTGGGCCTGCCTACGGCAGGTGCTGGCAACAGGATGGGCGATACAATTCGACCTTTCGATTGGGTATAACATCAACATCTAAGATCGATATATTTTTTTTTTGAGTCTATACGCCTTTCCCCCGAAGGTGTTCTCGTGCCCAGACTCCTTTATCTACCTACGCTACCCCGAAGGGAGCCTTAGGCTATGAGGCGGTCTAAGATCGATATATCGATATCGAGGTGATAATTTAGGCTGAATTTATGTCCGTAGCTAAGCAAGTGTCTGGTTACCAGCCGCTGCCGTGCATACCTAGTCCGCTTACACAGCATAACAGACCGATGTGCGGTATGTGCCTCTCTCACCGGCCTTGGTTCCCGCTCGGACTCGCTCTTGCTCTGTCTTTTTGCCCATGAAAAACTCAAAAAACTACATAAGTAAGGTACCGTAGAAATTGGAAATCAACCCCCCCTATATTTAGAGGTCTTGAGCGAGCTAGGTGTCTCAGTGCACAGATAGAGCAACCAACCACCCGAATAGTGAGTGGAGGTGTGTATAGTACCTAAGTGCAGTACTTGTGTACGGAGTATGTATGAAACAAATACCTATGGTAGCTGACTGTTACAATGTCGCGATCGTCCTCACAGAATCCCAGTACCGGTACTACGCCACGACCCAGTCCAGCAGCCAGGTCCTTGATTCCACAGTTTGGGCACCCACGTGCATTATCCTTATTCGAGTCGCGTACAGCAACACCAACAATACCGAGCCATACATTGGAACTATTTTTGAAGTATATTGAGGAAAGGGAGGAAGGTATACAGGAGGGGGCTGATGTATTTGGGTTGCTGGAGGAGTGGAAGAAAACAAGAGATAGTACCTGTACTAAGCCTCGGAAATCAGATGCCCACGAATTCAAACTTCAAACCTTGACTCTATTACGCACCGGTAGAATGCAACGAGATGGCAGATGGGTGAAAATAAGCAAGCACCAGGTAGCACGAAGTGTTGGAATAAGTACAAAAACTTTGCGTGATTGGGAAAATAATGCGGATCAAATTCTGAAATCACGAAAAGGGTCTCGGAAGGTATGGGGTTCTGGGCAAACGGTACATTGGCCCTATATGGAGGCACAATTGGTAGAGAAATTTCGGATAGCAAGAGAAAAGGGAATTGCGATCTATCGAGGCTGGTCTTTACGGCATGCTAAGCAGTATTTCGACAATTATATCCAGAGAAGGTGATGGTAATCCCAGGTTGCAATCGGTTCATTTATCCACTGAAGTTTTCCGGTACTTGGTTTCGAGCCTTTCGGAATCGATACCGCATATCATGGCGAATGAAGGCCAATACTGCACAAACATCAGCTGTCGATAAAGTAGCAAAACTGCAATGCTATTTACAGTTTGTACGACGAAATAGTCAATTGCGTGAGGGTGAAATTGCACAAGGTGTTGGTCGGTATCGGTTAGGACATATTTATAATATGGATCAGACACCGTTACCATTTGAGTTTTTAAGAGGTCGTACCTATGAGTTTAAGGGGAAGAAAACTGTCTGGATACGGGCTTTACGAAGTAGTTAGAGTAAGCGACAGGCTACGCTGATGCTGACTGCTTGTGCGGATGGTATTCTGCGAGTGAATCCACTCTTGATCTTTCGTGGGGACCCTGACTTATCAGCATATGATGAAGAAAAGAAGCAATATGGTCCTCGTGTGCGAGTAATCTTCAATTCTAAAGCATATAGCAATGAAGATGTTACTCTGCAATGGATTAATATAGATCTAGTACCAGCAGTTGTTTCTGGTGGTACTCGAGACGATCCACGATTAGTTGCATTGGATGTGTTTGCAGGCCAGAAAACTGCATCAGTATTACGGGCAATTCGATCATACAACATGGTTGCTGCTTTCATTCCTGAAGGGTATACTGGTTTGATACTGTTGGAATAGTTAACCTGGTTAGCGTGGGGTGATGGTGAAGAAAAATTGCAAGGAAGAGGATGGAATCGTGGGTATATATTGGGTCATGTTTGCCGTGAATTGTTCTTCTGTTTTCTTCTCTCCTAAGTCTTTTTTCCTCGAGCGTGCAGATAGGATAAGCTCTATATATATATTCTTTCTCGCCTCCACCGTGTACTATTCCGACGCAGTAGGAATCGTGAATTCCTACTGATACAACCTATGGATACATCAGTTAATGAGTTAATAAGATACTCAAAGAGTGAATTAGTATCTTGTTAGATAGGAGGCAGAAAATAATCCAGATATATGGGACAATCAATTTCCAATATCTGATTGACGAATTGTGATAATAAAAGTTACTGCTGATGCATTGCATTGGCTTCATACTGAGCGTCAACTCCTTATCCAACGTGCTTTCCTCTATACCGGTCTTTCACTTCAACCTGACGCCTCCACTGATTCCTTACTTCGCATCAAAGATTTACCTGATTTTGCTATTGGTCACTGGCAACTTCCTACTTCTCAACATGGTGGTTTGGATTGTAACCTTAACCCAGCTGACAAAACATGTGCTGGTGAGATTGATTTTTCTGCACATGATGAGGATCTTATTGAGGAAGATATTTTTGACGAGCTGTCACCACTACAAAATCAAGGCGGTGGTGAATATGTATTTGAGTCTGATATTTTAGCTGATACGTACTAATCCAGCTAGAACTTCTGACGCTATGGCATTGTCTTTCCTTTGTACTTAGCTGTATATAGACAGCGTTGCATATATACCTATAACGTATGTAGAATAGTACTACCTACAACCTCTAAATATAAGGGGGGGGTATTTTAGAATAGGGTTGATTTCCAATTTCTACGGTAAGTGTCGTATTACCGGGTGAGGTGATGCACTAACCTAGATGATACCGTGCAGATATGGGCCAAGTTAAGGACAGAGAATAAGCTGCAAAGGTTTGAGCAAAGCGTGAGGGTACCCTGAACCTAGTTAATATCCCCTATATGCATAAACCATATCATGTGGAATTGCATTTCCTTAGTTGCACAACTTCTAATTGAATTTTTTTTTTTGAGTCTATACATCTCTCCCCCGAAGGGAGCCTTAGGCTATGAGGCAGCCCCGTTCCCACACCTTTAAAGGATTGGGTTTATACACGGGACAACATGCTGCATAAATGCCCTGCCACCAGAACCTAAGAAAACAACAACCCCAATATATAGAAGCGTCCGGCTGCTTTCGCATTGCCGGCTCCCACCGCCATGCCCCGACTTCGGCCCACAATCCCCGGGAGAGTATACGCAGCCCATCCACCACCACGCCCCTTACCTGGCCATCGTCCCCTTTGAGATAAATACACAAAACAGATGGAATTCGTCAATCATAGCCCCGCTCCGCCCGATCTACCTAAGATCGAGATCTATGAAAAGGTTTCAACAGGATCTACGACGTAGTCCCTATCCGTGTCCTTGACCTCCTCCATCCACCGCTCCTCCCCACCCATCTGCTCTCACGTCCCTCATCTCCGTCCGATGTCCTCACCATGTATGCAGACCAGGGCTACATGCTTCCCTGTCTCTGCATGCCTCCCGCATTTCCGGCATCGGTCTGATGTATCTTCGTCCAAGACATGTCGCCAGGCTTGTAGGTTGACTTTCCCATTGCGACAGTGAACGTTATTAATCTGAGCCTTGCGGTTCCACCTCACCACTCTTCCCATCCCCATACCTTTCACCTTTCTCTCCTCCACCCTTCTCCTCTTCCACTCCTGCCTCAGCCCCCCCCCCGTAATTACCCCCCCATGCTTCCATCCTCACCCTCTAGTTCCGCCGCGGCTTTGGCCATCTGATCAGCCTTCTCATTACCTCGGGTCCCTACGTGAGACTTGGCCTAGGTAAATCTGACGGCGTCTGGTCCCACACCCTTCTGCCTCCTCCGCACTTCCTCTACCACCTCCTTCAACTCCCCGGTCCTCGCTCTGCCGGTTCGTCCCGCCTTTCACACGGCTGCAATCGCCGCCTGAGAGTCTGAGAGGACAAGGACTTTCCGGTCTCCTGGTACCATCTGCAAGCCTCCTCTCATCCCCACTATCTCCCCGTCCCACACCGTCGCCAGGTTCGTCATCCCTTCCCCCCATCCCCCTGAGCCTTCCACATGCCACCCCCCCACCCTTCCCTCCTCGTTCATACTCCCGTCTGTAAAGACCCTAACTGACTCTTCCCTGGCCTCGTTGATCGCCAGTCCCCACTTGTCGGCCTTCGAGTCTCCGTCCGCTTGCAGTTTCACCTCCGGGATCGCCCCTTCGTCAATCTTCCTTCCCACGCTCAGCACCTCGTCCCCTTCCCTGATCTCTGTCGCTTTATTCAAAATTCTGGACATTACTGAGGTGAACCCGTCGCTCTCGGCATTGTCCCACTGCGGTCCACAGTGCTTATGTAGCCTTCCTGCCTCCCAATTCGTCCCCTCTTCAACTTCCGCTGGATATACTCCTTTCCCGGGGACTGACCACATGCCCCTGAGTGCTGTTAGGTCCCGCATCATTTTCCCCAACAGCTTAGCCTGCGCGGTGCCCAGTGCCATACTAGGGCTCTCCTCCCACAATTTCGCTGGCAAGCTCCTTGCGAGCGCCTCTGACGGCATTCACGCTTTGGACAGAGCCTGGCATTGAAGATCTATCATCTTCTGCTCCCACCTCTTCTGCTCCCGCCACCCTAACTCAGCTCTCTACATCGCCACTGCCCTTATCATCCCCGTATATATTGAGCGCCAGCTGGTGGCACTAATTCCCCACTGGGACGTACGGATGCCATTCAACTGTCCCAGAATTGCGCGAGCTTTACCAATTCCCGACTGCCAATGCTTGTCAAACGTCAGGCTCTCATGTATGATGATCCCAATCCATTTGACCCACTTCACATCTACCGCCTTCCTCCTCCTCTTAGTCCTCAGGACCAGCTGCATGCTTGGAGTCTTCCAGTGTTAAATGGTTTTCCACAGCTATCCTATTTACTTCCACATCTGCCTCCCGCAACATCTCCCCCATATTGCACTGTTTTGCAACGTCCGGCTCCCAGATATAAATCCCCGATTGAAGACCGTCAATATACGATGGGATTTCTATCTGGTGCCTGAGTCCTGTCAATTTACCATTTCAATAGAATGCGGGTGAAGACGCATGTCGATCAACCCTATAAATTAGGTATGCCACCAGCCATCTACGTTCTGCTCCATATTTGCTCTTTTTCTGACTCTGTGCCCTTCTGGATTGCTTTTTATGAAGTTTAAAACACCAGGCATCATTAGCGAAAGACGTACCTCAAAGTGCAGATTTGATACCAACGGTGATCGAAACTGACTTGGGACAAAACCCGGAATTCTCGTTGCACGGGTCAATTCACATACGAAAAAGCCGAAAGCGCATGACTCCAGCCCTAGTGGCCATACAAAAAAGACCTAAACTTTCCCCTCAGCTGTGGTGGGTAGTCTATTCGAAGCGGGGGAATACAACCCAAAATACTTGGCAGAGTAGAACTCCCTAAAATTCAAAATCAGCCCATTATGATATTTGAAAAGTGAAGGTGTGGGCATATGTATACTTGTATATATATGTTTATTGCCAAGGCATTTGGGTGACTCCGAGAGATATGCTCGCATATTCATATCTATTTATGGGCTATCAAGAGTATGTTCAGATGACCATCTAATCTGGTGGGACAATCTGAAGTGATTTGCTCTCTCTGTTGAGCATTAATATTGCTTCTGGTCAAAGCCACTGGCCTGGGTAGCTATAGGAATAGGGTTCATGAGATATCCAGATACCTACCGTATATATATGGGGTTGCATTCAGCACCAGCATCGCAAAGTTAGTGATGCCACGGGTCGGCTCCTTCGGGAGAAAGACGTACAGTACAGACTTCAAAAAAAAAGTAAGTGATGCCACGAGTGGTAGCCTCAGAAGTTCATCCTATGGTCCACACCCCAGGCTTTTAGCCTAGCATGTTAAGTTTTGTAGGTAATCTATTCCATATTTGAATAAGTCCGTGCGCAGATCCCAGTGTAGGTTATGTAGATGAATTCTTTGTTCTCGTGCCCAGACCGATTTATTTGAGTGGGTGCTTAAATCGGAATTCTTGTACTCTAGATAGGGTGAATGCGATTAATGGTTCTTTAAAAAAAAATTCTCGCTCATCTGCATGGGCATAAGAGTGGGGGGGGGGGAGATCCCGTGCCAAGACTTTTATTACCGCTGGCGTTATGGCACATTCACGGTGTTAGTCTGATTGGCCCGTCACGGTGACGGTGTTAGACTAACGAAGGAAGGGGTTGCTACGAGACAACCTAGCGGTTCCAGGACTAGGGATTGGTCAGTTTGTTAGTCTAGTTGCACGTATATAGTCTCTGGTTGGCACGTTGCAAGACCCTTGTTCGTACTACGGAGAATCCACCAGACTAGTTAGTAGGGCCTTGTCCCAACCAGTTGTCTCCCGCCTTAGTCACCCAATTGTAATTGTCGGCAGCGTACGAGAACATATATTGTCCCCTTGACGAACTCTTTCGAAAGGTATAAATTGTATACCAGTACACTCTCGGCTTCATACCATGAACAACAAACCTATGGTAGAGGCCGAAGTAACTTCGAACCCAGGTACCGGTATGTCAACACCTCATCTGAACATTTTAGGATACAAACTGGTTAATGTTAACCAGGCGATATCGTTACTAATAAGAGACATTAAGCATAATATACCCAAGTGCATGATACAATAACAGCCTCCCACATCACAACTAGAGATCCGTCTGCGCATAGCCAAGAGCTACTTTCCACCTCTCCATCTATCGAACCCAAAAAGAGTTACGGGATATAGCTTTCAAGAAAGTCCTCCCAGCAAGGAGGCTACTGTCCGATAATGGGCAAAAGAAAGGCAACAGCTTGCGGTGAACATGACAGCCACAAAACTGCTGCACACTCTCCCAGGGTAGGACGACAACTCCCAACCCTGGCCCCGAAAGCTACGGTGGCCAATCCTATCAATGTGCAGAGCGAACCTCAGTATAAACGGCCACGAGTTAATGAAGATATTCAAAATTCTGCACCATTGGTAGATTACGATTCTCTAGGGTTGGGCACTCAGCCATTAATCATGGACGACGCCTCGATGTCTTACAGTGAGACCCCAGACAGGTATTCAGTGAGCGGAACTAACATTCTATTTATAGATCACGAATTAGCAGTCCTTTTTGGAGGGCTAAATGAACTCGAGGATAACCAGGACACGTCCATCGGCGAAGGGCTCTCGCTTACACTCCCACCCCTGGCGCAGAACCCGTCAATGTATCGGTCCCTGGCACCAGAAGTGAAAATTTGTGCTGCCTGTGATGCTATGTTGACGACCCTACGACACACTTTCATGACTATCCCAGATACTGCAATTAGGATGCAAGTTCTGGAGGGATATTTTGCATTGAGAGACAACTGGCATGCCTGTCACACGCGGGGTGCGTAGGTTTAGATGGTTGGGGGGAGGGTCCTAACTAAGGCAGAATCAGAAAGTGTCACTCCAGATATGATGTGGGGAATTGGGATTTTATATGTAACTTATGAAGCTACCTGTGTGTGGGTTAGGGAATTGTTGATTAGGAAATACTGTATCATGATGTGCCAATTAGTAACTTGAACTTGGATGGGCACGTGTCATAGGATTATCTTGAATTCTTTTATCGTTTTTCTGTTATATTTCAACGGCTTCTGAGCCAACCAGAATACTTCTGAGCTCGAGAGTGAACTGACTGTTGAATTTCTTTTTATCGTCACTCATCCCGAAAGGCCGATTTCCCCATGGTGGTGTATTCCGGCTGCCATATGGTACCTGCGTTGATACAGCTTGGTGGCAAAAAAACTCATACCCCACCAAGCAAAAACTCGTACAAAAACTCACACAAGGGTATGCGTTTTTTTGCCACCAAGCTGTATATAGCCCAAGGGTGCTTCTGCTCGTTTTCCCTGCATAGCTCTAAGACTACCATAACGATACTAAGTCTAGCTACCTTCTATAGTTGCACTCAGTGATTTGAGGCATGTACAGTCGAACCTCTATATTAGCCTAGCGTCGGGACCGGAAGATCCGATACTATTAGAGAGGTTATGCGTTTATAGAGGCTCTGTCTAGCCATAGTCCTAAATTCGGGCCAGCATGCTCAATTCAAGAACTGTCTCGGGCCTGCATCTACTAAATACATTCTGGGGATAGTCTCGCGCATTTCCGTTTTGATTTCAGATCCAGCTTCCCGTTCTTCGGAGCGGGATCTGACAGTGCACTCCGCCCTCTCACATCTTCCAGGGTCGTCAATCAGACTACCTCACACAGACTCTGGAACAGATGCATGGTATCAGGTAATCTCTCATCGTGCGACTACTTTGTTTTGGGAAGATTAGAACTCATCTGGCACTGGTGCGGCCCTAGCGCCGTCCGGGACCTAGCCTGGTCTTTCGTAGAGATGGGGGACCTATTCAATTCCAACGTCGTTTAAACCGCTTCTTGCGCGGTTTTTATCGGGGCCTGATAAGCGGACTAAGAAGTCTAATACACTTAAAACGCTTTAAACTTTTGATGGGAACGGCGTTAAGTTGTTTTCTAGGTGGTTAGTGAGGTGGTACAGCCGCATCACATGATGACGAGCAGATTTCGTGGAGACCTAGATCGATATAAAGGACACATCACCCCCATCGTGAGCTTTCGAAAAACCATAGCCGAGTACTTGAATGGAACTTAGCCTAATTAGGCATACCTTTAACATGAGCAATTCTAGGTCTCCCTTTGGCAGAGTTTAGTAAGGTTAAGGGGTCGGAGGTTAGCCAGCAAGTCAACAACGATGAAGATAGACCAGATTCAAGCAGAAGTGTGACGTGTGATATGACGACCAGCGAGACTGAGAGAAATCTGAGCCTGAGCTCACTGTTGTCCCAAAGTCAGCAACATGCCGGTGGGAAATTTCGTTGAATACCCCTAGAAGCTTGGCTCGGTGTTGTTTATGTCAGCGCGTAAGTAGACTTGGTAGCACACCAAGATATATTTGTGTTGAAATATCACATCAAACTTCCTCAAGTGGATTGATTCTGTTGGATAACCATATCGAAGTGGCAGCGGTACAGATATATGGCCAATAAAGGAACACTTTACCTGGATCATATATACCTGGACGTTATGCGTTCTGTAATTAAGAAGCTATGGAAAGGGCTCGGAAGAGCTTCATCACCTATCTATATACAAGATTAAGTGCTATGTTACGTCACTCAGGTATCATCACTCACGTGATGATCATCTCTGTAAGGTACAGTAAGTATATGTTGAAATTGATATAGTGGCGCAAGGCACATCCTACCCTAATTACTGTACAATCACCACAGATGTCGCCTAGTGGCTTGGCAGATGTCTGGAGCGAGACACCACTTGCAGCAATCTCCTCATGTATAAATACAGTTCAGAATACATGTACTTGCTAGATAGAACAATTCTATCAACTCACTCACTCTTGTATTCGCATCTCATACGATACAAATCTCCTCAAATTCACCCTTACTATATTGCCGGCCTCATTTCGTACTATTGAAGTACTCCTTCATTAGAGAAACGCGGCGCATTACATACCCTATCTATTTTAATACTACCTATCTACCTAGCCTAATCTAGTGAAGTTCCTTAGTCAAGCTCAGCAGAAACATTTAGAGCGCTAGTCTCTACGAGATGTAGTGTACCGTTGCAACCAGATGACTGAATGGGTAAATGTTACACAAATCATTGACACCCGCGATCGGGACAGGGGGATAGGTAGCCAATACAGTTTGAGCAACCAGACTACCCAAATTGCACCACCATGTGGCATAGTCTGGTTGCACGACCCAGCCTAGTCTCGGAACCGCTACATTGTGACCCAGCCATGTGGCAATGCTTAGTCTGGTACCACGAGTTCTTAAGCTCCATTGTCACTAGACTTGATTTAAGGTTAGAGTGTGTATGTAATGATGAATGACATACACTAGAACTATTCGAGTATTTTCCAACGTCTCATGTTTGTAGTTTACATGTTTGCAATGCTAAGCACAGGTGCGCCGCGGTGGTACAGCTGTAGCTGTCTGTAAAGCAAACCAGGCCTGTGATGTTAACGTGGGGCGAGTTGGGACAAAATTTCGCGCACTTGAGGTACATACATGTACTCATGTAATTAACTGGAGTATAGTGACCTATTATCTCGTTATCCAGTCCGAGTACCATTAATCTGATTGCATAGCTCTTCAGGGCACGAGACTGGGTCACTCCTATGCGTGTCTCCTCTCTTTTTTTGGGGGGGGATCATTAATCGTATTTATGCGTGTCTCCTCTGCCATCCTCTCGTCGAGACAGCTGCTGGAAACCTATCCAGTGTATGTGGAATTGAGGGTTAGTGCAGTTCCTGATAACTTGCACCACATCACTTTGCCATGCTAGCCTGCGCAGATACGTAAGGGAATATAAGCATCTCAAAACGGCCAGGGCTGATGACCACAAAGCTGGTCATACGGATGTTATGCATACTGCACCACTTAAATACAAGCCAGGCACCATGCGGAGGTGGATTGAAGAAGACAACAAGGGGGTGAGGATACTGGGGATAAGATGATTGTTGAAGGAAGACCGGCAGTGGCAGGTGGCATCCTCCCTCATCATCTACTTGAAGGATTCGGTAGCGAGTACGAGACTGCAGATGGGCAGGAAGCTATTCCGCACCACAGTATATGATTGGGATCGTTGAATGAGTTGCTGGGGATCGGTTTCCTTGTCTCCCTGCGCGAGTCGATTTATGTAGTCTTTTGAGAGGGGGGATAAGATAGTTACCTGCGCGATCTTGTAGTTAACGTGGGGAGGATTTTGTGACACTGGCGCGAGTCTGTAGTAGTTTTTTCTTCTTTGGGGTTTCTTTTAGGGGCAGGGACTGGTCCGCGTGGAGGAAGAGAGGCACCTGGGACAACCTGGGAGGCTGCAGTCCATCGCCATAGTCTAGGTAGGCTGAATGCGATTAATGGCTTTTTAAAATAAAAAAAGCAGCCAGGGTGCTGTCATTCAGAACATTCGGGGCACCGTTTGAGAGTATGGTGCCCCCCTCTGAGACACTACCAGAGGTATTCTCGTTTCGAGGGGACAACTGGTTCTTCCGGACGCTTTGCAGTCCTGCCTAGCCCCTCCTGCTAAGTACTCATGTCACTGGAGACCCGAACTAGGTGACCCTCGTTAGGTGACTTTGCCCTAGCATTTTTGGCTGTAAAAACAGTATTGTGGCGCCAGAACAAGAGAAGCGCTAAAGGGGGTCATAGAGCTCTTACATCAGTCCTAACAGTCATTTCTGATATGTATTTTAGTGTAGGTAGATAAGAGTCTGGGCACGAGATCAAGTCATTTCATGTCTCATTGTCCATTTTGTCATTCTCTCGGTTTAAACATATATTCGCTGTAAGCATACCACATCCGCTCCCGAGCGTACGCTTATAACGGGAGTTAACTGCATTCGCGGATAAGAAGCCACTCGGATCTGACCCCTCGCCTTTGAAATGTGGGATGCGGCGCCTACCCTATGTGGGTGCAACCCCGGGGAAAATGGGTCTGCACTTTTAGGTAAGAAAAGATCTCAGCTTGGTTTCCAAATACTAGTACACACCACACAT
>Ga0307514_10003688_pt1 | contig 14488 bp, 5 predicted proteins | sample 16_EM_MG_FD_203088 | JGI IMG/M metagenome (GOLD analysis project Ga0307514, IMG submission 203088) | Populus trichocarpa ectomycorrhiza microbial communities from riparian zone in the Pacific Northwest, United States - 16_EM | ecosystem: Host-associated > Plants > Roots > Unclassified | place... | reverse complement strand
TTGATAATATGATGAGGTGGTGGGTGTCGGAATGAGTGATAAATCCTGATCCTTAGATTTGAAGTTTATTGCAATATAAATCATTTATTAGATTTTGCTTTATGGTACGTTAATTACATTTTTAATTATTTTTCTCAAATATAGAATTTTTATTAAATGATAGTAGAAGCTCCTTGTCATCAATTCTGCAGTGAATCCAAGAATACAAAACCCTGCCAGCAGTCAATCTATTTCTATCAGCAAAGACTTTCTTTCCTCGTGAATAAATAGACCAACCGTATCTGTGACTAATATAACCAATTTCACAATTAACAAGACACCTTATCAATCACATAATTAAAATTAATAAATAAATAAAAGAGAAGAAAATTTTACTTTTTCTTTCCAGCACCATTCTTACATATCACTATTTATTATAATACTGTTTTTTTTCTTTCTTTGTTATTTTCTTGATCTATGTTTTTTTTTTTAATTTTAATTATATTCTTTAACATTAAATTTATTCATAATCAAGTTTTATAATTTTTTCAATTTATTTTTATAAGGTTATTCAAATCTTATAACCTGAACCGCAAGTTTAGTGAGCTGATTCGAGTTTTTTTTTCTTTTCCTTGTTATTTTTTTCTCAAACTCATTATTTAACACTGGATTAATTGAAAATTAGGCTTTATGATTTTTTTCGTTTTGCTTTCTATCTCCATCTCATTACTTAGATCATGAGTTTGACGAGTTAACCTGAGTTGATAAAAGTATTTTTTAATCAAATCTTTCTTCAATTTCATCTTTCAACACCAAGTTAATTGAGAATTATCCTTCATAATTTATTTTAATCTTCTTTCTATTAGGTTATTTCGGTCTCATGTTCCAAGTCGCAAGTTTGACAAGTTAACCCAGGTTAACTCGGTTGTGTTTATTAAAAGTTGAGTTGCATAATTTATTTAATTTGTTTTCTATGAGGTTATCATGATTTCATAACTCAATAAGTGGATTGACAGGTTGACTCAGGTTTATCCGAATCGATCCAATATGTTCTCGTATCAATATCTATAAAAAAAATCTTTTATCAAGTTTTTATTTTGAGTCAAGTTATATGTTTACCAATCATCTGGGTTATTTTTGGACTCATCAAATTGAATGGATCACATCATGTCAATTTTCACACAGTTTAAATATTTTTCTAATAGAAAAAATATTAACAATGCCTAAATATTTTTTTCTATTAAATTCTTTTTTATCCAATCCATAGCTTAGCTTGTGTATATTTAAATAAAAACCACATCAATGTGTTGTTTTTAATTTTTAATTAGATATTTCTTTGACGATCACAACTTACTCTCACATCCAAAATTTATTTTCTTTTTGATGATGGAACCTGTAAAAACTACTGAAGGACTAGATTGGAAAAAAAATAGTCATGGAAACTGTCATAACTCATTTTTGAGTTATTCCCCAAATTCACTTTTTCTCTTTCAAAAAATCAAAAATATATTCTGACTAAAAACAAAAAAAAATCCAAAAAAATAATAGCAATGAGAGGAGGATGCCGGAGCGCCTAGAAAATGGCTAGATTTTGGTTGAGGAGGTTCAAAAATACAAAGATTGAAATTTTACAGTATATCATTGACTGATGAAAGCCCTGTTGGCAAAGAAAAATTCAATTTGAGGAAGAAATGTCCAAAATCAGATGTTTATGGGCTCAATTAAATTTTACTTGAGGTTTAATTGAATTTATAGAGGGTTTGATTTCAAGAAAAATTAATTTTTTAAGTCAATTCGGGCTTTAATCGGAACAAATTAAAATTTAGGGGTCAATTATAATTTTTAAGAGTTGATTTGGTCAAATCAAGGGCTTAATTGCATAAATATTGAAGTTTAATGGGCAATTGAGGACTTGATTAAATAAATTCAAAACCAAGGACCAAATTAGAAAAGACGCTGAAATCTGGGGTTTGAATTGAAGTTAATCAGGGGTATAATTAGAGATAAATCACAAATTAAAGGACTAAAGCGTAATTGGCAGAAATACTATTCATCTTCTTCCTCAGAGAGGCCGCCTGAGGGGCCTCCTTCCTAAGACGTTTGACGCCTCGTTTCTTCCCTAAATTAAATGAAACTTGCACGCAAACGATCTTCTTACACTTTACTACACAAAAGTGTAAGCCGTTCGGGCTAATCGAGGCTGTAGAGGTAGTGGCGCCGCCCCAAAGTGACCAACCCGACCAACCATTTTTCCTGCACAAAACTGACAGTTCATCATTTCTACTTGGAACCAATGGTTGGGATGCTTTCTGATATTTTTCACCAGAAGAGACAAAGTGTCCCTCTTTCACCACTTATAAATAGATTTGATCTTCATGCTCCAGAGGTGGAGAAAATTTGGTCCAAAGTCATCCAAAAAACCAGTCATTTTCGGTTCCAGCCAACATTTTCCTCCCTTCCTTCTCTCCCCATCGTGCCTTCAGCCCCTTCAGCCCCCACAGACACCTTTCTCCTCCACCAACAGACGACGACGCAGCCTCCCTACGAACCCAAATCCTCACTAGTGGCAGAACAGCCACCGCGACCGCCGAGCCTCTCTCCTTTGCAACTTTTCTTCTTCCGTCACCAGCAACCAATACCGGCCACCATTCCCTCCATCGAAGCCTACTGAGCCACCGGCCGAACCTCCGAGACCAACTAGTCCCCGTACCCGATCTCTAAGACCAATTAGAGTTTCTAGTAATCAAAATACTAGGTGGTGATCCATTTCCCACTTTCCACTGATTAAAGACAAGGAATCCTTGTCTCTCTATATTTCATATTTTCCATATATATTTGATGAAGTGGAATATTTATCAGCAACGCTACACACGTGCGACAAAAACAATCGCGTCAAATGTTTAGTTCAAGGACAAATTGATGTTGATGTCCTGATGTAAAGTATAATATGAAATATCATTCAAGGATCTTATCACACATCATTCAAGAAATCATTTTCACAGTACATTCTAAAATAAAATAAAAAATTCACGATGATATAAAAATGTCCTCAGAAAATCTATAGTGTAGTTGCATGTGTAAAGAGCGCCTAACGTGGAGATTATTTAGTGGAAAAGTTTGATGCCGAAAAAAAAATCTTTAGCTTTAATCCCTGTCACGAGAACTTTGTTAAAAGAGTCATGGTATAGTTTTTTTTTAATAAGTATAAATATAGTTTTTTTATGTATATTCCAATTGAAAAAAAATTATTCTAACAACTCATTTTTATTTTAATATATTTAATATCAATGCCTTTTATTTTCTTGAGAAAAATAATTTAAAAATGTTTAATTGATGAAAAAATAAACATTTAAATAATCTATCTTAACTTTTTATTTTTTTAATAGATATATAGGAATAATTTTTCTTTGATATAAAAGTTATTTTGGCTCTTCCATTGACTATTCTTTGGAGCTTTAAAATTAGGGGAGAAAAACTTTTAAAAAATAGTTTTTTTATTATTATTTCTGGCTTCCTTAACACTACACTGTTGAAAAATAGTATGTTTATTAAATGGAATGGGTTGCCTTATGGTTTGGCAAAAGAACAACATTTTTAACCAATTTGTAGTATTTGCTGAGATTTATAATAAATAAATAAATAAATAGCAAACCACAAGAGGCCAGTGGAGTCAAGATTATCAGGCAATTAAGCTACAGAGACCTTCTATCTAATTTTGAGAGAAAACAAAAAACTCATAGATTTTATACAACTACAAATCCCGAAGAAGCTACTCCAATACGATTGCCATTATTTTTGTTATTTTTTTCAACCCATTAGTCCAGTCATTGATTTTTTTGCGTTATTTTGTCATTTCTGACTTTTTGTTGTTGTAAGTACTGGCCTCTCTAAATCATTTGATTTTATTTAAATTGAATGCAACATTTTTTTTTAAAAAAAAAATAATTTTCTTTTCTATTTGGGGGATAAAGTAATGAATCATAAGTGATTAGGGTTTTTGGACCGTGAAAGATGATATTAAAAAAAGAGGATTGTGAAAGAGTTTATTGCTTCTTTTATAGCGGATAAAACTTGGAACAAACATCATTATCGTTATCATTATTCACCTAAAAGACTTGGATCTTGAAATGCATGATCTATCTTCTAAGATTGTCGAGTAATTTAGGCTTCATGATCCCTGCTACGTCATCAATCCTGAATAATTTACCTATTATTTTAAATTTAATAATTAAGTTTACGTGTATTTCATATAAAAAGTATAAGTTCTATGAAATGCAGGAATCGAGATTTCACATACATTGCAGTTTGCGACAGGTAATTAATATGATAAATGAAATAATGTAACAAGGTTTGTGATCGGATAATAATAATAATGAGGTTTTAATTTTAGTAACCATGTTAGCGAAGATACCTAGCTTTACTTGTTAGGAAAACACACAAATATGGTAACTCGGTAAAAATAGTTGACTCAGCAGCCGATTTATTTTACTCTGGAGCAAGTCATGATAATGTTCAGTAAAAAGGGAAGAGAGATGGAGAAAAACTTACCTGACAATTAAGCTTTCATTCCTATCCTTAAATAAAACGCACCAAGCACATTCTGCTCACTCTCTCTGCCAGTCAACTCAGAATTTAAAACATTCATGAAATTTGAGAAATCATTCCTCAAAACAAGTCTTTTCAAGTTTATTTCCACTATAGCTTTGGTGTTGATCTTTCCACGTTCATTGTGAAAATTAGTTTAGAAATATAAAAGAAGATCAGATGGGTAGATCTTTGGTGGAGCTTATCCAACCATTGCGACCAAATTAGATATTACAAGCGTGGTTAGTATTGTGGTAGTAGTTGTTTTTTAAAATATATTTTTTAAAATGTATCTAAATAATATATTTTTTTATTTTTTAAAATTTATTTTTAACACAACCACACGAAAACAATACAAAAATATAAAAAAAATAATCTTAAACAAAAAAAAAATCAAAATCTTTAAAAACGTGAAGAATGGCATTGCCACCCCAACGCGTGGGTCTTGTCTCCCTCTCTCCCTCTCTCTTTTGATTTGAGATGAATGATATTGTTCCAATCTGCTTTTACCTCAATGGATGTTTCTTTCTTCTAAATGATTTTAAGAATACACTCTTATAAATTATTTTAAATATTAATTCTAATATTTCAACTAAGAAAATCAAAAGAGACAGCGGATCTCCTCTACTGTTAAGTCTACCCTTAGGATTACCCACTTCCTAACTTGTTCAATGGTGAAAGCTGTTCATGGTAGTGGTCGGCACATGGTGCCCCTGGTTTCTTAGTGGACACTTAATGTATACTACGATAAATTTCTCTAGTGGCAGCATGTCTCGACATTGCCTTGTTGCGCTGCAGTGTTTAGCAAACTTCGCATTAATGTATGTGTTTTGGCTGAAGGTACAAGCTCCAAACAACAAGGGCCGGTGTCTTATGATGTAATGGCAATCGAAGTTGATTTTGAAAGAAGGACGACACCGTTGCAGAATTGAAACGAGAAGGACTCAATTGCCCATTCTAAAACCTCAAGGGCCATTCATAATTCCTAAAGTATACATTATAACCTTTGATCCCATACTCCCTTTGTATGGATTTAGTTTTTTTTTTTGAGAATAGATAAAGGAAATTAATTCCATTCAAGTTTTACAATCATATGATTAAGATCCGCTTCTTTGATCGACTCCTCTGAATCAGAAAAAAGCAAATAAAGGGAAGAAAATGGATATTTATTAAAATTATAGACATTTTAGTAAGCACAAAATGAGAATTTTGGACTGCAGAGATTTATAATGATTTTAAACACCTGAAAATTTTTGCAACCAGAAACTAAATTGAACTTCTCTAAATAGGAATTCAAATCTTATTCGGTGAAACGACCCCTTTTCTTGGAGTCTGGAAAAAATTCTTTGTTTCATTATCTTTGGATAGCGAGCTGAAAGTGAACTGTTTGAATTCTGAAGAATAAAATTTGACCTGTCTTATTTTGAGCGAAAGTTTGAAGATTAGGAACGATCTAGCTACAAAAATAATATTCAAAGGTGGGGTAACATTCACTTTCGTAATGTTTTATTAGTAAGCGTTTGGTTATTGTTTTCTAATAAATAAATAAAATTAAAATGAAGATAGAAATAATAGAAGTGACATGAAAAATAAAAAATAAAGATATAATTATATCTAATAATAATATACCAGACATATATAAGAACCATTCTTGTAACATATTTATTGATAGTAAACAAGACATAATAAAATAAAAAAAATAAAAATTTACCTGTAATATTGAAAACTTACATATTTAATTAGATTTTTTTTATTTTAATTTATATTAAGTATTCAAATTAATAATGTTATAACAACCATAGTTATAAAATCTGGACCAGCTCAGAAACTTGTGACTCGAGGCCTAGAATGGTACGAGTTTAGAAAAAAATAGAGAAATAATTAATTCGACCTGAATGGATAAAAAACCAGGTTGACCGGGGTAAAACCCGAGTAAAAAATATGTTAACTTATTTTTTATATCAAAATAATGTTTTGTTTTATATTTTTTTAAATAATATTTTTTGGACTGACATTGGTTAACTTGAGTTGATCTTACTGACTTGTACCCGGGTGTTTGCCCCTAGTTAGTTTTAAAACTATGATAATAGTTAATTTTATGCTCACAAATTTTAGTTGGATAATTTTAAAATTAAAAGTTTTTTTATATGAATATTTTAGATATAAAAAATAATAAATACTGCCTCTTAAAACAAGTATATCTTCTATTTTAAAAATATAAAAATAATTTATTTTAAAAATTATGTAAAAGATAAAATTATTTTTATATTTTAAATTTTTTTAATTAAATATATTTTTATTTCTACTATCATAATTCTTTATATCCCAAAATAATAATTACACGCTACCTCGATTTCTTCTTTTTTCCTTGGAGCTTCGCGCCCCCCTGTACCGTTTCTACTGTCTAGTGTGAGGATGGTTTTTCATGGTTAAAGCTAAGAAAACAATGAATCAAAATCGAACAACCAACTAGTAGAGAAGAATTCCCTTTCTAGTTTCTAGGGTATTCTGAAGGTGTAACCCAGACAACGAAAAAGGGGCCCAATACTTTATGACTGGATTTCCCTTCCTGTCTGATTTTACTCTGCAACATTATAGAAAGCTTCGGCCGATTATCAGCGTTGCAACATTATAAAAAGCAATGTTCATATTAAAATGTCAATTGATAAGTAATAAAACATAACCAAACAATTATAAATGATTGGTTCTCAATTAAAAAAGTGCATGACACACGGCTTGTGTAAAATTTTACATGATAATATTTATGTAACATTACCTTGATAAATTATCTACTCCCCCTCTTGAAATTACCATGCTAGGGTGTGGAATTTTTAATTTTTTAATTTAAGTAAATTTTAATTTTTTTTTGCTTCAGTTAAACTCCATCAAATATAGGCTGACATGATCATTTAGTTTACACATAACACGTTTTGCCAGATATGCATGAACTTCTTACATTATTTTTTATTAGGTGTGTTTTATTCTTACCTTTTTTTTTTATTTGAGTATATGTACTTTTACTTTTAGTATTTGAGCATTTGTATTTTCAAAAATTATCAATGGAAAATGCTCTCAGTTTTAAAAGTTAACAAATGCCTACTCAACATTCTAATATGTGTATGTGCACGTAATAATTCACCATGTCAAATAAAATAAAAAACTAGAACAACAAGATAATAAATAAGAATTTAATCAAATTAAAATAAATAAGAATAAAAGACAACTCTTTTAAGAAAAAAGAAAAAGAAATCCAATGTTGATCCAATTTCCCTTGTTTTCTCGCAAATCAAACAAATTCTCGCAAATACGTAATACTCTCTCCCTGAGAAAAATCTTGTAAATTATGCACTTGGATTGCTAGTACAGTTATTACACACTTACAGTCTGTCTTGATTTTTCTTTCTCAGTCAGCTGATCCATAGGATAGGAGGCTATTAAACTCGGAGAAAGCACAAGCTTTCTTTTTTACCATGTCCACACCCAAAGAGTTCGTGCCGTGAAAGTAAAATAATCAAGAACTACTCAATAAGAAACTGCTGGGGATTTCACACTCCTTTTACAGAGCCTTGGTCGCAAAATGCTCTAGTGTATTAATTAATTAACAACTCGAGTAAGAACAGCTCCAATTTTAATATTTTACACGGGCACTTTCTGCCCTGTTATTGGTATAATAATATTTATTGTATTTTTTTTTTAATTATTAAGATTTTTTTAGGTAATGAGGAGTTTTGAAAAAGATGAGGATGCAATCTACTAAAACGAGAATAATCTTTTATCCAACTATTAAATTGAACTAAAATTTTAAAATAAAATTTTAAAAGTTATATTTTTATAGGGTAAAATTTCATGATAATCAAAGATTAGTAATGTTTTCAAATAAAAAATGAAAATTATAATGCAAGATTGTTTTTGTTTACTTTATTATATTTGAATTTTTTTTACTATTTAGACTAGAACTTTCAGTTTAATTAGAATTTTATTAGTTAGGAATTCTAATGCTAGTTAAATTATATTAATTAGGTAAATTTTAAATATAAATTATTTTTCTATAAAGCATTTTAGTTCTAGAACTAATATAATATTAAAGATGTTTTTCTATGTAAAAATTTAGACCATTCAAACTTTTATAATTTTTTTTTATTTCTCTATAGTATGTAAGCTGTAATCTTAAAATTTAAAAACTTAATCTTTTATCCACGCTATAAGTGTATCGTATTTCTCCTTAAGACGGTATTTACGTACTATTAATTGATCATGCTACATCACCAATCACTTCATATCACCACCGACCAGAGTCATATTTTCTTAATGATATGTCAAAATATTTACCACTCATTCGAATGATTCTCATTCGATGTCTATCACCACCAAGTAATTAAAACTCTACATGACCCATCAATCAAAGGTACAAGAATATAGGGAGAGGGGGGAAAAAAACTTAAAAAGTATACAATCATTTGGCATATTCAAAAGAGATTTATTCCTACCCGCTTTTCACATTGAGTGGTTTATATGTAATCATAGGAGGTTAGTTTGATAACAAGGATGTTTAAATATTTTCTTTACTTCTACGAGTTTGGATTTTAAGATCATCGTCTTTTTTTTCTCCTAAGTACACTGAATTAATTAAGAATATGTGTTCTTAGAATCGTTTAAAGAGAGAATAAAATCTGAGATTAATATATAAACGGATTTGAAATCACTTTTTTACAATGGAAACTTTTTTAGAACAGGAAAGTCAACCATGCACATCCCAATTGCTATATTATCTCTTGATGGGCGGCTTCGGTACTGATCAGGTGAACTGATCTTCAATTAAATGGTCAGTAGAGTTTGGTGGGTCTTAGTCTTCACGTCCACTCCCCGTCACCAGCAATGACAAGCACTGCATGGTGATTAAAAAATGTCATTAGAACTTGATAGAAGATGGTTACGCCTCTGTATTTGTGCTAATGAGGTTGACATGTGTCATTCTTTTAGAGTTAACATATGGAACACTGACTGTAATTACTAATTAGTGTGGAAGCTAAAATAGACCACTGACTGTAATTAGTGTGGAAGCTAAAATAGACCACTGGAGTTTAATTGAAATATGGTTCATGCATGACTCCCATATCCTCGAAATCTGACTCGTGATGGACGTAGCCATAGTGGATAAGCAGACTGCGGTTCCCACTGGGTTAACAAGCTATGTATATGAAAACCATCGAGTTAAAATGGATATGGATGATATCAATCATTTTCATGATTTATACTCCGTTGATGTGCCTGTGGGATATCGTGTAAGTTATTGTGCCGTGGAGTCTATGATTGCTCCTTCGTTAATAAATGAAGTTTTCTAGCTAGGTGCAGAAATTTACATTTGAGACCAAAACGCTTAGCAATAATATGATATTTTTTTATTTACAAGAAGGTGGTATTCATCAAACATGCAGTCTTTCATGCACCGAGATTCACCTTCTGGTTTGGTATAATCAAACCACCAGTCTATGTTAATTAAGGAGTGAATTCGCATGTCTTATGCTCGTTAAGAAAAACTTAATCAGAAGGATGATGTTCAACTGTGTAAAATACTAGGCACGCATTTATAATGCATTGTGTACTGAAGCAATACTTTTTTTTTATTTTGATACTGAGCTTTTTTTTTCATCGATTGAGTCCTTCAATTACAAAACCGAGAGCTAATTTCTTTTTATTTGTTGACCAAGAGAAAAAATGGAAGAAAGGAGGCCAAGGCAGAAAAGATATCAAAAATAGATGGCGTGTTCAAAGCTGCCATGAAAAGATCAATTTCATCCTTCAATTTCTAAAGTTATATTTTTTTTTTCAAATTCAATTTTCCTATAAAATTTTATTTTTATTATTTTCAATTCTTGGTTTATGCGTGCGGGCCTAAGATGTAAACGTTATTTGTCTCAATAGATGATGTATTTTCTATTTTTTTAAAAAAATAGAGCAGATGATAGTACTATGCGTGTGGCCCAAGATTTTTTTTTATGTTTTTTTTTTATGTTTTATTTTATATTTTGATAAAAAAATAAATTTAAGAAAAACATTATTACTTCCAGTCAATTCCATGATCTTAATGTACGGTGAGTGTATCCTAGATGTTTTAATTTATTACTTTACTGATCATTCCAAAAGTAATCACGCAAAATTTTAAATAAAAATGTCATGGTATTTCTCCCTCAAATTCCTTTTTCTTGTTCCTATTTCTTTCTTTCCAATATAATAAGAAATTCAAAATATTTTAATTGTGTTTTTTCAATCTATTAATTATCGGTAGGCTGTATTTTATGTATTTTTTCAATCATAAATTAATTTCTATAAATTTCATTTCTAACTACAAGGATATTAAATTCTTATTGTTTGTGTTTTCTACAAACTATTATTTTTTTTGTGACTTACGAGGAAATGAAGTATCTGCAGGCTCCACATGACTTGTAACAATTATTCCACTTCTAATATAAAGAATATTTTTTTCATTGTTATTATTAACTTTTTCATTCAAAGGATTTAATCCACAAAGTTTTTAACATGGCCGTGATTCAAAGGCATCGAATCAACCATCCCGCATTATTTCTCAAGGAGAGAGCGACTGAGAGAAGTACGAATTTTTTATATTTTTGCCATGAAATTAAGCGTTAAGCGATTTTTATTTTTTTTTGGATAATTAGGTAGAGAGCCTATAATCAATGGAGAAAACGGTGGTGCTATGCCCACGGCAGAGATCAATATAGCCTTATTTAATATGTTTCTTAATTTTAATTAAATCTTCAAATATATATTAAAATATAACTGGTGTTGTTTAAACATACATGCATATATATACAAACGCACACAGTACTTAAAGAAAGAAAAAATATGCAAGAAAAATAGTAGAATACATATAAATATGTTTTAAAATACAAATAATTAGTTAAAATAGAATGAAATGTCATAATCAAGAAGCAAATAGATAATAAATGTACAAGAGAGTATTTCGAACTTATTTTGTCATGACTGCAATTCTTTAATTGGATATACGATCAACCTATTTATACACTTTTTTTTACATGAGTTTTGTTTCTAGCTAGTGACTATGGCCATAAACTTATACTCTCTTCTTTCTTTCTTGTTTTTGATACCGGTTTAATTTCAATATTAACTTGACACCAGTTTAATATTAATGATGATATTATGCCTTTCAAATCCATACAAATCTCGAGAGATCCCTCTTGTTGAAATTGAGGTTTTTTTAAAAAAAATAAAGTTCTTCAGAAAAGTCTTACTCTTAATTAAACTTAGAACACCTTCTAGATTGCTTTTTCTATATTATTTTTTCCCCGAATTATCGAAAGGTGGTCTGGGTAGAAAAGTCTTCGTTATCCTCATAGTCTAACGCAGCTCTCCGCCATAAACTTCAATTCAACTTCCACTCGAACGTGACATTAAGAGAATGGTCTGCTTGTGCAATGATTGTAATGTATACCTTTTTGACAATGTTATCGAATAAAATCCAAACATTAGAAAAAGAGTATGAACTTATCAATCCAAGACTACATTTACCAACTACAGCATCTTAATTTCAGATACGCAATGGACATCCATTTTTGACAGAGAAACCTTTATTCTTTCTTTCTTTGACAGCAAATCCTTTTCTGGGCAGACTGCAATGCAATAACACAGGAGAAGTTAAAACAAAGTCCTGTCCTAATCAATCTCCATCACCGAATCAAATGCATTATATATCTGGTTTCACTTTAATCGCCACTTGTTTCTCAGTAGTCCAATTCCCCAACCTCCCACCTCCGGAAGAAGAAAAATCCCTTCACCAGAGCATATTAACTGGTTCGAAAGCCCTGTAAGAACATGGACCGGCCACTTTGAACAAATATATATAGTCAGCCAAGCAAATATCCTTTCCTCTGCAGAAATGATTCTTCATATTTCTTTTAAGGTTTGACGGTTACACGTGCAAATGCTTCATGCCCAGATCAGCTGGAATCTCGGAAACCGTACCCAAATGGACCCACTTCAATCATGAAAACTTTAGCAACAAATCCCCAATAGCATATTAGAAAAGTGATATATTCACATCAATGTAATTAAAGTCCAAAGATGGTTGGTGTTAAGTCATTTTAGCACATGAATCTGCCATTTTTTTCGCGTACGTATAGCTCTTTCCTGCCCAGTCATTCAGTCGGCATTCCCGCACGGTTTGGCTGTTTTTCTCTGAGTTTTTTTTCGGTGTAAGGGACCCAAGCTCCAGGCAACTACACTACAAATTATAAAGATTTGAGTAACCCCACTAATATCACTCAGAAACCAATTAGTTATGAGCACTGGAGGATTCTGAGATTACATTGCTAAGGTCTTTACAGGATTTTGCGTTTTCAAACCGACTGCCTTGCAGACATTTTTTTTTCAGGAATATTAATTATTGTTAATTTGTTGTTTCTTCGAACAGTAATGATATTGAATTAAACTCCCAAAAAAAAAAAGGAGTTAAGGGCAGTACAAGAATAAGACACCGAAATAAGAAAAAATGATGATTTTTTTTAAAAAAAAAAAAAAAAAACCTACCACCATATGCCACCCTATATAAAGCGAAGCTGGCATCGCCACCACCAGGAGCAAACGACCTCCCTCAAAACAACATCCTAAAAACAAATAAAGCATTAAAGATACAATTTCATGTAAAGATCAAATACTGAAAAAGAGAAGCGGTTTTCAGTGCATTCTTAAGAAAATGTATCTCTCAGGAATATCAAGAAAGTGATCCTAAGCAAAGAGTGAGGTCAACTTTTGCGGGGTCATTAGGATCATAGTTTGGTGAGAGATCATAACCATCATTATCATGATCAAGAAGATCGAACTTGTAGTAAACCCACCACTCGAGGATTTGAAACTCGGAAGCCATGCGGTACTGGAAATTGGTTGTTGTTTGTAGTCATCATGAGATCAAGCTGATTGGGGTTGTCTTAGTTCAAAAATGATGGTGGACTTTAAGGGAAAGACAATGGAGAGAGTGGAGCTTTTCTTATATATAAATATATATAAACACACATATATAATTAAACTATATAACTCATTACAGGATGCGATTGATTTTTTATTTACTATGATCTTGAACCAGCAAACTATTAGATTTAATTGTCTGTTCACATAGTCATGGATGTCAGATTTCAGATCTCTTTTTTTTTTTTACATAATAACTCTAATACAAAATTGGTTAATTGTAAATTATTCATCTATATAACTCCTTAAGAATTAGAATTTTCCATAATATATGTATAATTTAAATGCATCATTTTTTTATAACTCCATTTCTTTACACCCTCAATTTAGCTATAGCATTGAAATCTTGTTGTCTTTTACTATATTCTGTCACCATTCAAGTTTCATTATAATCTAAGCATGCCCTAATTAAATTCACTTTGTGCTCAAGAAATACCCTTGTTTATTTAGCACGCAAGATATTGTTAATTCTTGAGCTTTTTGTTTCTTTTCATTTTAACTCATTTATTTAAAAATCCCATTCTAACTCCTAAGTTATTATCATCTCTTACGTATATATTTTTTTCATTTATGATCAAATTTATTTGATATTGAAGTTCATAAAAAAATCATCATATTATAGTCTTAATCTGTTATATTATAATAGTAATGTCTTATTTTTAATTTGAATAAATAATGATATAATTGTATAGTTTTAAAATAAAGTATCAAGTTGCACTGATTGCCTATGTAAGAGTGTGTTTGGTATTGCTGTTGCTGTTGTGGTTGTGGTTTGAAAAAAGTTGTTTTATAAAAAGTACTTTTAATTGAGGTTGATTTGAAAAAATATATGTTTGGTTAAAACTGTGGTTGAAATTGAGGTTGAAAAAAAAGTAGTTTAATGTGTTTGGTTAATAATGTTTTTGAAATTGAGGTTATAAAATAA
>Ga0307514_10003687_pt1 | contig 14493 bp, 14 predicted proteins | sample 16_EM_MG_FD_203088 | JGI IMG/M metagenome (GOLD analysis project Ga0307514, IMG submission 203088) | Populus trichocarpa ectomycorrhiza microbial communities from riparian zone in the Pacific Northwest, United States - 16_EM | ecosystem: Host-associated > Plants > Roots > Unclassified | place... | reverse complement strand
GGACCGGAGAAGGTGATGGGCTGCCCGTTGAGCCGTATCTCGCCCGCGTCGGGGATCACCGCGCCGGTGAGGGCCTTGATCAGACTGGTCTTGCCGGCTCCGTTGTCGCCGATGACGGCGAGGACCTCGCCGGGCAGCAGTTCGAAGTCGGCGCCGTCGATGGCGGTGACCTGGCCGTACCGCTTGAACAGACCGCGGGCCTGCAGCACGGGCGTGGGGGAGGAGGTGGCGGTCATCGGGCCTTCTTCCGGGAGAGCTGGTCGACGGTCACCGCGAGGATCACCAGGACACCGGTGATCAGGGTCTGGTAGATGGAGGCGACGCCCATCAGCTGCAGGCCGTTGCGGAACACGCCGACGATGAGGACGCCGATGAAGGTGCCCAGGACCGAGCCGCGTCCGCCGAAGAGGCTGGTGCCGCCGAGGACCACGGCGGTGATGCTGTCGAGGTTGTCGGTCTGGCCGGCTTGGGGGTCGCCGACTCCGGTGCGGGAGATGAGCAGCAGGGCGGCGATGCCGTACAGCAGGCCGGCCACGGTGTAGACGCCGATGGTCAGCCGGGAGGTGCGGATGCCGTTCAGCCGAGCCGCTTCCGGGCTGTTACCCAGCGCGTAGACGTGCTGGCCCCAGCCGGTGCTGCTCAGCGCGTACGCGAGGAGGAGAAACAGGGCGATGGTGACCAGCGAGCCGTAGGTGATGTCGGTGTGGCCGAGCGGGAAGGTCTGCCCGAGGGCCGTCAGAGGGCCGGGCAGGCTGCTGACGGTCTGCTCCTCGGAGTAGATGTGGGTCAGCGCGAACGCCACGTTGAGCATGCCGAGGGTGACGATGAACGGGGGCAGCGGGATCTTCTGCACCAGTAGTCCGTTGACCAGGCCGAAGCCCCCGCAGACGGCAATGCCCAGAGCGATGGCGGCGAGCGGGGGCAGGGAGCCCTCGGCGGCCATCTTGGCGATCACGATGCTGCCGAAAGCCATCACGGCACCGCACGACAGGTCGATGCCCGCCGTGAGGATGATCAGGGTCTGTCCGATGGCGAGGGTGCCGACGACCATGACCTGCTGCACGATCAGGGAGAAGTTCCCGCCGGTGAGGAACTGGTCGGTCGAGAGGGAGAAGAAGACACAGGCCAGAAGGAGGGCGACCAGTGGGCCGGTGGTCGGTGCCGTAAGCAGTCTGCGGGCCGTCGTCGGTGCTTTGAGTTCGGCGTACGGCGTGGTCGTGGCTGTCATGCGAAGTCCTTGTCGGAAGACAGTGGTCGTTGTCCTTACCGGTCGGAGGACAAGAGGACGAGCGGGCGGCCGTCACCCGGTCGGGGAGGGAGGGACGGGACGGCCGCCCCGCTGAAGGGGGCGTACGGATCAGACGTACGGATCAGGAGGACGGCTCAGCCCCAGCAGTTCTCCAGGCCGTACGCGGTGTCCTTGGACGTGACCCCGTCCTGCGCCTTGTCGGTGATCAGCGTGACGCCGGTGTCGGTGTAACCGGACGCCTTCTTGCCGTCCTTGGCGAACGTGACGACAGCCTTGACGCCCTCGGCGGCCATCTTCAGCGGGTACTGCTGCGACGTTGCGGCGATCTTGCCGTCCTTGACGGCCTTGGTCCCGGTGCAGCCGCCGTCGACGGAGACGATCAGGACGTCCTTCTCCCGGCCCTTGGCCTTCAGAGCGGTGTACGCGCCCAGGGCCGCGGGCTCGTTGATGGTGTAGACGACGTTGATGCCGGGTTCCTTCTGGAGGCAGTTCTCCATCGCGGTCTGGCCCTTGGCCTGGTCGCCGCCGGTGTCCTGGGCGCACACGACGTCCTTGTCGGTGGCGCCGAAGCCCTTCAGGAAACCGTTGTGCCGCTGGACGCCGACGGAGACACCCGGCGCGAGGTCGAGGGCGGCTATCTTCGCCGACTTGCCCTTCATGACGGCCTTGGCGTACTCGCCGATCAGCTCGCCGGCCTTGAGGTTGTCGGTGGCGAAGAGGGCGTCGACCGCGCTCTCCGGTTCGGTCGGGGTGTCCAGGGCGATGACCAGGACACCCTTGGCGCGGGCCTTCTCGATCGCGGGCACGATGGCCTTGGAGTCGCTCGGAGTGATCAGGATGCCCTTCACACCGGCGGCGACCATGTTCTCGATGGCGGTGACCTGTCCGGCGTTGTCTCCGTCGAACTTGCCTGCGGCGGTGGACAGTTGGGCGCCGTTCTCCTTGGCCGCCTTCTCCGCGCCCTCCTTCATCTTCACGAAGAACGGGTTGGTGTCGGTCTTGGTGATCAGACCGACCTTGACGCTGCCCGATCCGGAGCTCGCGGTGTCCGATCCGGATCCGGATCCACAGGCGGTCAGGGCGAGGGCTGCGACACCCGTGCAGGCGGCGACTCTGAGCAGGGAGGACGGCAGACGAGAGATGCGTGACATGAACGACTCCTGCGGGATTGCGGGCGATCGGCCGGCATCGGGGCATGCCGTCCCTCGGTGTCATCGTTGACTTATGTCATCGTTGACACTGCATGGCGAGGATGATGGACTCCGGTCCCCGGCAACGTCAATGCCTTGTACCCGTCACAAATCGGCAACGCCCGCGTCCATTGCCTGCCCGAAGCCTTTCAGCGACTGCCCGGGACGTGCCCGTTTCTGCCCGCGCCTTCCGAGAGGAGAGCAGCCCATGAGCCCGCGTCAGATCACCGTCCTGGGGGAGTGCGTCGCGGCCGCCTTCACCGAGCCGGCAAACGCCTCGAACGAGCTGGCCCTGCGGGTGCTGCCTGGCGGCGGACCTGCGAATACGGCGGTGGCCCTGGCCCGGTTGAACACACCGACCCACTTTCCCGCACGCCTCTCCGGCGATGTGTTCGGCCGCCTTTTCCGGGCCCACCTGGAGGCGTCCGGCGTCGACCTGCCGTACGCCGTCGCCGCCGAGCCCAGCACGCTGGCCGTGGTGGAGCTGGACGCCACCGGGCAGGCCGCGTTCTCCTCCACGCGCAGAACACGGCCGGCTGGCAGTGGACTCCAGGGGAACGGGCAAGGGTGGATCTGTCCGAAACGGTCTGTGTCCGCCCCCGTCCACCGGTGGCGACGCTCTGCGGCCCTGTTCTCCACACCTCTCGCCCCGGAGGCCGTAGCCCCCGACATCCCGCCGTACTCCGAGACCTACCGCCCCGGTTCCGCTTCACTCCGGAGAAGAACTGAATGAACGACTTCGGCCCTGAAGGTGCGCACCGGCGCAGGCGAGGAGACCGTCATCGGCTACGACGCCACGACACAGGAGCTGTACGTCGACGGCACCCGCTCCGGCGCCGTGGGCTTCAACACTCCGCCGGCCAGGGAGTGCGGGTCTTCGCCCAGAATGGCTCGGCGAAGCTGGACAAGGCCGTCGTCCGCCACCTTGACTCCGCTCATGACTGACGCTCCACCCACGACCGACAAGGACACCAGACCGTGAAGAAGACCCTGCTCGCCGAGTTCACCGCCCGCGAGGGAACGGAGGCCGAGGTCGCCCGCCTGATCGGGGACTACGCCCGGACGGTGCGCGAGGAAGAAGGCAACCTCGCCTTCGACGTCTACACCAGGGCGGCCAACCCGCGTGGCTTCTGGATCTTCGAGGTGTACCGGGACGAGGACGCCTTCCAGGCGCACCTGAACGCCCCGTACGGAGGCCCATTCAACGCCGCCCTCACCCCGCTGATCGAGGAGGACGCTTCCGTGCTGACGTTCCTCGACCCGCTGGCCACGAATCCGTAACCAGCGGATGGCATGGGCCACCTGAAGCAGCTCCCGTAGTGCCAGTCGATGGGGCTCCACGGCTCGCGAGGTCTCAGTCCCATGAGGGGGAGCGTGAACTCCTCGCCGTTCTTCGTGTTCTGACGGGCTCCCTCCATCCGTCGGACGGCTGGTCCCAGACGTAGGAGAGGTCACCGGCCGCGGCTCCGTAGACCGCTGACTGGTGTCCGCCACTGTGCTCGCGCATCAAGACACGGCAGAACCCTTGAGCCTGTTCCAACCTCAGGTTGACGTGAGGTGAAGTGCGAGGACGGCCTGCACCAGGTCGGTGAGGGGGAGGTGCTGCAACGGAGTTTGTGCAGGAGCCGCCAGTATCGAGGGCTCCGACTCAAATGCTCGTGAGAACGAGCCCCGAGCCGCAGTCGAACAACGCGACCGCGTCCTCATGCCGCCGGGCCGTCGCGGAGCAGACCGCGCACCGTGTCGAGCCGCACCCCGGGTTCGAACTCCGGCAGCCACCACGTCGCGCCGGCCTTCGCGTACGGCCCGGGATCGACACCGAGCGGCAGACCGACGGCGACGTCGTACGAGGCCATCTCGCCGTGGCGCAGCTGGGTGAGCGTGCCGACGGCTTCGGCGAGCTGGTCCGGGTGCTGGAGATTGGCGGGGAAGAAGCCGTCGTGCCGGGCGGCCCGGCGGATCGGCTTGGCGTTGCCCGGGAATCCGGCGGCCCACACCGGTACACCGGGCCGCTGGACCGGCCGCGGGAGGAACGCGATGTCGTCGACGGTGTAGTGCTCGCCGCGGTGGCGTACCGGCTCGCCGGACCAGGCGGCGGCCAGGATCGCCAAGGACTCGTCGAGCATCTGCCCGCGCCGCCGGTCGTCGAGCTGCTCGCCGGTCCTGGACAGCTCACCGGCGAACCGGTCGCTGCCGAGGCCGACGCCGAGGGTGAGGCGGCCGTCGCTGAGCAGGTCCAGTGCCGCGGTCTCCCGCGCGACCTTGGCCGGCCGTCGACGGGCGAGCGGTGACACCATCGGACCGAGCCGGAGCCGCTCGGTCGCGGTCGCGATCGCCGCCAGCGCGATCCACGGGTCGGCGACCTGTCGGACCGGCGCCCGCCAGCACAGCTGATCCCATACGAAGCAGCCGTCCCACCCGGCTTCCTCCGCGTCGGCGGCCAGACGCGCGACCACTCGCGGGTCGGCGAGGTCGTCGAACGGCGGAAGCCAGAGTGCCGAACGCAGCCGGTTCATGGGCGGGCTCCTTCCGTGTGCCGCACCAGGGCCGACACGAAGTCGTCCCACACCGGCTTCGGCAGGTCGTGTCCGGCGCCCTTGAGGACCAGCAGCTCCGCACCGGGGATCGCGTCGCGAACCGCCTCGCCGTGCGGCAGTGGCAGGAACGGGTCGTGGTCGCCGTGGACCACGAGTGTCGGCGCCGCGATGTCGCCGAAGCCGCCTCGGGCCGGCCCATCGGGCTCGATGGCGTAGTGGTTGGCCAGAGTCGACGCGTAGTTCCTGGCGCGCGCCACGTCCCGTTCGGCCAACGCTCGGATCGCGGCCTCGTCGAAGTACGGCGAACCGCCGGCGAACGCCCTCGCGCCGGCGACCACGTACTCCACAACCGCGGCCGCGTCGGAGGATTCCGGCTCGGCCGGCATGGCCAGGTCGCTCGGCGGCGGCAGGTCGTCGGCTCCGGTCGAGGTCGAGACGAACGTGAGCGATGCGACCCGGTCGGGATGGTCCACCCCGAGAATGAGCCCGCTCCCGCCGAACATCGACTGACAGACCACGTGGGCGCGCTCGATGTCCAGGGCGTCCTGGACGCCGAGCACGTCCAGGGTCAGGTCGTTGAACGAGTACGTTGGCTGTCCGGGCGGGTAGCTGGTCGAGCGGCCGGTGTCCCGATGGTCGTAGCGGATCACGTATCGGCCACGGCCGGCGATCTGCTCGCACAGGTCGGCGTCCCACCAGAGCATTGAGGCGGCCGCCCCGGCGACCAGCACGATCGCCGGGGCCGCGGGGTCTCCGAAGCGTTCCACGCACAGCTCGACGCCGTTGATGTCAAGGAGTTGTTCGCCGTGAGACTGATGTGAGGTCATGTCTGTCACGCTAAAGCGAATGATTCCATTGTGAAAAGCGATTATTTTCGATCAATTTGATCGCGCGTTGCGATTGTCTTGGCTACGGTGGAGCCCGTGACCGACGTCGAGCTGCGCCATCTGACGGCCCTGGCCGCCATCGCCGAGGAGGGGTCGTTCGGCCGGGCGGCCACCCTCCTCGGGTACACCCAGTCGACGGTGAGCCAGCAGATCGCCGCGTTGGAGAGGGCCGTCGGCGGTGCGGTGTTCGACCGGCCGGGCGGTCCCAAGCCGGTACGGCTCACCCCGCTCGGCTCCGTGGTCCTGGACCACGGTCGTGAACTGCTGGCGAAGGCGGAGGCGCTGACCCACGCCGTGGACCGGTTCAAGGCGGGAGGCGGCCGGATCGACATCGGTACGTTCCAGAGCGTGTCCAACGTGATCCTGCCGTCGGTCGTAAGCCGACTGCGGGACGAGTACCCCGACTGCGACATCAGGCTGTCCGAGGAGGAGCCGGAGCAGCCGCAGATCGGTGACCTCGATCTGCTGTTCTACGACGGCCGCGTCGACGGGGACGTCGAGCACCGCAAGCTGCTCGACGATCCGTACCTGCTGGTGGCAGGCGCCGGTACCTTCCCCGAGGGTCCGGTCCCGTTGGAGCTGCTCGACGGCGCACCGATGGTGGCCTGGCCGCTGACCTGCGACCAGCCCGCGATGGAGCACGCGGTCGCCCGCAGCGGCGCCAGTCCACAGGTCGTGTTCCGCAGCGCGGTCAACGACACCCTGTTGTCGATGGTGCGAGCGGGCCTGGGATCGGCGGTCCTGCCCTGGCTCGCCATCCGCGGCGCCGACGTCCCGTCCGACGACAGGCTCCGCGTCCACGAGCTACGGCCACTTCTTCCTGCGCGGGAGATCTACCTGCACTGGCGGGCCGGACGTACCCACTCACCACTTGCCGCCCGGGCCATCGAGATCGCCGTCGAAGTCGCGGCCGAACTAGGTCGTGTATCGAAAGTGGATCTTGCGCAGTGAATGATCACGGTTCATGGGTCGGGGAAATCTCACGGACGAGCAGTGGGCGGTGCTGGAGGCGTTGTTGCCGAAGGGGACGAAGGCGGGTCGGCCGCCTGTCTGGCTCGGCGGCAGTTGATCGACGGCATACGGTTCCGGGTCCGTACCGGGGTTCCATGGCGGGACGTGCCTGTCGAGTACGGGCCGTGGGGCCGGGTCTACGACCTGTTCTGCCGGTGGCAGCGGAACGGCACCTGGCACCGGATCCTGAGCCGACTCCAGATCCTGGCGGACGCAAAGAGGGCGATCACGTGGGACCCGAATGTCGACTCCACAGTCTGCCGCGCCTATCAGCATGCGGCCGGGGCCCGCAAGCAGGGCGACCTGCAGAAGGAACCACCGGGCGTCATCTTCACCGAGCCCCCTGATCACGGGCTGGGACGCTCACGCGGCGGGTTCACCACCAGGCTGCATCTGGCCGTTGAGCAGGGCCAGAAGCCCATGTCGATCGTGATCACGGCAGGACAGCGCGGGGACTCGCCGCAGTTCGAACCCGTGCTGGACAAGGTCCGCGTGCCCCGCATCGGGCCGGGCCGGCCACGCGTCCGGCCCGATCTCGTGCGGGCTGACAAGGCGTACGCTTCCCGCAAGAACCGTGCCTACCTGCGCCGCCGCGGGATCCGCCGCACCATCCCGGACAAAGCCGACCAGGCATCCCATCGCAAGAAGCGCGGCTCCCGCGGCGGCAGGCCGCCCAAGTTCGACGCCGAGGACTACAAAGCTCGGCACGCGGTCGAGTGCGGGATCAACCGCCTCAAGTGCCACCGGGCCGTGGCCACGAGATACGACTGTGAGGATAACGGTGCCGTCTCGGTGGTGACTTGACCCGCGATACGACTGACTGTCATGTCCTGAGTCTTGATCTGTCGGTCACTGTCCGAGACGGCACTCGCTGTCGCCGGACCGGCGGGTGTGTCCCGATAGGGGCCTTCGCGACAGGCACCGTCACAGTCCTGACCACCCTGCCGGCCCGGCAGCGGCCACCAGCTCCGGTTCGATGGTAGGAGACCGATGACCAGTACCAACACGACCCAGCCGATCCGTTTTCAGGACTGCCGGCGTGAGGTCGTCCTTGGGGTCGACACCCACAAGGACACCCACGTGGCAGCCGTGATCTCGACAACGGGCAAGCTGATCAACTCCCGGAGCTTTCCTGCCACGGCCGATGGCTACCAGCAACTGCTGGACTGGGCCCGTTCATCAGGTCTTGTCAGCCGCGCCGGCGTCGAGTGCACCGGCTCCTACGGAGCCGCACTGAGCCGATTTCTGCGCACCAACGAGCTGACCGTCATCGAGGTGAACCAGCCGGACAAGGCAACACGCCGCCGTCGCGGCAAGACCGACACCATCGATGCCGCGGCTGCAGCCCACGCCGTGCTGTCCGGCCGAGCCACTGCGACGGCCAAGCTCGCCGACGGCCCCGTTGAAGCTCTCCGGCTGTTCAAGATGGCCAAGGACTCCGCGGTCAAAGCCCGCACCCAGGCCGTCAACCAGCTCAGAGCCGTACTCGTGACGGCCGGTCCAGAGCTGCGCGAGCCCCTTGACGGGCTGACCATTCCCAAACTGGTCCGAGCCTGCAAGTCACTGCACAGGTCTACGGCCGGCACGGCCACGGCGGCCGCGGTCTTCACCCTGCGGTTGCTCGCCCGTCGAGTCGAGGAACTCGACGATGAGATCACCGCCCTCAAGCAGCAGATCACCGACATGACCAGGCAGCATGTCCCGCCGCTGCTTGACTGCTACGGCGTAGGCCCGGATACCGCCGCAGCACTGCTCATCGCCACAGGCGACAATCCCGAACGACTCCACAGCCAGGCTTCGTTCGCCTCGCTCTGCGGGGTGAGCCCAGTCGAAGCCTCCTCCGGCAAGACACAGCGCAGAAGGCTTAACCGAGGCGGTGACCGTCAGGCCAACTCGGCTCTCTACACGATCGTCCTTGCTCGACTCCGCTGGGAGACACGCAGCCGCAGCTACGTTGAGCGGCGCGTCGCCGAAGGCAAAACCCGACGCGAAGCCATCCGCTGCTTGAAGCGCTATGTCGCCCGAGAGCTCTACACGACCATCATCCGAGCCCATGCTCGGCCCCGCGACCAGGTCCTCGCAGCTTGACATCCATAGGGGCATCAAGCTCGCCGTCCGCTACGAAGCGACCGTGCTGGTCGCAGCCATCAACGAGTGGCTGTGACCAGCACAATCGCAACAGGCCGCAGGAGGAAGGGTCACGACGTCCGCCATCCCCGGATGGCTCGTTAGCACTTGCGAGGGCGCCCTGTGCCGCCACTGATGCTAAGCGGCCGGTGCCGCATCGCGGTTCGCCTGGTGGTCGCCTACCACGCCGCGCCGGTAGGTGACCACCAGGCGATGCTCAGGCGTTGTTGGTCGCCAGAATGTCGGGGTCGTAGTGCTTGGCGTACGCGTTCTCGACGCCCACGAGGATTTCGACGATCTCGAAGTAGTGGTCCCAGAACGGCGTCTCGCGCAATGCCTCGATGACCAACTGGAAAGCCTCGTGATCGCGTGCCTCCCAGACCCAGATGTCGGTAACGCGGGCCGTGTAGAACTCGGTGTCGTAGTAGCGCCAACGTACGTCCTTGGCCTTGTCCTTGATGGCGGGCAGAACGCTTTCCTGGAAGGCGGCGACGCGCTCCGGCACGGACAGCTCCAGCCAGGCGCGATTGGTCTTGAGGAGGATGAACGCTGTTACGGCGGGCTCGAAGTCGGACATGGAAGATCTCCTCGCAGGGTGCTGGATGGTGTTTGCGGTGCGGTGCCGTAGGCCCCGCTCAGGGTGTCCTCGTCCAGGCCGGGCCGGTCGGATTCCAGTCGGGAAGCTCGCGCGTGCGGGTGCCCGTGGCCCCTGCGACGAAGACGTGCATGACTTTCCCGCACTAGTTTCGGTTCACCGTGTGTCGAAACGATCCGGCGGTGAAACAGTTGATCGCGACCAAGGACGTTCTCAGCGCCAGCGCGTGTGCCGTCCTGAATCGCATCGACCCGGCCCGGTCGGCCGGCGATCAAGCAATCGGCCGGCTGATCGGACCGGCCTTCTTCTGGGTCATGAGCGGGCGCGACCCGGCGCAGCTCGACACGCACGAGCTGGCACGAAGCTTCCTCCGTGGCCTCGGATCTGAGGAATCCTGAAGGCGAGCCCGTCATGCCGCTCCCGGCCACGCACCGGCGGCTGTCGTCGGTGTTTCTGAATTGACGTCAACACTCAGTTCCTGCCGTCAACAGGCAGCTACGGCAATGGGCGTGTCCGCATGACTTACCATCAGGCACGGAATGGTTTCTGGTTCAGGCGATCGACGAAGTCGCTGTTCGCCAAGAATCGGCAGGGCTTCAAGAACGGATTTCTTACTACGCCGATTCCAGGGCCACCGCACGCCAACTGCCGGACTCTCGGAAGCTGAAGAATCCGTCTCGTACCAGTGGGTGCGGCGGCGACATCCCTGGAAGCACAGGCGCGATTCTGTCCTACTCCAGCCCGCGCTTGCCCGGTGCCCAGAACGGCTTGGTGAGTACCGCCCGTCGGTCCCAGCCGGCCTCTCGCACGAGTACCTGCCGCACGTGCTGCACGGTCCGCGCCTCCCCGGCGACGTACGCGATCCCGCCTGACTCAGGGGCGAGGCGTCGCACCGCATCCGGGAGCGAAGTGCCACTCCTGATGATCCAATCGAGGCGGTCCGAGTACGGCAGGGGGAGCCGGTCGGCAGCCGTCTCCGTTTCGATGCAGCCGGAGATTCGCGCCCCGTCAGGCAGTGCGCCCAGCATCGCGCCGAAGGCGACCGACGCCGTCTCCTCCCCGACGAACACGTGGTGCGCGGCGTCGGGCCGCAGCATGAACGTCCCTTCCGGCTTGCGCATTCGGACCCGGTCGCCGACTGTGACGCTGCTCCCCCACTGTGCTCCGGGACCACCTCCAGGGTGATCCAGTACGCACAACTCGACGGCGCCCTCCGGGTCGTAGCGCCAGATCGAGTATGTGCGCAGAGTCAGCCCGCCGCCGACCGCGACCCTCACCTGCTGTCCGGGGCGGACGGCCAGCCCGGACAGGGCCTCGCCCTCGATGCGCAGGCGACGGAGTCGGGCGGCGACAGGCTCGGTCTCGGTGACCGTGCCCTGAAGCGTCAGCAGGTCCAGGAGGGGGGAGAGCAGGGCAGCCATAGGACTCCTCGGAAACTCGTCGATGCGGTGGGGCGCTGAAGGCCAACATCCAACCGAACGCGACACTATCGCGTTCCGTTCAGAACGCGATAGTGCTTGTCTTTGTGTGTGCCCGCGTTCGGCTACGCCGGGCTCCTTTGACGCCGCGATCAGTAGGCCGACTTCGCGAAGGTCGGGGCTCTGGCACATGCGGAGCCGAGACGGACAGTCGGGGCCCTGCCGGTGACGGCGACAACGGGGGTTGCGCGGCCCCCGCGCCCGATGCGTCTGGACCAGATCCAGCTCCGCCTGGGTGCGCGGGGAGGGCGCTGACCCGGCCGGACCGGCATGGACGGGTGAGCGCCGATCAATCTCGGCAACAGCCCAACTCGCCGCCACCCGGGACCGATTGCTGCGCTGCAGCCAGCCCGGGTTGGCGTTGGCGACTCCGCCGCTGATCAGAATTTCCCAGGATCAGGAACGGGCCGTTCGGCGTCGCCGGGACGGCGCCGAGTTGCGGCGGATGGCCTGTCGCCGCGGGAGCCGCGCTTCTTGCGATGGGATGCCTGGTCGGCTTTGTCCGGGATGGCGCAGCGGATTCCGCGTCGTCGCAGGTAGGCGCGGTTTTTGCGGGAGGCGCAAGCCTTGTCGGCGCGGACTCGGTTAGGTCGGGTCCGCGGCCGTCCTGCATCCGGGCGGGCGACGCGGATCTTCTTCAGGACCGGCTCGAACTGCGGAGAATCGCCCCGCTGCCCGGCTGTGATCACGATGGACATCGGCTTCTGGCCCTGCTCGACAGCCAGGTGCAGCTTGGTCGTCAGACCGCCGCGCGAGCGGCCGAGGCCTTGCTCGTCCAGTTCAACGCCGATCCCGCCGGGCGGCTCCTTCTGCAGATCCCCCTTTTCCGAGCCCCGGCGGCGTGCTGGTGGGCCCGGCTAACGGTGGAGTCGATGTTGAGGTCCCAGGTGATGAGGTCCTTGGCGTCGGCCTGCGCTTGCAGTGCTGCGAAGATCCGCTGCCAGGTGCCGTCCCGCTGCCAGCGCCGGAACAGGTCATAGACCCGGTCCCACGGCCCATAGCGTTCGTTCGGGCACGTCCCGCCACGGGGCGCCCGTACGGGTGCGGAACCGTATGCCGTCGATCATCTGCCGCCGCGTCCACACCGGTGGACGCCCCGGCTTCTTGCCCTGGGGCAACAGCGGTTCCAGGCGGGCCCACTGCACATCCATCAGATCCCCACGTACCACGAAACAAGATCATTTCACCTCATGATCCACTTTCGAAACACGCCCTAGTGCCGCCGTCGGTCAGTGCTTGACGCACGCTCCAGGACTGCACCGCACGGAGGTCTTCGTGTCCACCGGCATGCCCGGCTGACCGTTCACGGCAGGCGGCTGCTTGTCGAACGCGTCCGCCCGGTTCGCCTTGTCGCGCATGCTGCGGCCGAAATGGGCATCTCGCGTGCCACGGCCCACAAGTGGGTCTGCCGCCGGCAGTCACCGACGCCCGCGCAACTGCCACCACGATGAGTACCAGGACCATGGATGGTCTTGGAAGACCAGAGCCGGATAGGCAGCGGGTCCTGGCCGCCGGGCATCGTGGTGCGGCCAACTTACTTCTGCGGCCTTGGGATGAACGTGATTCCCGTGATTCCGTGGTTCGAGGCCAGTGGTCAACGGCTGAGCGAGCCCGCCGGACGATCAGTCGTCGAAGTAGGCCTTGGCAACGGCGTAGGTGTCCTCGTAGAGGTGGTAGCGGGTGATCCGCCCGTCATTGACCGTGGTGTGCAGGGCGAACGCGGTGTCGATGTCCCGGCCCGTCTTCTTGACCTCGGAGACCATGCGCCCGATGAGCACCACATCGTCGCCCTCGGCGATGATCTGACGAAGGTCGAACTCCTTGGCTTGCACATGCGTCTGCAGTAGCTCGAAGAACGTCCGCATGCCCTCCGACGAGTCGACCTCCGGTACCCACGGAATGCCTGGCGGGTGCGGGATCGAGAACGAGACCGAGTCGGCGAACAACGCCGCCGCCTCCGCACTCTTCCCCTCGGCGAGCAGTGGAAACAAGCGTTGCACAGTGTGTGCGGGTGACTCTGCTGTCATGCATGCCAACCTTATAGGTCGGATCTGCGGTGCGACCCATCAAGCCCTGATTCAAGTGCAGCCTCTTAAGCGCATGAGGGGCCGGGAGTGTGGGTGTGGCAGTGAGCCCTCTAGACGATCGATGGCTCAAAGGCTTGGCCGCCCGGGTTCCGTGACGGTCTGAATCCCTGACGGGGATACGCGACTTGATCGCTCTGTAGGACAATGTCGGCGAGGACGTCCGCGGGATCAGCTGCCGTCGTGTCAGGGCGTGACGGTGAGACCAGCGCTGCCGAGTGTGGTGGCTCAGAGACGGGATGCGCCACACTCGGCAGGGCTGGTGACGCTCCGAGTAGTGTCACAACAACGCCGCGACCTCACGCTCGCTCCCGACCACCGCCGTGGCCATGGGGCTTTGCACTCCGCCGCGGGAACTCCCAGAAGACGTCGTGGAGTTAGGCGAGACGTCGGACAGGTAGCGGCACGGGCGGGGACCAGAGCTTCCCGGCCCCGATCTAGCCGACTCACGAGCGGACCCAGCGGTGGTAGGCGTCCAGGTCGATGTTGCTGCCGCAGACGTTGGCGGCCGGTGAAGCGGTCACGGTCTTCCAGGACGGCTGCCACGCCGAGGGCCGCTGAGAGTTCGACGACCGGCCCCGCGCGCTCCGGGCGCCCTGCGTGATGCCACGACCGTCACGTCGAGGCCACGGCGGCGACCGAACCAACCGAGTGTCTCGCCGAGGTTGCGGCGCCGGCCTGTTCGGTACCGCGGGCCCTGAAGCTGCGCACCGGGTTCGCCGTTTCCAGCTTGGTACTCACCGGTCAGCCAAGCTCGCGTCCCAGCGCGTCGCAGGGGTACAGCGGAGTATCCGGAAAGATCGGGTCGATGCCCCGACGGGCGGCTCGGATCCGGGCGAGATCGAGGCACGTAGTGGGCATGACCGGCAACGTACCGCACGCGGCGTCGCGGCCGAGGCAAACAGCGCTCAGCTGTCTCTGACACCCAACTGCTCCCGCAGCGCCTTGCCGTGACCACCGAACCCCGGCCAGGTTATCGCCGGTATCGGCGGCAATTGCATCGGCTCGAATTGCGGTCGGGCTGCGGTCGCCCCGGGCAAGCCGGAGTTCCCACTTTGTCCCGAGCGTGGAAAAAGTATCGAGATCTTGTGTGAAACGGGTTCCGGAGCTCAACAAAGCTCGCTAACTTCCTTGAAATGAACCGGTCATAGAGCCGCGGCCGGTCATGACGGCGCGACGGCGCGCGCCTGTGCACTGCTTGGCAGTCCGACGAGGGCTGCCGTCATCCCACCCCACTTTGGGAGACCTCTGTGCGCAACAAACCGCTCAGACACAGACGTGTCCGTTATCTGCTGACCGCCGTGGCCTGCGCTTTCGGCTGTCTGCTGCCCATGC
>Ga0307514_10003686_pt1 | contig 14511 bp, 7 predicted proteins | sample 16_EM_MG_FD_203088 | JGI IMG/M metagenome (GOLD analysis project Ga0307514, IMG submission 203088) | Populus trichocarpa ectomycorrhiza microbial communities from riparian zone in the Pacific Northwest, United States - 16_EM | ecosystem: Host-associated > Plants > Roots > Unclassified | place... | reverse complement strand
ACAGATCCAGGCAACCAAAAGATATAAAAAAAAAATGAAAAAAAAAAAAGTAAAACAAAATAATAATGCACATTATATGAGAATGGGAACCATTGTAAAAATCATATGCTAGAAACCTTAACTATGGTTACACAGCACAAGAAATTACTGAAAGGACTGTGGATCAAGCATGAGCTCCTTTCCTATCTTAATCTTCAACATCCTACAAATATATGCTCTTGATGACATGTTTTGAATCAATAAGTACATACAGTTACCAGTAATAAGTCTATAGTGCCATACATATAAAATCCGGTTCGTGGTCAAGCATGAAAAAGACTATTAAGAGGAATAACATCTAACTCGATGAGCAAATAAATATCTTACATTGGAGCTTGTGTCCACTTTGATATCAGTTGTGATATTCTTGTTCTTCAGCTGAGTATTGACATCAGCAGCAAGCAAGTCACCTTTCTTTGTTCCAGAGGATGTGATAGTCTGCAAAATAACGAGAAAAAAAAGTCAATAAATTAAAATGGGGTGAAGATACCAAAATTGAAATATAGAATACTAATCCATGACAACCCACTTCCGAAATCCACCTATAGAAAATGAATTACTAAGGATTTTCTGCTACAAACTGCGACATCCCAGTAACACAATCAAGATTTACAAGTGTAAGAACAAGACCTCCAATCCAATCTGAATAAAGATACCTGGCTTGGTTTAGCAGAGCATTCAAAAACTAATGACCAAGATTTACAAAGTAGCATTTAGTTCCCTAATGCATAAATAATACAAAACAAAAACCCAACATTGAGGAAAATTAACGAAAACCCACTTCTCCCCCATAATTATATCTTCTACCCTAACAATTGAGACATTAACACAACGTGGGCATTATAAACAAAAGGGTTATGAAAAAATTTAAAAATAAAAAATAAAATGAGAGGCAGAAGAATGAGACAAAAAAACTGGGTAAAATGAACGAGAGAGGAATAGAGATAAAAAAAGAAAAAAGAAAAAAGGAAACAACTTACAACACCAGTAGGAGAGGAGGTGTTTAGAGTGAACTTGTGGTCAGTCTGGTAGTCCTTGTACAAGAGATCTATTAAAACCCATCAACAAAAATGGAAAAACCCTCCAATAAATATACATGCGACTCTGTATATAACAAAAACAAGAAGAAAAGAAAGAAATGGGGTTTGCACCTCTGGCCTTCTTGCCAATCTCACTGTAAAGACCTGGACCGTTAACCATGATTGGATTACAGAAACAGAGAAAGATTTATAGCTGTAGCAGAGAGAAATGGATGAGATGAAGGTGGAGGTGGAGGGTTTATTTATATATGCTTAGCTGCCTAGCAAGAAGGAGTCCAAAAACTCCAAAACCCTAATTTCAGATTATTATTTTTTATCGGTGGGGTTTTTCTTTCTATTTTTTCTTGAGATATTTGTACCGTTGGATTGACAGGATAAGGGGGTCTTAGCCGTTGATTTGCGATGCTCGTTCATATTTTCGTAACCCGTTGTCCAAGGCTTTCAGTCAGTCAGAATAATAACAAAATAAAAAATAAAGAAAGATTTTTTCTTCTCTCCCAAGATTCCTATGAATAGCAGCCCTTGAAGGAGGTTTTTGTTATTTACAGCCAGTTTTTTTTTTTTTTAACAAAGTGATTTAAAAAAAAAATAAATTTTTTTATTTTAAATTATCTTTTTTAATATTTTAAAAAAAATTATATATTAATATAAAAAATAATTGTAAAAAAATAAAAAATATTATTTAATATATTTTTAAATAAAAAATATTTTAAAAATAATCATTTTCACCCTTTTAAAACACTTGCTTTCTATCAATTAAAGTTTAGTTTTAAAACTTGATCCGGCCCGGCAGATCGACTCGAGACCCGGCCAACTCGGAACTAGAACCGGGTCAGATTGAAAAAAAATAGGGGAAAAAAAAACTCGATGTGACCCAGCTCACTCGGCTTGTTGACCCGACAAGACCCCGTCAAAAACCCGGTTGCAATCCGTTGACTTTTGTTTTTTTTTTACTGAACGATGTTGTTTTTATTTTTTTAAAAAAAAATTGACCCGGATAATCTGGTCAAAACTCAAAACCCGAGTCATAAACCAGACCGGGTCTTAAAACTATGGTTTAAACGGTTATGTCGGGGCTGGCCGGGTCCTTGCAAAACCTAATTAATTAGGTGTTGCTTGCTGGGAAATACTCGTTATAGAAAGTAAAAACCTGTATGTATGTATGTATGTATGTATGGAGTGAATTATTTAAATATTTCCGTGTTTGCAAATAGGAAGAGGTCATAGCTTTATTTCCACGCTCGCTGTAAAAAAGAAGGAAGAAAGAAGTGATATCTAAATAAAAGCACTCTATAAAGTGTGAGTATATGTCATGTTGCATAAAGAATAAAGATCAATTTATAACTCAGTCCTTGTGGTTTCAGAAACTAAATTTAATCCTCATATTTTAAGATCCATTAGTATCTAGTCCTTTCGTCGAGTCCACCTTCTTCCTCTCAATTTATTTATTTATTTATTTATTTTCTCAATAAAAAGGGAGCAGATAAGATAAACGTAATTAAGGAGTTGAGGATGTCTGTTCCCTCTCTTGGCTTTCTAAGTTTAAACCTCAAGTCAATGATAGAGAAGATGTAGTCTCATGAATATTGGTATGTATGATCAACATTGATCAATGTTTTTTATAGTGGACCGACTAATTAATTACTTTGATAACTATAAAGACTAAATTATAATTCAATAATAAATCATGGAGTTGCTTGGATTAAACATTAGTCACTAAAACCCGTTTGTTTTTGTGTATGAAAAGTATTTTAGAAAAAAAATAAATTTTATTTATTATTTTTTTTGTTTTAAATTAATGTTTTGTACATGTTTTCAAATTGTTTTGATGTGCTGATGTTAAAAATAATTTTTAAAAATAAATATATATATTATTTGATGTATTTTCGAGTAAAAAACATTTTTAAAAACAATCACTACCGCACTTTCAAACGCCCCATAATTTCAAGTGCATCAATTAACAATTTCAAGCTATTGCCTTTATTTCAGCGCATATATATAAATAAAATGAAGTTTACATTGGCATACTGCTAGCATTAATCTCATGTAATCTTCATCATCATCATCGTCATAAAAGAGATGCAAGAAAAATAACTTGTTGTAATATGCATCCATATGTACGAGTGTAAATAACCATCTTAAGATTCCATATACGATAGAGATTTAGACATGGTCAGAGGGATATACATCCTTACAATGGAGGAAAAAAAAGGTAGCAGATGTCCAACCATTAATTTTCTCAGAATCGTTTAGGTTTGTTTTCCTCTCTGTTAATCACAAATGAAAGCAGTTAATAGTTTATGCATAATTAGACTAGCTTTGAAAACTTTGTCTAATTGGTAGATTAATGTGTTCTTGACATGTCCAAGAAAATTGAACAAACTGAATGAGACTTGTATGATCCATCTTCAACACTTTGATCCTTTCCTGAACTGTGTGGGCATGTATTGGTTGAAAACTCACTGTTTCTCCAGTTTTCTTGCGTAAATCCCATTGGATTTACAGTGCTAACAGGGAGTAGTAGGCCAGTGCTATTGGCATGGCAATGAGCATGCCAAATATCACCCTGAAACACAGAACAAACATTTAGTATTCTCAGGGAAAAAGATGGAAGAAAAGGTGGATGTTGAATATATGAATGCAGTGAAGCATTAGTTACCCTGTGCTCAACGTATCTGGATGAACGTTGTACTCTTTTGCGAAGACGAACGGAACGATCCCTTGAGGAAGAGCTGCCTGCACAAAGAAACACACTGTTCAACGACCCAGTATCCTAATAATTGACCAAATGAAACAAATCTTATGTACCTGCACAATTGCCACTTTGAGCACCGTGCCCTCCAGTCTAACGGCGAAGGAAGCGACTGCCATCAGGGCAGGCCCCACGATGAACTTCATTGCCATGGCGACCACAGCCATTCGGATTCCACATGATATTATGCTGGGCCGCAATGCCATAAATAGACCTGTTGAGTGTGTGGATGGAATGAGAATTCTAGTGACGGGAACAGCTCATGATGGGGTGTTAATTTGTTGATGATATATAGTCATACCTAAGCTGAACATTGCCATACCAAGCCCTCCTGTTGACAATATCACTATGGATTTATCTACAATATCCGGCAATTTCACTCCCCACCTAAAACAGATAAACGTGGCCTTGTAACTTGAGTAATAGCAGGAAGAACATCTACTTAATCATAATTCGTCAACAAGCTGTGATCTCAGGTATGATCACATCAATTGTAATGCCAAACTTTATGTGTCTGATGCTTTTGCAGATGTACCTGAAGTGTATGCTTGCCCAAATAAGAGCCACCATGGTAGCATAAAAATTTGGGTTGCTCATTAGCTTCTTCCCCACCGTCAAAAGAACGAGCATGGCTTTAACCTTCCTTGTTGTTCTGCTGTGCACTTCCCCTCCTTCTTTGTATTGTGATTCTTGAAGAGCCTCTTGATCTCCTTAACATAGGCATGAAACCATATGGGAAGTCATTAAAATATATATATATATATAGAAACAAAAAGGCACCGGCACATGATGTATGTATGATTACCAATTAGACAGCTTACAAGTAATTACCGCCGTATTAATTAACAGGCGGTAGCATACCTTAGCCAACCATGTATTATGAGTTATTCCAGGAAAATGTTGATGAGCTTCACATTTGTGCAATTGGACAGAAGGAACGTTCATAAACAAAAGAAATGGGCAGAGAGGAGAAACGTTTACGGGACCCACTTGGGCTATCTTCTACTCCTATATATTTAATAAAATTAAGTTGACAGAACAGGATTGGAATTGAAATACGTACTATTCATTATCTTAGAGTTCAAATAAGAGTCTAGTAGTGATCTATGTGCATCTGGTGCTGCTCATGCTTTGGATTAGTGTTAGTATCATTGTTATTTATGAAGGAAACACAAATACCTGTAGTTTCTGAAGATGGTGCCACAGTGGCTTCCTTGGTGGCATTGAGCTCAAACAGAAACAGCAACAAATTGTACCAAATCAGGCTTTGCAAGCCAACTATCTGCGAAAGAAGTGGCTCTGCCTCGGCTCCGTACATAGCCCTCAGAAGGGGAAGGCCCAGGATCAAAGTGTTGGGCAATGTTGACAGGGAGAGACCAGTGATGATCCAATTCAACCGCCCGCGAGAGCTGATTTTGGCGAGTGCTGTCAGTACTAAAAGGGCAAGTAGTTTTTGAAGAAAGTCGGCAAATATAAGTTTCAGGTTCATTTTGTAGGGATTGATACTAGAGATGACTTGGAATGATAATAACGGGATTGAGAATTTAGCAACAAACTTGTTTATGCCTGCACACTGATCTGGTGTAAAGAGCTTCCACCATCTCACAGAGATGTAGGCCAATATCATGGCAAAATATAATGGGACTGTGGCTGCCACCACATGATAGACATCAGCTGTGGAAATCATGACAACCAGTGGTTCAAGGATTGTGATATGTACTGCTTTATGTTTTCTTCTCGGCGAGAATCCTTTGTAACAAATCTCTTTTTATATGCTCTCTCATGGTTGCTTTGTCAGATCATGAAAAGTTGTGTTGGCATCAACTGTTCTGATGGAAGCCTCATTAGAAAGTCTTTCCTAATTCCCATAATGACCTTAGCTTAACATGGTGTCTGCACTTTTACATTCCTGATTATTCTACCCTTCAGCTAAGTGCCTCAGTTTTAATAATTACTTGCACCTCTACAGTGTGTATTTGATGGAATTCCTTGTAATATATGTATACTTTGTTCTTCCTGTTGTGCTGGTTAAGTGTCATGTAGAAAGGATCATCATACAATTACGGGAATCTTTCTTGTTAGTGAAAGCTCAGGGTACTTGTGTCTTAATAGTCAAAAGATAGATTCCTACTTCCATCTTGTTATGTCTTTAGGCCCTTTGGTTCTTTAGGCAAAGAAGGGCTTTGTAGAGGCTGACACAAACTCTAAATCTTGCTCGTTAAGCTTTAATTCCCAAAACTTGATCTCAAAGAACAAAAAGAAGATTCATTTCCTTTGTTTTTTCTTACTCCATCTTGACCCTGATCGCCTCTAATCCTCAACAAAGCTCATTTACGACTTCTTTTGTTTTTTTTCCAGTGTATTAAGGATTTTCATTTTGGCCACATAATCTAGAAAGTAGATGGTATTTGCCCAGCTATTCTTGGCTTATGATATTTCTTTCCATGTTTAGGCTTAGGGGAGGAGAGGAATAAAGAAGTGAATTGCAAGGGAAGTAATTGAAGCACTGTGCTTATGACAGTGGTGAGGAAGGATTTGCTAAATACGGTCAAAAGTGAGAGAATAAGTGTTGCGGGGATTTCTCTTTATGAATTTGAATCCTGCCAGAAAAGACCTATACATCGTCTCTCTCTTTCTTCATGTTGTCTTTTTTACCAGAAATTTTGCCAATACTTCATATGCATCCTTGTGCCATCCATGGCTGTCTTGGCACAAAACTGGTGAATATATATATATACATGCCTGCTGGTGACTTGCTAAGAATTCCGTACATTATTATACTTTGGCTTAAATGATTGGCAAAAAGGATCTTATGCGGCTTTTGCTAAATACCAAGAATTTTAAGCCCTGAAATATTTCTTTTCTTTTATCAGACTTTTAATTTCTTCATATTATATATACTATCAAGTTGTAATATTTAATTATTGATAATTTCCTGCATATAATTATATATTTACCTGAAAATCTCTTAAATTCAGGTAGTTCTTTTAATATAACTTGTTAAATAATGTTATGGTCTAAACATCAGGAAAGGCTAATTATTGCTTCACCTTCTTCATCACAACAGCTTATACCAGCAGCTGCATGCTTAATTCGGACCCAAATTAGGCAAATTATTTTATTTTTAATTTTTTAATAAATAAAATAAAATGATAATATTTGAATTCGTAACCTTTTAATCAATAAAACTCCAATATTATATTAAAAAAATCACCTTATTCCAGAATATCAACCTACTAAATAAATCTTTAATATATAATTTATATCGTTGTGCATCACGTTCCTACATTTAGTCATCATACACCCCGATGCCCGCCTAGAGTCGTGCAAGCTTTGGCTAGACATCTCTCCTTCCCTAAGTAAAGTCTAGGTACGTTAAGATTATGCTGTTTGCTAGCTAGCTTTTTCACTTTTCGTCTACAAACGATCATGGAGGTTTTTTTTTTTTTTTTTTTTTTGATGTATATAGCCAAGTGTGTTGTGTGTTCCCACTAATCAGAGCATGCAAGTTAGGAGACAAGGATCCTTTTATACTTTTCTTCAATAACATTTGCAATATTCTTGAAATTCTGTGTGATATTAGTAAGGCGCCTTAATGTAATTTTGCGTTTGCATTGTTTTCCTATCAAAAAAGAAAAGGCCTTCAAGGAGCATGTGGAAGAATCATTAGTTGCTGCACTGTTATGCAAACTGAATGAAGGAAAGTACGTTTTCAGACTTGGTAAAAAATATATTATATGTATTTAGAAATAATTAAGGCAGATTAACATTAATTATATTGTATAAATTACAACGCAAAATGAATTGAAAAATCTCTCCAGACATATATGTTTATATTGCCTAGTGCTGTCCTTGTTTTGTGGACTGGTATAGCTTTATCGAAAGGGGCTGCGTTAACCTTTTCCTAAAGCAATCATCAGAGAAACTAACTGATAGGTAAAGCTTAGTACGTTTGCTTGCTTTTCCTCCTTGAGAAGTGCCAATGCCGCTTACGCTGTGCTTAGCTTAATTTCTGCTAAAGCTGGGCTGTTACATCTCCTATATAGATTCTATATGCTGAACCCTTGTCATGCTTTTACTTCTCTTAGACCTTGAGTCAATAATTTAAGTGGCTTAAGTGACCAAGTCCCTCTCCTTTTGCAACCATGCTAGACTCTGAAATGGACCTCCATGTATCTGAATTGTCTTCTGGGTCACTACAGAGACTTTCATATTTGACGCAGAATTAGTGTCAAGGCAGCAGGTCGCAGCTTAATTTCCAAACAAAAGACATGCACGCACAAGAATGTAGTTATCAAGCATTGCATATGTATATGGATTAGCTAGCTGATAAATAACATGATTTCTTAAAGGCTATCGATGCATGCATGGCGAATATATATGTTAGCTAGAATTCCTATGGTCGTAGCTCATAACAAATGCTACGGCTATATATATAGCTAGAGAATGCAGTACTATAACTAATTAATCGATCCGTGCTCAATGTGTGTGTAATTAAGACGTGTTTACAGGATGGATGTGTTAAGGAGCCGGGGATGCAGATTGTTTCTCTATTAACTAGCTCGAGCAACTTATAAGGAGATTGTAATATATGATCTGATCAAAATATACTAATAAAGGGGAAAAAAGGAGTAAAAAAAGAGATGAAAAGAAGATGGCTTGAATGGTGGCATTAATTAGGGGTGTGATTTAAGACCATTAATTCTCCTTGGTGGTTAATTTTTGTTGTTCTGCCGCTCTGTCAACCGTTATTAGAATGTGGTTTTCCATTCTCTACGCTTCTAATTTTAGATGCCCAACGTCTTTTTGGGTAGTATTTAAGCATGCCCACAACCTCAAACTTAAGTGTTCTATTCATAAAGCCAAAACCAAGACATGAAGATAGCTTAAAGATTCACCTAGGTTCCATTTTTTCTGGTCTAGTTCGGTCTGAACCCATACAAGAACTTGCGAGCCCACCGCGCCATCCGGTTCAACCGTAGACCTTCGCCTATTACGGACCTAGGTCCAATACCACTTTCGGTCATAACCTGTTAATTTTCAACTATACATACAAAGCAAAATGGCAGTGGGTAAGGCCAAGCTGATCTTTGCTATTACTCTTGCGACATTGATTCCTGGGCTGTTGGCAGACATTGCCTTCTTCGACGAAGTGTGGCAAAAACGAGCAGAGGAAGCAAAGAAAGTGACCTTGAACTCCTACATACCCAACCCGGAAGATGCAACCGATGATTTTAACTTTGAAGTTAACAAGTGATCAATATTCCTCGACATCCTTTTCTCCATTTCATTGATAATTAATATCACACAATGCCATGACATTTCTCTCTTTCTATGTTTTTTTTTGGACACACGCGCACACCATATATATATATAGGAACTTGATCGATATGATATTATATAAAGCTGATTGTTACAATTTTTTTCATTGGGGCATGCAGATACGCTCTTGCAAGAAACAGCAGTTTAAAACCAGACATTGTTGATGATTTTGGGAGCGCAAACAGCACTCTTGTGGACTTCGATGATGATCGTAATGATGCTGGCTTTGAACTGCACGCAAATAGCACTAGAAGGAACCTGAAGCAAGGAAAGAAAAAATACCTAGGTCCATGCAAGGTGACGAACCCAATTGACAAGTGCTGGAGGTGCAGGAGGAACTGGGCAAGAAACCGTAAGCGTCTGGCAAAATGTGCACTTGGTTTTGGGCGTAGGGCAACTGGAGGATTGAAAGGAAGGGTATATGTGGTTACTGAAAATTCGGACGACGATGTCATGAACCCAAAACCAGGGACTTTGCGACATGCTGTGATCCAAAAGGGGCCATTGTGGATCATATTTTCAAAGAACATGAACATTAGGTTGTCGAAAGAGCTGATTATGACTAGCCATAAGACGATTGATGGGCGTGGACACCATATACACATTGCTTATGGTGCTGGAATCACAATACAATTCATCCAGAACGTAATCATTCATGGAATTCGGATCCATCACATTGTTGCTACTAGCGGTGGCAATATTAGGGATTCTGTGGAGCACTATGGGATCAGGACCAACAGTGATGGGGATGGAATTTCCATCTTCGGATCCAGCAATATTTGGATCGATCACGTTTCCATGTCTCGCTGCACCGATGGTCTCATTGATGCAATTATGGGATCCACAGCAATAACCATTTCAAATTCCCACTTCACCCACCACAACGATGTAAGCTAACTATCGATGATGATCTTTTTAATTAATCAATCAATGTAGATCATGTGATGATTTCATGATATTGAAACTGATGCGCGAGTGCATGCATGCAGGCCATCTTGTTGGGTGCAAGTGACAGCTTCTCAGGCGATGAGCTTATGCAAGTCACGGTTGCGTTCAACCATTTTGGTCAGGGACTGGTACAGAGAATGCCAAGATGCCGATGGGGTTTCTTCCACGTTGTTAACAATGACTACACTCACTGGCGCATGTATGCTATTGGTGGTAGCAAACACCCTACCATTATCAGCCAGGGTAACCGCTTCATCGCACCACCTGAACTTCATCTGAAACAGGTAAATATTAACTAATTATACAGTTTCGATTTTAATATTGATATCATGTAACCTCACGGCATGCAATATGCGCAGGTGACGAAGAGGGACTATGCGACGGAATCTGAATGGAAAACATGGACATGGAGATCAGAGAATGATCTAATGATGAATGGAGCCTTCTTCATTGAATCAGGCAAACCTAGAACCAAGAGACCTCATAAGAAGTTCATGATCACAGCCAAACCCGGTTCCCTTGCTACAAGAATGACACTCTTTGCTGGGGCACTTGATTGCAAATCGGGTAGAAAATGTTAAGAAAATAATTTCCTACCACCTGTGGAACCTTCAACTTAACCACCAAGGACATGTGAATGAGAACAATTTTAACGTTGCTTTTCTTGTTGTTTTTTAATTTATTTATTTATCTTTTAATGATGATGATGCTGCTGCTTGTTCGTGCCTTTTAGATCTGTCTGGAAGTGAAAAATGGATGGATTTAATTAATTCCCTTCTGTTTAATTTCTGGCTGATTTTATTTTTTCTTGATTATGTAAGCGCTACGCTGCGTTGTCTATGTCTGTCGTCTAGATGTTGTTTTTAAATGGAGAAACATGCATCAATAGGGAGAAAGAGAGAGAGAGAGAGAGACAGAACGTGACCATCAATAAAATTCAAAGGCATGGTTTTTTCACTTAATATGGTCTTATTGTTTATTCTTTTATACATTACTGTAAATGAATTATGCAAAAAAATTTATTTTTTTATTTGATTTTTAAACTTTTTTTCCGGGCGATTTAGTTTTAATTAAATACCAATTGATTTTGATTTCTTATGAAATGGTGGAATTGAAAAAAAAAGGACCTAAATATAAACAAATAAAAAAACATCAAACCTGGATGACATGCCGTAAGTATCGAAAAAGAAACACTTTGGTCCTCAAATTTAAAAATAATACAAATTATACAATTTTGGTATCTCAATATTTTTCAAAATCATTTTGGTATAAAAGTTCATTTTTGTTATTTTTTAGTTCCTAGTTAAGAGAGAAGAAAGAGAGATCGCACATATTCTAGTGGTAGAGAGAAACATGTCGTTGATATCGATTTAGATCACCAAAACAGACAATATTTATATTAAATGATTCCTTTTGATGAAGAAAATTCATATTAGGTGTTTTTTTTACCTTTAAATTTCATGGAAAAAAAAACAAATCTGATCTCGAGTTGATTTTTTGTTTTGGGTTGATTTCGGTTTTTAAAACGATTTTTTAGTTTTTTTTTAGGCCATGAATAGGTTTATCATTGTTCTTAAGATGTTTTATAGGTATTTTGGATCAAAATGAGTTGAAAACGGGTTTTTGGGTAAAAACAACTTAGGACCTAATTTTTTGGGTAAGATCAGACGACACGTCGCCTTTATTTTCAAAAAAATTAGGATGGACAACATATTGTCCACCCTAAGTGCAGAATAAATAAGGGCTTAGTCGTGTCGTCTGATCTTACCTAGTTACTTACAATCTAAAACGCATGGGCATTGCACAGTGGAGCCGACACTGTGCATCCTCTCACAATTTACTATCAATGACACTGTGTATTTTTTAAGAATTCATTTTGGTCCTCAAAGTTTTATTTTGTATGATTTCACCTTAATTCAAGGTCAATTGCTACTGATTTCTTAGTCAATGAAAGAAAGGGGACCAGAATGAAACAGGCGTCAAACATGGATGGTGTGCCAGAAGTTTCAGAAAATATACATCTTGGTCCTCAAACTTTAACAATTACACAAATTATATAATTTTAGTACCTCAATATTTTTCCAATTCAATTTTGGTACAAAATTTTATTTTTGTTATCTTTAATCCCTTGTTGAGAGAGGAAAGAGAGAGGTCATTGGATTCCGGTATTATAAAGAGAGAAATATCGTTAACATCGATTTAGGTAACCAAAACAATTGATGTTTGTGTCAAACGGTTCCATTTAATGAAGAGAGTTCATATTAGGTGTTTTTTCACCTTTAAAGTTCATGAGAAAAAAAAAATTCTAAGCTTGGTTTGATTTTTTGTTTTGGATTGATTTCGGTTTTTGAAATGGATTTTTAAAGTCATAGATAGGTTTATCATGGTTGTTAAAGTGTTTTATATGTGTTTTGGGTAAAAAAATATTGTCCACCCCAGGTGTAGCAAAAAACAAATAAAGGCCCAATAACGTGGGCCTTAACCAAATGGGGCTAGACAGGCTGACCTTAGTTGCTAGGGTCAGCAGCGCCTGGCCTTTTCCTTTTTTTTTAATTAAATCTTATTTTTATGTGTTTTTTTTCAATATATCTAGCTTAATATCATTTCTCTATTTTATTTTGTTTAGAGAGCCTCTTTTTAATTATAGTTATTTTTTGGCAATGCATTTAATTTTTCAGGTGTTTTTCTTATTCATCTATATTTTTTTTTCTTTTGTATAGATGAACTTTATATTTGAAAAAAAAAACTTATTTTCATATAATATTTCTAATATGCGCAGCCATGTATAATATTTTTTTTCTTTTATTTTATTTAATCAATTTAATGTGTGTGTTTATTTCTATTATTGTTTGATTAAATAAAAAAAATTATTTTGATAAACAAATTTAGCAAAGACAACCGAGTAAGTATCATGTTTTACGAGATTAAATATCTTTGTTTTATTTCGAGAATGAGAATATCAAACCTTATAAAATAAATTGGTATGAATTGCTTATGGTTTCCTTGAAATATGTCTAACACATGTATTTCTTGTACAATGTATCATTACCTATTTTTACCCTCTATTCAAGTTATGTTTCAAAAAAAATCAAAATGAAATAAAAATGAGGAGTGAAATGATGATTAAAAAAAGAACAAAATTAAACAAAGGAGTTTAAGTCTTGTACAATTGTAAATTAATTGTTAGAAATTTGTTTTTATTAAATAAATTATGGATGAATGATAAATTAATTTTAAATAATTCTTGGTTTTTAATTTATTTTATATCAATTGCGAGTTTTAATATATGTTTATTATATATGCTAGTATTCTATTATTATTTTTGTGTTGAAAGCATGTTTGCAATTAGTTATGTTTTTGCATGCTTATAGATTAAAATTTGTATGAATTCTAGGCTTTTTTTAAAAACAGTCTTATATTTAACATGTCTTGTTAAGATAAACTAAAGAGCATTGCTCACTGGTCTAATATTTATATATCTACAAACTTTGATTTTATAACCTTAAAGCTTAATAGGTTTTTTATATATATATTAGACTTTGTATAGTTTATCTTGCGAGAAAAAATAATAATAATAATAATAGAAGACTAATTTAAAGGTATTTATTTGAGGGTTAAAAGTGGTTTTGTGGTTTTTCTTAGGTGTTTGGGTGGCTGGAATTTTTTAGAAAGATGGAAGGATGAGTGTTATTTATTTTTATTATTTTTTTAATGTATTCTTAGGTGTGTTTTCCTTATTTTGTATAATTGATGAATTTATAGGAAAACTTTAGGGCAACACCTTACTTAGGGTTTTTGGCTTGATTTAAGAAAAATTCTAAGTGTATAATTAGATTAAGACAAAATGGGTCAAGAATATCCTAACTCTCATACATTATTTATTTTTTCTCATTTTCTTTCTAATATTTTTCTCTTCATCATTTGTTTTTCTTGATTGAAACTAAAATAAAATATGCAAAAATCCTAAAAGTATTAACCTAACTAAATTCAAATTACTCGCTAAGTTAACATGTAATTTGATTGACCTAACTAATTACAGGTGAAATCCAACAATGACAATTTTAAGGAATTTTTTAATAAAAAAACAAACAATATAATTTTGAACAAAATAAGTAACCCTAGTTAATCAAATTACATGTAAATTAATCTAACAACCTAGTAATAACTAAGTCAGATCTCAAAACTATATTCTCAATCATTGCTTTTATTCTCCCCTCCCTCCATGTGAAAGACTCTTATTTTTGTTCTCCTAGTGAAAACAAAATAATTCTCACTTCTTTGTGCATTTCATTTCTTTCAATCAAAGACTTTAAGAGCATGAATAAGACTTGAATTTCTAATGTCATCCAAGTTGATCAAATCAATTTTCTCCAACTCCCATCAAGTCTTTTTTAACCTATTTTCTTTCTT
>Ga0307514_10003685_pt1 | contig 14512 bp, 15 predicted proteins | sample 16_EM_MG_FD_203088 | JGI IMG/M metagenome (GOLD analysis project Ga0307514, IMG submission 203088) | Populus trichocarpa ectomycorrhiza microbial communities from riparian zone in the Pacific Northwest, United States - 16_EM | ecosystem: Host-associated > Plants > Roots > Unclassified | place... | reverse complement strand
TGATTTCGCGTGAGTATTTCTTCTAGCTAGTATGCACATATTGTAGAGCATATCCAATAGTGTTGGAAAACAATTTATCTCGTATGTAGAGGAGACACTGCCAGTGCAGCACCCCGGTATCTTCATTGTGACCAGGGTTGTTGACATGGATCAAGTCACCATCACGGATCAAGTCTAGGTTGATGACTGTAGGGCTAGCATGTACATAGCTACGGGAAAGGCGTATAGACTCAAAAAAAAACTTAAAAAAAAAACTACATTACAACAGAGAGGCAGGGTCTTAGCCACCAGTTTATGTGGGGCACTGCTGATCGCTCCATAAGTTTTTCCGCCTGCCATTTTTGGAATAATGGTCTTGGCAGCAAGTGGTGACTATGCAGGCAGAAATCCTATCATATACAGAGACTATGCACTGCATGTCCTTCGGGGGAAAGGTGTATAGACTCCAAAAAATAAGATAAAAAATATGCACTCATAGCCTAAGGCTTATAGACTCAAAATTTCGGGGGAAAGGCGTACCCCTTGGGCGGGCGGGCAGGGATGGGAAATTGAAGACACTTTAGTATAGAGTACTTCAGTGACATTGCGGCTAATATAACTTTGCAGCAAGATGGCGGACAGCGTAATCATGAGATTTTTGTAGATATTTCAACAATGAGAACATATGTATTGATTCTAAAGAGAGAGAATTGAATCTATTCTGTATCTCGTATAAGGGAATAAGATGCTGATGTAGATAACTAGAGAGTATAAATGATTACCCTGAAAGTGATGGCAAGAGAACAACAAACAACTTGAGATATTTGAGCAAGTCTAAAACCCAGTTCGGTGTTTGGTTTATCCCTTACTTACGCTAGTACCGACTATACCTTTCAGTGCAACTACAGCTAGATATCTGTACGTACCGTATTTTTTTGGTTTTTAAACGACCCGGTGCTACCGTACTGCAGCAACAAGGGTTGATAACGAGCGACTTATGTACTCCGTACATATATTCATTTAGCAACGATATACCTACATATTTATAAATGTACGGTAGGAAGTATCATGTGTTAGTTGAGCATCTCAGTTCTTCACGTTTTGTCAAGTGCTTCGAATTCATCATGCTTTCTGTATATAGGCCAGGCAAGGCGTCAAAAAATACGATTCTACTCCCACGCTCCACAGGAGTGCGAAAGCTCCAGTCTGGTTCAACTCAGAGAGTGAGACGCTCTTATACACGCGAAACTTAGATGTTGCTGTCAATAAAATATTCAAGGCAATACTATGGGAAGTAGTTGATGAAGAGATGGATCGAGAGCCAGAGAAGTGGTTTAACAATCAGTCCTCAGTTGGAGATAGACGCATTTGCATGGTCAAGTGTGTTGCAGAAGCATGGGATATACTTCACCGTAAGCATAGCCTGATTATCCAATCTAGCTTCTGCAGAGTAGGCCTTTCTTTACCTATCGATGGAAGTTGTGATTATGAGCTGTCATCAAAAATATGCCTTCTGACGTTTTACAAATTGGAGATTGGACACAGGACTTGGATACTACCATGCTGGGAACTGGGGTGAGAATGTTGAGTTCACAGCTCATAGTTTTGTTGTCAACCCTTGTTGCTGCAGTAGCGCCGGGCCGTTAAAAACCAAATAATTGGTACTGTGTCTTAAAAAAAAAATAGACTCAAAAACAATTTAATATGCACTGCATGCAGGATTTCCACTTAGGATTGTACCGTGCCAGACACCTCTGACCCCACAAAATTTCAGCAGATGTTTCTCCAGGCTAGCCAAGAGGAGTACCACTTCGGCAATGGAAATATTGACTTCATTTATCAGAGCAAACGTCATGGGTGCCATTTCTCCAAGATCACCAAGGAGGAGCTCGTAACATTGCTCAAGCTGCCTCCCGGTACAGCAAGCACGATCTACCAGCTTGTCACTACTTTGATTAAGCCACCACAAGGTAAATCTCCTCTTTGGCACAATACATATCGGTGATCTCATGTCGGTACCTCATGATATTGCTGTAGTCATGGAGCTAAAAGCAATGAAGGGCGAGATACTAGATACTCTAGTATAAATTGGGGAAATGTCGTGCACATATACACCCCTCAATTATCATTAAACATAAGCCAATCCTGGGTGGAGCCTCTATCAGTACTTGGGCAAATTAACTTGGGCAAACGACTATATTTACTCTGATAATCGTGCACATCAACGACTTATTAAAATCCTAATTGAAGAAGCATACAAAGTGAGTCTCTTCACTTGCCGGAAAATATATGCACTCTTTGCTGATGAATCTGTGGAGTGGAGCCTTTTCTCCGATATGGATTATGTGATGATTCTCCGTGACTCCTGGCACCACTAGCCAATGCATAGCCAGAGCCATACTAGGTATAGTCAAGAGGGTCTACATCATATATAGTGCTGCTAACAGTCTATAGGCCCAGAGGAAATAGAGCTGTAGAAGAGAGACTCAAGCAGAAGGCGGGATGTGCCTCTCTAACCTATCCAACAAGTTGTGCGAATTGGGTTTGTTTTCAAATTTTGGTGAATATCTCGTAAACTGCGATCACCGCCCTGCTGTCGCTTGTAACTGATAGATCGAACATTTCTGAATTGCCTTTGGCCTGATGATGCCTGTCCCCGGAAAAACTGGCTATTCCCCAATCTTAACTAAGGGTAATTCAAATGGACCTAAGTACAAAACATTATGATTCTATAAACCGTTTACTTACGGGTCGCAATTCCCTCATAGGGCGAAGAAGTGGGTTAGATGATATTGGTATCAACTGTCGGGAAGGGGTGAGGGATACTGTGTGCCCGTCTGTGGTAGCACATAATGGTACATAGTCACACAGTGCTACCCAAGTACTGTAATAACTGCCGGATAAGACTGCAGTCTTGAACATGGTACGGGAGCTTTACAGTGAACAGCATACGGTCTTACTTATAGATACAGTCTTAAAAACAGAGCATTTTCCTAATCCATGATTTCCGCCCCAAATATGCCTGACCTGGAGGAAGTAGGGGACTCATTACTGCCGGAATCAGATCCAGAAGTATCTGAGGTGTCCATCGTAGTGCTGGATGGCATAGGAGAGTGAACTCGGTAGTTATCTAGGCCTCGAATATTGATCCCATGATACTCAGATAGCAATAGTTATTCCACATTTGCGAAAAGACCAGTATGTTGCAACTCATGATGAATTGACTCCCATGCTTGACCAACCCATTGAGTCATCAGAACGCAGCGCTCTGATGCACTGTATTTTTGTGCATGCTTAGAGACTCGCCAATATGAAATAACACCAAGCTTGAACTCCTTAGGATATTGTACTCGGCGCTTGCCAATTTGGCTTTAGACAAGGCCTTGTAGGTAGCTGACGTACTGTCGCATCCTCAGTTGATTCCACTCCTACATCTAGCTCTGGCTCGGAACTGGAAGGTTTTTAGGTTCAAGCGCAGAAACTTAGTATTTCGAGGTCAAATTGATGTAGATAGTTGAGGACGAACCTGGACACTGGTATGGGATAGGCATTTGAGGCAAGGTATTGGTCAATTTTGAGGTTGGTATAATGAGCTTCTACTTTCTACACCGCCAAAAACCCACATACTTCTACCTTCATTTAAGGCCACGCAGCTTCTAGCATACAGTCTTATACACAGTGCCTTCCCTGGGTTTCGCCAACGACCCTGCGAACTTACAGATACAGTCTTATAAGGTTATACGGTCTTATCCGGTAGTTATTACGGTATGTATACTGACAGGGGATATCTGTAATATAAAGATAGTGGTGTTTAATAGGACATAACAGTGACACAATTTAGATTACCCTGAACCTACTCTGTCTAGTATTTGTTTCTAACAAGTAAAGTAGGGCATGGCTATCTAATCTAGACAAGCATACAAATTTCACCACGACACATATTTACCCCCTCCCCGTTTGGCATACACTCCTCTAGGCAATTCACAATTCACAACAAATCCACAATCTGCTTACTCCCCCCAAAGCTCTCCCTCTCCCACACCCAGTCTCTCCCCAGATCAGAAGCGGAAGAAGAGATTGATAGCGAAAAAGGCGAAGATACAGACAAAGGAGAAGCCTATTCCACCTTCGGTCTCTTATTGTTAGTGGATATATTTGCCTTCTTATCATAGAGCTTCCTCTCCACTGCCTTGAGAAGTTCATCAATAAATCTGTCCACATCATTAGCTTCTCATCCTCATACCTGTGCTTATTCTCCCTCGGGGTTTGAGGGTTTACTCACATAACCGGTGCACTAATCGCCACAACCGCCGCCCACTCCGCCATATCCAATGGCCTAATCCCAAACAACACCTGCAAAACTGGCATATACAATAATGCCATATGCAGCACCATGCTCAAACAAATTGCTGCCATCAACTTCCCATTCCGCCACAACGGCAACGTCAACAAACTCTCACTACTACTCAACGCATTCATTGCATTAAACATCTCAATCACTACCAAAATGCTCAAACTCATGGTACTTGCGCTCCTGCTCATATCATTGGCAAACATCTCGCACCCTAATTCCGGGAACTTGGATGCGCAAGAGTGGAAGTGTGTAAGCTGATAAAATGAGATCTGGGGCCCCGCAGAGTTGAACATGAACCACCATGCATAGCCAAAGACGGTCGCAGCGCCGACGTACGTTCCAATGACGAGATATCTGAAGAAAAGCCACCCGCCAACGAGGGCCTCGTCGCGGCCACGTGGAGGGCGCCTCATGATGTCGTGGTCCGGCGGGTTGAATGAAAGTGCGGTGGCAGGTAGCCCACTATCACCATATTAGCATCAGACATCCACTGTAACCAACCGTGCGGGGACTCACTCGGTAACCAAGTTAACCCATAGCAGCTGCACCGGAATCAACGCCTCTGGCATTCCAAGTGCAGCCGTCAAGAAAATTGACACAACCTCCCCAATATTTGACGAAATCAGATACCTGATAAACTGCTGGGTGTTGTTATAAATCGACCTACCCTCCTCGACAGCAAGTACAATTGTTGCAAAGTTATCATCTGCAAGCACCATATCCGCCGCCAACTTGGCGACGTCAGTTCCACTGCCCATTGCAACACCAATATCAGACTTCTTCAGCGCAGGGGCATCATTGACACCATCTCCAGTCATGGCCACAACCTCCCCGGCAGACTGCAAAAGATCAACAAGCTTTGACTTGTGCGTAGGCTCAGTCCTCGAGAACAAGCTTGCCCGCTTCGCCACCTCAAGCTGCTCAGATTCGGTGAGTGAGTCAAATTCACGCCCAGTATAACTTTTTCCAGTAACATCCTCGCCGTCAGTGAAAATTCCGATTTGCCGGCAAATACTTTCCGCAGTTTGCTTGTTGTCACCAGTTATAACAACAACCCTGATTCCAGCCTCACGGCACTTCCTAATAGACTCCCTAACCTCTGGGCGAGGGGGATCCAACATTGCAACGAGTCCAGCAAGGGTCATGTTCTGTTCCAATTGAGCATATTGTTGAGTGCTGGTTGCGTGCCCAATGAGCGGGTGTCCAGCCAGATTGTCCACAGTAGCGAAAGCCATAACTCGAAGCCCCTTATTTCCAAACTCGGTGACTTTCCGATTCAAGATATTAATGAGCTCGTTATTCAATGGAACCTTCGCACCATTCTGTCCAATTAATGCATGTGTACATCTCTCAATGACACTCTCTGGAGCACCCTTAACCAAAAGCTGAGGCCTATCGTGTGTACCAACAAGCACAGACATGCTCTTCCTGTCACGGGAGAACTCATAAGTAGCAAGGCGGGGGAGCGAAGCTTCATAATACTTGTTTGCCGCATCGAGCCTGTCTTCAGGTGCCAATGTTGCATTAGACAGGTTGATATTGGCATCGGGAGTTCCAAGTTTCTCCACCATAACCCTCAATGCGCCCTCAGTCGGCTCGCCAACGCTAGAATAAGTCTGGGTTTTCGGGTCATAGGCAATCTGTGAGTCGTTACAAACGGAGGCAATCTCTGCAAGGCGCCTAATAGTGTTCGACTTGGCGGCGACATGTTGCAAGACGGCCCCAGACGAGGTTTTGATATTGCCAATTGGAGCAAAATTAGTTCCTTCAACATCGAGCTCATCTAAATCCTGACCAGTTTCGGAGATGATCACAGCCTTGTTGATGCACATCTGATTAGTTGTCAAGGTACCAGTCTTGTCGGAGCAGATGACGCTGCAGCTACCAAGTGTCTCGACTGAGGGTAGGTTTCGAACCACGGCATTCTTTGCTGCCATCTTCCTGGTTCCAAGTGCAAGACATGTGGTAATAACGACTGCGAGACCTTCCGGAATAGCCGCGACACCCAATGAAACTGCAATCTAAAGTATTCATAAGTTAGCAGATTTCCTCAAACTACTCAAAGCCCCGTACCTTGAGGTAGTAAATAGCACCCTTGGCCCAACCACCATGCGAAGGGTCGTTAAAGTGCTTAAAGTTCATAACCCAGACCGCAATGCAAATAACCATAATAACCTTTGCCAACTTATCCCCGAAGTCATTCAGCTTCTGTTTTAGTGGTGTCGGCTCCGAAATCTGACTTGTGATGCTCTGGTGAATATCTCCAATTGCGGTCGAGCTTCCAGTGAGTGCCACAACCGCCCTTGCATGCCCAACCGTCACAGTCGTTCCCGAAAAGAGCATATTAATCTGATCCTGTTTGACAGCCTTTTCATCCTTGACGGCCCTGACATCCTTTCCCACACTTTCACTTTCACCTGTAAGAATGGCCTGGTCGACACGGAAGGAGTTGCTGTTGATCGAAATGAGTCGGCAATCGGCGGGGATGCGGTCTCCCACAGCAATGTCTACAATGTCACCAGGAACAAGGTCCTCGGCTTTGACCCGGGCGATGTGGCCATTGCGGACGACTTTGGCCTCGTTGGCTGAGTATTCTTGAAGCGCTGCAATTGCCTTCTCGGCACTGGACTCTTGGGATACACCGACGACGGCATTAAGGATGAGGATAGTAAGAATCTAGAGCAGACTGTTAAGTAGATGTACACGCGAGGGAATGTGGGAGAAGCTGAGCATACAACAGCTGGGTCCACAAAAGCGGTGACATCACTTCCCTCCTCAAACAGTGCCAATCCAAAGGAAACCGCTGCGGAAACTAACAAGATGATGACCAACTGGTCCTTGAACTGCTCGAGTACGAGCTTCCATAACGGCGTTGGGGGTTCTTCCGGTAGAGCTGTAGCACAATGGCATTAGTGATCAACCCCAGGGATCTCCACTACCCTGTCGAGGCAAGTATTCTTAGGCAGGCATGTAAAACAAGAATTTGGGGCTCACCATTCTTTCCATACTTCTTTTTTGCTTCAATGACCTGAGCATCCGACAATCCATATCTCTCAGACACACCACCAAAGTGCTTTAGTACCTCTTGAACGGAGGCGGTATATGCGCCTTCCATGCTTCCCCTTCTCCTACTTGACTGGATGTAGCTTGTAGATTCAATACTGTTGCACTGCCTACTTGCTGCTTGTGCTGTAGCTGCTGCTGTTGTTGTTGTGGTTAAAGTGAGAGGTATCCGGGGTATGTAAACAACAGCTACTCAATAGCAAGATACAATGATCGTCAGAAAGAAAAGAAAAATTGTTCTTTGCTAAGCAAGAACAAAAAGGGATTTGGCTTCTCTCTCCAAGCCTGTTGATGAAGGAGAGAAAAAAAAGTACTACAGCCTGAAAGGAGAGAAAGAGAGTCAGTAAGTATCCTTCAAAAAAATGAAATGTGTTCAAAAGGTCTATAGTATGGACGGAAACGGCCAAGTTACTCTGTAAGCTTAACAGTCAGTAAGGACCAAGCAAGAAATAAGCAACGCAGAGCCGCCATCCCGAATAGTTCTGGTTGTTGCACATCTGCTTAGATGTCTTGGCGCCTCCTACTCTACTTACGCTTGGCGGCATTATGCAGGAACGTTGGCGCAAGGGACAGTTTTTTTGACTGTGTGCTTGCCTGCTCTTTCGCTTCGCTCTTTTGTAGCTGGTTCATCAACCTGAGATATATGGACCCCAGGCTCGAGAAATGGAAATGGGGCAGTTATGACCTAGCTACCATCTTGCATTGAGGACTGCTACGAAACTCCATTTCTTGAGAGCGGAGCCCGACCGGTTCTTGGTGAATATTGAGCTGCTATACCAGCCACCCTGTATCTCATGAAATATCCTCTGTCTTGGTGCGAGACGATAGCTTATAAAGTGCACTTTATCTCTGCGACTTGAGGGAGAAAACCATCAAATTCAGGGTAACTCGCCGCTCCAAAATAAACAAACTAGTCCCAAACAAGCCAACCCTCATTCACCGAGGTCAGCAAGATCTACTCACTACACCCCCCCCCCCCACCCCCCGCCAGGATGGCTACCCCCGGCCCCTCTACCTTCATCTCTCTTGCACAAACCCTTCCCCCCCGCCTCCTCCGCTTTTTCGCACGCTACCCCCCCGGCACTCACACCGATGTACGGAGCAACCCCTTCAAACCCACCGTACACACCATCACGGGCAAATGGCACAACCCAACCTTCAGCTTACGGCGCCAGGCGGAGCTATGCAAGATCGCGCGGGAGCATGGCGTTGAAGAACTGCTACCACCGAGTAAGAAGAGTAGTGCGTATAAAGAGGAGAAGTTGGCGCAGCGCGCAGAGGGGGGGGTCGAGAGGTGGAAGAGGATGCTGGAGCCGAAGGGGAAGAAGTGGGAGAGGACGTTACATGCGAGGTGGGTTTGGTTCTTTTGTTGTTGTTTTTTTAGGGGGTCGTATAAGGGGGTCCTCTACACTGCTCGTTCGCAAAGAAGCTCAGAATATCCCATATGCAGCCCCTCTCCTTCTACCCCTCCACCCATTAACCATCAAGACCAACCACTAACTCCATTTCCCCTTACAGATTGGAAAAGCGGAAGAAAGCCATGGAGGAAATGCCCGCCCTCATCGAGAAATGGAAACGCAGTGGTCACGGCCGTGGATGGAAGGATTGGCCTCGATAAATTTATGACTTTTGGCTTCAATTCTCTAAGACCTCTCAGCTCCCAGGCCTGGCATTGGGGAAGAGCAGCTCGACTCGATCCTTGGGTACTTGTATATATATAAAAGATTAACTTCCTTCCGCCCCCCCTCTTTCCCCTTCCTACCTCTTCCCTGCTTTGCTTACTGCCTCGGGAAGATATCCTCCATTAATATTGGAAACATAATGGTAATATTGATCAAGTCGCACACTCCTACATGACCGGGGTAGCTCTATCTTAAGTTTTGCGATCAGGCGTTAACATTCTTACTGGAACCCACTTCGATCGTGTATACCATACTAGATATTACCTACCGGGGCCAAACGACCCAGGGAAATACATGAGAGGTGGATAGTTGTGGAGAGATTGATTTAGGTTAGGAATCTGGGGGATGAGAGATACTTCACCTTCCACAAATGGCGTCTGAGGAACCATTTTCTGGCAGTTTTGTACTTTGAGTTGTAAAATGATGATTTTATGAAATTAAGTAATTGTTATACAGCATATTTACCCTCAACCCTCAAATTATTCCTCGCAGCGAGCTTCCCGTGTGTAGTCGCGGGAACGGGGCCGCTAAGGCTCCCTTCGGTATAGATTCAAAAAAAAAAGAAATTTCCTCGCAGCGAGCACACAAGCCACAAAATATCATGACGCCGACGCCTATCTTAGAACTGAAGAAAGATTCGCTAAAAATACACATCTCACGGTCGTCGTCACTGCTGCTTAGTTAAAACCCGTGACTTCCTATAAAGATCCTCGTAAATGATGAAACATCCCTCTCATTCATATCACATCCACCACCACCAACCATTCCCATCCTCCTTAAGTAATGAACTTTCTCATTACAAATTTGATATGACTGATGTATGAAATGAATATTGCTCGCGGAGAAGGCAAAAAGAAACCTCAAAAGCTAAACCTCATATACCCCACCCGCGCTTAACATAAACTCGAAAACATAAGTATACAATAATAGACAATAGACAAATAACAGCGAAATAAAACGAAGCCGCCCTGTTGAAACAAACGAGATAGCTCTGGTAGAGATCTCTTTCGCTCTCCGACCCAATACCCCCACACAGGACAATCCGTAATATCAGCCTGGGACTCCAGCCAGGATAAATAAAAAACGGAAAAACCCAAAGAAACAAATAAAATAAACCATGATTAACACCAATAACTAAGCATTCACTCAAATAATAGCGCCAGAACAATATGTGATACAACCCTGTAGTAGAACAGGTGCCTTCAACAGAATAAATGAACATAAAGTAAACAAAATAAGAAACGACAGAGGAGGAGAGAGTATAGAACATGAAGCCGCCAGATTCGGTTGGCACTCTCGCACTCCTCCCACACACACCATGAAAAAGGGAATCCGTAAAGAGGTATCGTCTTCATGCGTAAGGCGATTCAATAGTGTAAAATAAGAAGACCCCTATAGTAAGGTAGAAATAAATAATGAAAAACGCCTCGAACGCGAATTCTCCGGGGAAGAAATTCTATTCCTGCATGGTCGCTAATCCCTTATGAGATGGTATTGACTCATATTGCGGGTGCGGTTCATTGAAAGGTCTATTTTGGCGGAGTATTTGTGTGAAGTGGTGAGTATGCTGGAACTGGAGAACTCGGGACCGAGCGGATGCCCGAGCTCCTCTTTGAATGCAATGCCAATTTTCCCTTAACTGCTTCAATCCTCAATTTAATATTATTGACAACTACTTCGAGGATTAGTATACCGCCAATGAGCCTTTGAAAAGATTCGTACCGTTCTCAATATAGGCCCTATCGTCATCATCTACATTTCCATCATCTTCGTCCGTCTCCAAGACGGCCTCCACCAGCTTGAGTGCAGTAAGGTAGGATACCTGGCACCCTTCCAGGTCATCTCCCACAAGCTCATTGACCGCAGCGCCTCGGCTCATTTCGATTGCCCGATCAAACATTAACCTCTCCGCTGTGACGCCTGGTGAGATAAAAATATCCTGTTCAACCGCCATACCTACCCTGCTACCACTAAGTTCATCAAATGTATGATTCGATGGATGACTTGGGTGTGAAGGTGGTAGGGTGGATTGCGCTTCCTTAAGCCTCAATCTAGCATAATCGGCTTTCTCCATCGCCTCGTTGAAGCTGTCCCGAATCCACTGAACTGCTGCATTAATCCTCTCCGCTGCGGCACTCCTTCCATGGGCTCCATTGGAGTCTTGACCTGACTTAGCCCACCACCGGCCGGCCATTTGCATTGCTTTGTTAAGAAGTGAGATACATTTAACATACAATACAAGTGCCTGTTCAGAGAGCACAACAATGGCCTCAGGGGTAAGATCCTCATCGGCCCTGTTCTCAGCGGCTTCAGGTGAAGGCAATAAACTGAGTCCCTGTGGGGCACTAGAAGCCACCGGAAGAAGTTGAGCATATTTGATTGCGGCGAAATGGTATATTACATCTGCCTTGCTTGCACAACCCTCCAAGGTACTGACCACTGCTTGGTCTTCCTCGCTGAATATTGTAGAAGGCTTCCCACCTCCAACCATGACCATACTCCCAGGGTGGTAAGCAGGAGTGGGATATTGGTACACATTCTGCGCTGGCGGAGAATACCTTTGCTGATTCCCCATGCCGAAAAACAGTATGGGTGCCAAACTGAAGGCTCTTTGGAGAGCATGGGCTGCCATGGAGCCAGGGCTCTGGCTGTACGTGTTTCCTGAGCCTCTCACAGGTTGGGGAGCTGCTTTGTCTGCAGTTGAAGGCCTGGATGTCCCACGGCCACTAGCCCGTCGTGCAAGAATAGCATTCGCAGAAGTTGGTGAAGTAGGGGCACCAACACGAGGACTTGCGGCAAGCTCATCCGCAAAAGCATTCACCTCGACGCTCCGCTTCTCGATCACAACGTACTCTTGCATGATATCATGCTCAGCACGCTCTTGTGCTTTATGTTTCTCGTGGGCTGCCCTAGCTGCTTCTCTATCGACCCTCGCCTTTGCTGCTTCTCGCTGCTGCTGTGCCATGATCGATGCACTTGGCGAGGGAATTGCATGCTGTGACATACGTCGTTCCATAGGTGTAGCAGCTGCTCGATGGATCATCATTTCATGCCGGACGGGTGCCGAAGTTGAGGGCATTGGTGGTCGGTGTGCCGGTTGTTCCCTTGCCAGAGGGGTAGTAACACGGCGCTGTTCCACTGTGGGACGTGATGCGGTCGGCTCAGATGTACGTGCAAATGGAAGCTCATACTCAGGGTCAGGTACTGGCGCTGGTGGTGTAGTAGGGGATCGATCATTTTCCCGGTAGTCTTTTGGATATTGGTAGCCTTCATTCTGACGGGCGAATCTATCTGGACTCTGCTTTGGTGATTCTTTCACGATTGAATCCCGGTGAGTGACTGAGACTCGGCGACTTGGAATATCCCTTTGCAGGCCCTTTTGTACATGCTCTGCACCAGGTATCTCGCCTTGCACGGCAGGATGATTGAAAAACTGAGCAAAGCTCATTCGCTCGACAGGACTGCGCTTCAAAAGTCCATAGATAAGATCCTTAATCTCACTACTGGCGACACATCTCGAAGGAAAACTGATCCTATCCATTCCTTCCTCAATCTTCCGAAGCAAGTCCACATGGTTTGACGCACGGAATGGAGGACGCCCGGCAATCATTTCGTACAGGACTGTACCAAGCGACCATAGATCAGCCTTCGCGTCGTACTTCTCGTAACGAAGAATCTCTGGCGCCATGTATAAGGGAGAGCCACAGAGGGTTTCTGCTAATGATGATACTTGTAACTCCCTGGCAAAACCGAAATCTGCAATTTTCAAAACTGGTAAACCGACGATTCCGACCAATTTGTCTGCGTTCTCCATTTCTTCGCCATCGTCTGATCGAGACGTGTAATTAGGCGGCGATAATAGTAGATTTTGTGGCTTTAAGTCTCGGTGGATAAGTTGCTTCGACCGAAGAAAGCTAAGGGCACTGGCAAGTTGTTTCAGGAAATGCCTGACAATTACTTCATTAAGCCCACCACCAGGAGGGCTTGGATATAGATGAGCGAAATCTGCTGTAATTGGCATCGAAGCAAACTTCTCGCGGTTTTTGATGAAGCTTGCCAAATCGCCCATCGAACAATATTCCATTATCAAGTGTATATGGGCTCTCGACTTGATACATTCCTTCAAACGAGTGATGTGAGGGTGCTCGAGTGATTTTAATATCCCGATTTCAGACTCTAGGTTCTCTAATAACCTCCGGTTTAATTTTGCTCGCATCACCGATTTAATTGCAACAACTCTGTTTGTTTCCTGTAAAGTGAAGTTAGCAGAAACTCCGGTAGAATGTGCAGAACACCTTGATAATTCATAGGAGAGCTCGATAGCTATTGCAATTGGGGTATTGAGGCATCAAACTCTCCGAGGTTCAAGATCTCTCCAACAGGACAAGACGCGGATGCTCGGATAGCTTAACCAATAGCTTGACGAAGCAGGCGAATAACTACTCACAATAGATATGCCCTTGTAAACTTTGGCGAACGACCCGTTACCAATCTCATGGCTTATCCGATAGCTCCCAACCAGTTGATCTTCCTGTTGTCCGCCATTATTAGAAGCCATGATTATAGCTTCCGGTAAATTGAGATTAGATAAAAGAGGTGTCTGTATTCCTTACGGACGAGAACAGGCACCAATGAATCCACCGCAGCTACCGATTCAAACTGTGGATGAACGTTGCCGACAGCCCACGGCCCATACACGGAGTGTAGGTGTTGGCCTTCTGTATAGTAGCGACACTGACTGGTAAACGGTAAACGGTAAACGGTGCGGCTTTCTGTTGGAGAGCTTTAAGAGTCGTCGTAGATAAGCGAGGTATTGTTACTAGCTTAGCTGCTTCGATGAGTAGGTGTCGGAACAAGAGGAAGCTGTGAAGAGTGGACGGGAAGCTTGGGAGTTGCACAGGAAGCTCAAGGGTGTGGCAACTGTTTGAGCTTTTAGTCTTTGAAAGCCAAAGGGTGTGATTTCCAAGCTTGAAGGATAGAGGAAGCAGTGACAAATACCTGTGGTTGGTAGTGGATTCGACGGAAGCTCGTTCGAAATCCCAGAGAGGGTGGACGGCAGAACAGAGTTTAAAGTGTAATGGCAGTAGCAATATAGTAAATTGGTTTGTGATAGGATACCTTAGCTTTTGCGAGCTCGAGCTGTTGATAGCTACATACATAGGAGGATGGTGATAATAGCAATTTCATTGGTTATCCCAACCACTCAGCGAGGAGGAGCGCGACAGTACTGGCAGCTCCAACCCAAATGACTCTCTCACATCACAGCGACTGCAGATGGTACCAGACCCGATAGCCTAGCACACGCCCAGTATGTTGCTACCTAGTCCTGATTCATCAAAGCATGATAAGGGCACCCCCGGCCGTCCCTCAGATCTTGTGGATACAGCAGCAACAACCGGGAATGTCCTGAAGGCCTGCTGCCAGTTCGAGACTA
>Ga0307514_10003684_pt1 | contig 14515 bp, 15 predicted proteins | sample 16_EM_MG_FD_203088 | JGI IMG/M metagenome (GOLD analysis project Ga0307514, IMG submission 203088) | Populus trichocarpa ectomycorrhiza microbial communities from riparian zone in the Pacific Northwest, United States - 16_EM | ecosystem: Host-associated > Plants > Roots > Unclassified | place... | reverse complement strand
TGAGCACAAACTTACAACAAGTTAATTGTTAATACTCTAGCAGAAGAATTTTTAGACTATAATGAGGATGAGGCTAATCTCAATATATCTCTGGAGGTTGTTGATATTGAAGAGATTAGTGATGATCGTAAAAGTGTGGATAATGAAGAAGAAGATCTATATTCACCACCTTCTATACCTTTGTCACAACTGCATAAGCACGTTCACACCTTACGGAGCTAGTTTAGTATCTAGAAGCTCTATTGGTCCTGGTGGAGCAAAACCTAATCTAAATGTTGTGGAAGCTAGGCAGCAACTGCAGACTCTTGAGCAAGCTCTTGCTCGTAATATGCATGCATCTCGTGTTCAGAGCTCTATTACAGATTGGTTTTCACTGCTGGAGTCTTCTTAAGTTCTGTTATTGCATTCTTGTCTTGTTGGGTTATTACGCTGTTGTTACTCCTCCGTTATAGCAATAAATATTTATATGTGATTAATCCCTGTATCAATCCCTGCAGTCCCTCTCCTGGCCATCCGGTACAGTATCAGCTATATAGCAAGAAGCTGCCTCTCCTAAATTGCTCTGATTGGAAAATGTTGGCGCAATCCGTCTGGTATAGTAAGAAATCTGGTATAGCGAGCTCCGGTAGTATCAACCAAGACTTGAATAGAGAGTTGAGCTGGACATTTTTTTCCCTGCATTAATCTACTTCTACCACTCCAGACGGATCTCATATTTTTCTCTTGGGGAGAATGCTTACTTAACTATCCTATACTAGGCAGCTCTATTTCCCTTTTGGGCGACACACTAAGCCTCTCTCAGTAATTTTCTGGCCGGGGTTCCTTTACACTACACACCCCCTTCGCTTCACTTCTGGGTATATAGCAGTAGGATCCTGTGAAATGTATTTAGTTTATCCAAAGCTTTTTTTCCATAGCAAGTCAAGTCTTTAAGAGAATTCTTAGCAATAGCGAATATTGTCCTCTCAACCACAATCTGCTCAGCCTACTTATAGCCTGTAACCTTACACGAACACCTCCTTTACTACGTCAAAGACAAGCACGCGACCAGTAACAGGCCGTCCATAACTTTATTGAGGACCTGCTCAGAGGACTGGGATTTCAATAGTGCAAGGACGACGCAGGATTGTAGTTGCGGATCATGGATGGCAGCACCATAGTGATTTATATCAACGACCTTCTCTGGGCGTTCCACTCAAGATCGGCCATGATAATATGGAAAAAGGCCACCAGCCATCATGTAATGACTGCAAAGATTCCTCAGAATGGACATTGGGTGGAGCAGCAGCATGGTCCTTACAACCAGAGCATCAGCAATTAGAGCGTTGGCATGAGATTAACTATTACCAAAACAACCGCTACCCCGTATCATGCCTACCGATGTTAAATCGTTGGTAAGATGGATTTTATTCATTGCTAGAATGTAGTGCCCTCATATTCGATACGCAGGCAACCAACTCTGTACGAAGGCGTCAAAGCCAATGGTCATTAATGTAAGGAAGGGATGCCGCATCATTGGGTACCTCCTGGGAACAGCGCAAGAGGGCATGTGCTTAAGGACTATGGGTGAAAAAATTAATGTCTTTACCAATGCTGGAGAATAAGGAAAAGAATTGGAGAGGGAATAAAGGCAGGCACCTAGTCGTCGTGATGGGAGACTAGCAGCGTGGGAGGTGGTACAAAGGCTAAACAAACTCCCAGCAGTAAGGAAGAGGAAGATAGTAGTACAACAAATCCTGCCGATTTTAATATATGGTTACGAGCTCTACCTGGAACTGAGTGAGCAACAACACTGACTAGCGGCAGAGCTCTAGAGGTGAGTAGTGGGGGCATACAGAGGTAGTAATGCCATGAAGGTGGAAGAACTCACGGGAATAGCGGAGCTACAGAGGCTCATGCAGGATACGGTGCAGCAACTATTTATGGAAGACATATAGCGGAAAAGTGGAGCAGATCCTGAGGGAGTTTTTGTAGGAAGACGTGGTGCTAAGGTGGAGGAGCAGGGGAGACTACGGCAGAAGAGAAGTGCAGGTAGAGGAGCTTGACGTAGACTTGATAGAGGCATGGATGGATGGCAGTAGGATTGGGGGCAGAGCAGCTGGGGCAATGAGAGAGGAGAGGATGTATTTTGGGATGTTGGCTACGATAGCAGATGCTAGCCAAGGGGTGATGCGGAGAATACTTAGCCTGGTGGATCAGCCCTCACGGTCATGGATAGTGGAGAAACTGGTAGGACAAATAATAGAGAGACCCCGAAGACTGATGTGGGTACGCGGACATACTGGTAGCGGGATAGAGGGTAACGAGGCACTGGATAGGAGGGCAAAGATGGAGGTTCGGATGGGAAAACGGATGCACTTGCCTGACATCGCCACACCGGTGGGCATCCGACAAGCCTTCCCCTTACCCCAAAGCCCAGGCTCACCTCAGCTGCGATACAGGTTTTTTAAAAAATTTTTTATGGTAATTATTAATCGCATTCAGCCTATCTAGACTATGGCGATGGACCGCATCCCCAAGTGGAAACCCGGCAAAGGACTCTCTCAATCACTGGGCTGATCCCGCCCCTAAAAAAACCCCAGAGAAGAAGAGAACAAGACTACAAAAAAAAATTCGCGCAGGTGTCAAACATCCCCAGCTAACACTGACTACAAAGTCACGCAGGTACCTGAACAGCACAGAACAAAAACTTCGCATCTCCACCCCGGTGATGCGATACGGGGATTGATGCACTTGGTGACAGATAAAGGCTGCAGTGGCAAAAAATGGGCAAAGTGGATGATCCGCGCTGCATATATGATGGGTGGACACCGCAAAATGTGGCACAAAAACGTGCTATGGGACGGGTGCGCCATTGGGGAGGATGCTCACAGAAGGGAGTATGTGTTCAAATGGAAAAATTAGAAATAATTTTCATTGTCCTCAACACAAATAAATACCACCACCTGCGATCATAAGACTCCAGAGTCATAAAAACCGTGATGAAGTACAAAGAGAATTCGGGATACTTACCTCCTATTTTGATACATAATCCCTCTCAGGTATTCAGGGTAACACTCAAGAAGTTCAGGGTAATCTCGCAGTCCTGCGGGAATATTGAGGATAATGTAGGGAAGACCCATGGTATCGCTGGGAGTTCGAGAGAGCGATGAACACTGGGGTGGGGAGGTGGTGAGGTTCATGTTGTAGATAGGCAGGCAGTAGGTATTAAGTAGATACAGATAGCAAGGAGGGCAGGGACTGTACCGGGAGGAGAGAAAGAGAGAGGCACCTAAGCAATCTCGCACTATCTCTCACCATTCCACGCCGCCCTTCCCACCCCATCCCCAAAGGGGTATATACTGTATGTAGGAGTGTGATGGGCTCGCATATAAGACCTGCCTGGCCTTCAAGTTGGGAATTCGGATTTTTACGATCGAGGAATGTGTGAGGTACGTAGTTAATGAACTGCCAAAATGGAAATATCCTCTAGTTAATTAAATATATTCCTATTCATGGGCGCAGGTGGCTCAGATTCTATAGAATACTAGATATAGTATCCCCAAATACTTACTTGTAACTAGGTAGTAATATTCAAAGGTGTCACGGTACACCATATTAGCCAATATGAGAGCAGGGATTATGACAAGGCACAATGCGTGGGATATGGCAGTGCAATATGGCAGTGCGCTAGATATGGCAATGCAATGTGCATTAGATATGTGTGGAAGGTTACGGGGACATTGTCTATAAAAGACCCATCTATGTTCTCCCTAATTGCTCTCTTCCTCACGCAACATCTTGTATCTAGCTCTGTATACAACGTTACCTACTAGCCCACGAGTTCTTAGTCCATTAGTCTACGAGCTCTTTATCCACGAGTTCCTAGTTCCCCAGTCCCTGAGTCTTAGCCAGCGCGCTCCCTGGAATCCTCCTAGTCCCAGCACTATTATAAAAGGACTTCCATCCATAAGAGAGGGTCACTGCTTAGGGAACCAATTACAGCATGTCCATTTTTGTAAAAACAATATACACATTCATTACTCACGTACACAAATATTGGGAGGCCAGTGTGAGCTGGCAACGTGATGTGGATTTGAGGGGTATATAGGTAGTGTAAATGAGTAAAATGATATCCAAGCTCAATGCAAATGAGGGTAACAGGCCTTTTTTTTCAAAAAAAACAAAAAAACACGTTAATCATATACATCTCTAGAGGGATGAATAGGTATTATGAGGGGAACAGGCTAAGTTCAGTCCGTGTTAACTGTACAGAGGAAATTCGTGAGGTCACAAAAAAACGAAAAGCCTCCTCCAAACAAATCTGGGAATAGGTAGGTTGTGCAACTAAACTACGTTCCCCCACAGACACAGGAATTACCTTTGGTGTCATCACTCCCGAGATGAGCTCAGGTGCCTTGTTGATTTAGGTACGAGGGCTCTTCGGCAGATGCAAGCATGGCTGGAGGCTCTGAGCCTGTTCGGTTTGCCCCGTGCTTTGGTGGAGGTTGATGAGGCTACGGAGGATAGATTGAGTGTGTGAATGGTCTATCCCCAATGCCTTCTCATATCCAGCTAATGCTCGCTCATACAACCCCAGCACTTTCTCATACTGTCCTTGCCTGTCGAATACTATTGCCATATTATTGACTATAGTAAGAGTCTTTGGATGGTCTACCCCCAATGCCTTCTCATATCCAGCCAATGCTCGCTCATACAACCCCAGTACTATCTCATACTGTCCTTGGTTGTCGAATACCATTGCCATATTATTCACTGTAGTGCGAGTATCTGGATGGTCTACCCCCAATGCCTTCTCTCTTCCAGCCAGTGCTCGCTCATACAACCCCAGCGCTTTCTCATACTGTCCTTGGCTGTTGAATACCACTGCCATATTATTGACTGTAGTAAGAGTATCTAGATAGTCTACCCCCAATGTCTTCTCTCTTCCAGCCAATGCTCACTCATACAACCCCAGTGCTTTCTCATACTGTCCTTGGTTGTCAAATACCATTGCCATATTATTGACTATAGTAACAGTATTTGGATGGTCTACCTCCAATGCCTTCTCACATCCAGCTAATGCTCGCTTATACAACTACAGCGCTTTTTTATACTGTCCTTGGCTGCGGAATACTGTTGCCAAATTATTGACTCCAGTGAGAGTAACTGAATGGTCTACCCCCAATGCCTTCTCTCTTCTAGCCAATACTCGCTCATACAACCCCAGCGCTTTCTCATACTGTCCATGCCTGTCGAATACCACTGCCATATTATTGACTGTAGTGAGAGTAGCTGGATGATCTACCCCCAATGTCTTCTCTCTTCTAGCCAATGCTCGCTCATACAACCCCAGCGCTTTCTCATACTGTCCTTGGTTGTCGAATACCAGTGCCATATTATTGACTGTAGTGATAGTATGTTGATGGTCTACCCCCAATGGCTTCTCGCATCCAGCCAATGCTTGCTCATACAACCCCAGCGATTTCTCATACTGTCCTTGGCTGCCGAATACTATTGCCATATTATTGCCTGTATTGAGAGTATCTGGATGGTCTACTCCCAATGCCTTCTCATATCCAGCCAATGCTTGGTCATACAACTCCATTGCCTGCTTGTATCGCCCATGCCTCTTAAATACATTACCTAATGTATATACCCTATCCTCCATTTTGGTAGTACTGAGTGCAGGGTATTGTGATTGCATATGTTTTGTTACTGCATTGATATGTGACATAACTTGTTGCTCAAACACCCAGTCCGCCGTGCTCAGCCTGCTCAAGCTGCCCAATACTGATGCAATTATTTCGAAGGCCTGCATTGCTTTTTCACTTTCCTCTTGTGGCTCAGGCTTTAGTCGAACTCTAGCCCAAGAATGGACTAAAGGATAGATACAGAAGCTGTCATCGCTGCTGCCTCGCTTCAGTAGAGAGTATGAAAACAATGTTCTACTTGATTTTTCTAAGGTATGATCTATCCAAGATTATTAGCAAGACCTACACAAACATCCCAATATGTTCATGCCGTGTGTTTCCACCTTCAGGCCATGTCATAGAAGTTTCTCCGGAATGTCTTTATGATGAAAAAACCCACAAACCAATAACAGCTTAGCAGCCTTTGGGCTTTTCTCCTGGATTGTCTTAAATGATATCTCCCATGTAGCAAACACTGATCTATCATGCTGCCTCGCTGTTCATCTTTGGCTTAGTAGATAACTCGCCTTGGTTTGGTATTCTTTTAGATATCGACTCAATAAGTACTGAGATATATAAATATATGCTCCAGCCTGAGTCAAAGCAAGTGGGAGATATCCTAACTCTTGTGCCATATTACTAGCAGCAGTTTGTTCTAGGTGTATATTATCAGTTTAGGCACTTCTTATGTGAGATGTAATAAGGATAAACAGTGATAGATTTTACCCACCAAGAGGTACCAGATCCTGGAGCTTAGGATTTGAACACGTACTGAGTAGCAATTGTATTGACTCCATATGGTGCATTTGCTGCACTTCCAACCCTCTTTGGCCTTGCTGTATACACTCACACTACCTGCTTGTAATTATCACCGTACCGTGATTGCACAATAGAATACACTCCTCAATATCAACTAGGTCAGGATCATTAAGATTATCAAATACAAGTAGCCAGTTTGTATTTCCAGGTGCTGAAAACCACTGCCTAACTGCACTCACAACATGCTGTTCCTCAGCCTCTGATGTGACCGTAAAGCATCCCGCTGGATCCAGTTTTCCTGCCATGCCCAACAACTGGCCGATATGTACATAGTCATCTGAGCTCTGCCCATTGTGCTGCACAAGCTGCTGCATTATCTCAATGAATCCGAGTATGGTCATCTAAACACTAGCAGTATTGACAAAAAAGACTGAGGAGTAGTTCCCATATTGCTGATAGATATACTTTAGTGCAAGTTGCGTTTTTCCCATACCTCCGGTACCATACAGTACCATGATATTCAGCCCATCTTTGCCTTTTTCTATCTCCTGCTTCAAGTTCTCAAGGAGATATTCTCTTCTGACAAAGCCACGATTGTGTCAAATATTCAGGGAAAAAGAAATATCGAATAAGAGTTTTAATTTTGAATCTTGAAATTGATGGGAGAGATTGGCTAGATGCACCAGGGGGCTTTCTGGTGGCGGAAGCACTTGAAAAAGCTCATTGTTGAGGCTTGTCAAGTTTCTCAATAGCTCTTCTAGCTTTACGTTGTCTGAAATAACCCAGCGGAGTTTGAGAAAAACAGATCAGGATTGCTGTTCTCGATTCATTGCCTGGGTCGTGGACTTGATCTCGTCATCAAGCCCAGGGAGAATGTGTCTGTCTGCCAGTAGTCGCGGATTCTCCAAAATTGGCAGGTCATCACTGGTCGGGCTAGGAGTTGGTGTTTGGCTCCTACTTGTACTTTGACCTGTGGGTCTTGACTAGAACCTGACTGGAATCGGTGCTAGCAACCGATCCCGAAGTCGTGGCTTCTGTTCTTGCTCTCCGGCTTTCACAGGAAGCGATTCTTTCTTCTCTACAATCCCATATCTCTCTTTCAGCTTCTCAGCACTGGAAAATACTGCAACGATTCTTGCCAAACTTGCAGTTGCATATCTGTACCTGTAGTCTTCAGGCTGAAGCCGCTGCTGCTGATTGGTGTCACCTCTGAATCCCCAAGCTTCCTCCTATCTCCTGAGTCGAAGCCCCTGTGTGCGTAGCTCATGCAGAATTGCATCATAGGTTGGGCCAACATTATTCATATTATCAAAAATTTTGTAGCAGTCCATAGCAGTCTTAGTTAACTGTCCTGCGAGACTGACAACCCCGATTGTGAGGCCAACTGGCTCCATAATGAGTATTATTCGGAATGCTAAGAGTATTCAATGTTAGGATAAATAATTATCACTGTGTACATATGAAATAGGATCATGGCATGCCTTGTGTATGCGTATTGAACTTATATCGCAGGATAAGTAGTTTAGCCAAGCGCTTTGTATATACTGTACCACTCACATTAGTCAGTGCCAAGCGAATAACATGTAAACCTAAGCTGCTGGTTGTTGTTTGGAATGTTGTTGATGTGGGTTAATACCTTTCTTTATTTGTTCCGCTATTATAGATGCATACATCGGAGAATGACATCCTTTACCGCAGCTCCTTTTACCTTCACTACCAAGGCCATTTGGGACTATCTAGTCTCAGTAATAACTTCACTAACTATACTCAAACCTAGCTATACAGGTTTGAATCCTGCCTCACCCAACGAAATCCTAACAGCCAAGAAGCACGGGTTTGGTCCTCAGGGAGGTTTTCCCATGCTAGATACTATAGTACACTCAAACCTAGCTATACCAGACTGCATAAATCAGTGCAAATCTGTCCGGTATAGCTAATATCCGGTATAGCAAATGGCGTGGGGGCCGTTGGGGGCCATTGGCCAGCAGCGGGGTATTAAGATAGAGCTCAAGCGCTTCTAGAGACTGACAATGCTACCAAACAAGAGAAATGGGTTAAGCGATCTGGAGTGGCATAGGATTTGTGTGATCCCCAATATGCAAAGATGACTTATGGGGAATTTGGAGCTCTTTTAGGAGTTATTGCATCACAAAATAAGGAATCGTTTCCTTATGAAGCCTATACTCAATACCTACAATCCCTTCGAGATTCAAGCAGCATATCGATTACCTTACTTTTTACTATGAGCACAAACTTACAACAAGTTAATTGTTAATACTCTAGCAGAAGAATTTTTAGACTATAATGAGGATGAGGCTAATCTCAATATATCTCTGGAGGTTGTTGATATTGAAGAGATTAGTGATGATCGTAAAAGTGTGGATAATGAAGAAGAAGATCTATATTCACCACCTCCTATACCTTTATCACAACTGTATAAGCACGTTCACACCTTATGGAGCTAGTTTAGTATCTAGAAGCTCTATCGGTCCTGGTGGAGCAAAACCTAATCTAAATGTTGTGGAAGCTAGGCAGCAACTACAGACTCTTGAGCAAGCTCTTGCTCGTAATATGCATGCATCTCGTGTTCAGAGCTCTATTACAAATTGGTTTTCACTGCTGGAGTCTTCTTAAGTTCTGTTATTGCATTCTTGTCTTGTTGGGTTATTACGCTATTGTTACTCCTCCATTATAGCAATAAATATTTATATGTGATTAATCCCTATATCAATCCCTGCAGTCCCTCTCCTGTCCATCCGGTACAGTATCAGCTATATAGCAAGAAGCTGCCTCTCCTAAATTGCTCTGATTGAAAAATTTTGGTACAAGCCATCCGGTATAGTAAGGGATCTGGCATAGCAAGTTCCAGTAGTATCAACCAAGACTTGAATAGAGAGTTGAGCTGGACATCTTTTTCCCTGCATTAATCTACTTCTACCGCTCCAGACGGATCTCATATTTTTCTCTTGGAGAGAATGCTCGCTTAACCATCCTATACCAGGCAGCTCTGTTTCCCTTTTGGGTGACATACTAAGCCTCTCTCAGTAATTTTCTGGCCGGGGTTCCTTTACACTACACACCTCCTTCGCTTTGCTTCTGGGTATATAGCAGTAGGATCCTGTGAAATATATTTAGTTTATCCAGAGCTTTTATTCCATAGCAAGTCAAGTCTTTAAGAGAATTCTTAGCAATAGCAAACATTGTCCTCTCAACCACAATCTGCTCAGCCTACTTATAGCCTGTAACCTTACACGAACACCTCCTTTACTATGTCAAAGACAAGCACGCGACCAGCAACAGGCCGTCCACCACTTTATTGAGGACCTGCTCAAAGGACTGGGATTTCAACAGTGCAAGGACGACGCAGGATTGTACTTGCGGATCGTAGATGGCAGCACTATAGTGCTTTATATCAACGACCTTCTCTGTGCGTTCCACTCAAGATCGGCCATGATAATATGGAAAAAGGCCACCAGCCATCATGTAATGACTGCAGAGATTCCTCGGAATGGACATTGGGTGGAGCAGCAGCATGGTCCCCATAACCGGAGCAATAGCAACTAGAGCGCTGGCACAAGATTACGCCATCACCAAAACAGCCGCCCTGATATCCGATACGCAGTCAACTAACTCTGCACGAAGGCGTCAAAGCCAACGGTCACTGATGTAAGAAAGGGATGCCGCATCAATGGGTACCTCCTGGGAACAGCATATGCTTAAGGTCCATGGGTGAAAATATTGATGTCTTTACCAATGCTAGAGAAAAAGGAAAAGAATTGGAGAGGAAATAAAGGCAGGCACCTAGGCGTCGTGATGGGAGACCAGCGGCGTGGGAGGTGGTGCGAAGGCTAAACAGACTCCCAGCAGTAAGGAAGAGGAAGATAGCAGTGCAACAAATCCTGCCGATTTTAACATATGGTTGCGAGCTCTACCTGGAACTGAGTGAGCAACAACACTGACTAGCGGCGGAGCTCTAGAGGTGGGTAGTGGGGGCATACAGAGGTAGTAATGCCATGAAGGTGGAAGAACCCACAGGAATAGCGGACTTACAGAGGCTCATGCAGAATAAGAGGATATAGTAAGCAGCAACTATTTACGGAAGACATATGCTGGAAAAGCCTGAGGGAGTTTTTAGAGGAAGACATGGTGCTGAGGTGGAGGAGCAGAGGAGACTACGGCAGAAGAGAAGTGCAGGTAAAGGAGCTTGACGTAGACTTGGTGGAGGAATAGATGGATGGCAGTAGGATTGGGGGCAGAGCAGCTGGGGCAGTGAGAGAGGGGGGGATGTATTTTGGGATGCTGGTTACGAGAGCGGATGCGGAGGCGGCAGGGGTAGCACTGGCATAGGAGAGGTAGCCCTTGATAGCCAAGGGGTGATGCGGAGAATACTCAGCCTGGTGGATCAACCCTCGCGGTCATGGATTGAGGAGAAACTGGTGGGACAAATGATGGAGAGACCTCGAAGGGTGATGTGGGTACGCGGACATACCGGTAGTGGGATAGAGGGTAACGAGGCACTGAATAGGAGGGCAAAGATGGAGGTTCGGATGGGAAAACGGATGCACTTGCCTGACATCGCCACACCGGCGGGCATCCGACAAGCCTTCCCCTTACCCCAAAGCCCCGGCTCACCTCAGCCGCGATACGGGTTTTTTAAATTTTTTTTAAAGTAATCATTAATCGCATTCAGCCTATCTAGACTATGGCGATGGACCGCATCCCCCGAGTGGAAACCCAGCAAAGGACTCTCTCAATCACTGGGCCGATCCCGCCCCTAAAAAACCCCAAGAGGAGAAGAGAACAAGACTACAAAAAAAAATTCGCGCAGGTGTCAAACATCCCCAGCTAACACTGACTGCAAAATCGTACAGGTACCTGAACAGCAAAGTACAAAAACTTCGCATCTCCGCCCCGGTGATGCGATATGGGGTTGACGTACCTGGTGACAGACAAAGGCTGCAATGGCAAAAAATGGGCAAAGTGGCCTCTACCGAGGGGCTTGTGCCAACCAGACTACCTAGCAAAGTGGATGATCCGAGCTGTATATGTGATGGGTGGACACCGCAAAATGCGGCACAAAAACGTGCTATGGGACGGGCGCGCCGTGGGGGAGGATGCTCACGGGAGGGAGTATGTGTTAAATGGAGAGATTAGAAATAATTTTCATTATCCTAAACACAAATAAATACCACCACCTGCAATCATAAGGCTCCAGAGTCATATAAACCATGACGAAGTACAAAGGAACACGACATATAAAAACGCATCCACTCAAAACACGCTCCACATACAGATCTGGATACATTATTGCAGGAGATCAATTGAAGCCCAAGTCATCTTCGAGCCTGTTGTGGGATTATTGTGGGAATTTGTGATACTTAACCTCCTTTTTTTATACACAATCCAGCTCAGGTATTCAGGGTAACACTCAGGGAGTTCAGGGTAATCTCGCAGTCCTGCGGAAATATTGAGGATAATGTAGGGAAGACCCATGGTGCCGCTGGGAGGTCGAGGGAGTGATGAACACTGAGGTGGCGAGATTCATGTTGTAGATAGGCAGTAGGTAGTAGATGCAGATAGCGGGGAGGGCAGGGACTGTCCCGGGAGGAGAGAGAGAGAGGCACCTGAGCAATCTCGCACCATCTCTCACTCTTCCCACCCCATCCCCAAAGGGGTATGTACTGTATGTAGGAGTATAATGAGCTCGTGTATGAGGCCTGCCTGACGTTCAAGTCGGGAATTCGGATTTCTACAATCGAAGAATGTGTGAGGTACGTACATAGGTACTTAATGAACTGCCCAAGAATGGAAATATCCTCCAGTGAATTAAATATATTCCTATTTATGGGCGCAGGTGGCCCAGATTCTATAGAATACCACATATGGTTTCCTAAGTACTGTGCTTACTAGTAACTAGTAGAGAGGGTCACTGCTTAGGGAACTAATTACAGCATGTCCATTTTTCCAACACATTACTCACACACACACATATTGGGAGGCCAGTGTGAGCTGGCAATGTGACGTGGATTTGACGGGTAGGTGCTCCATAGGTGACAGGCACAAAGGAGTAAAATGAAATCCAAGCATAGTGCAAATAAGAGTAACAGGCTTTTTTTTTCAAGGTAAAAAATAAAAAATAAAAAATAAAAAATACATTAATCGTATATATCTCTAAGGGGATTAATACCATTATGAGGGAAACAGGCTAAGTTCAATGCGTGTTGACTGTAGAGGAAATTTGTGAGGTCACAAAAAAACGAAAAGCCTTCTCCAAACAAATCCGGGAATAGATAGGAAACCACGTTCCCCCGCAGACACAGGAATTATCTTTGGTGTGATTGCTCCCTAAACGAGCTCAGGCGCTTTGTTGATTTAGTTATGAGGGCTCTTCGGCGTATACAAGCGTGCCTGGAGGCTCTGAGCCTGTTCGGTTTGCCCCGTGCTTTGGTGAAGGTTGATGAGCCCACGGAGGGTATTTTGAGTATCTGGGTGGCCTACCCCCAATGCCTTCTCTCTTCCAGCCAGTGCTCGCTCATACAATCGCAGCGCTTTCTCATACTGTCCTTGGCTGTCGAATACCATTGCCATATTATTGACTGTCATGAGAGTATCTGGATGGTCTACCCCCAATGCTTTCTCATATCCAGCCAATGCTCGCTCATACAACCCCAGCGCTTTCTCATACTGTCCTTGGCTGTCGAATACCAATGCCATATCATTGACTGCAGTGAGAGTATCTGGATGGTCTACCCCCAATGCCTTCTCATATCCAGCAAATGCTCGCTTATACAACCCCAGCGCTTTCTCATACTGTCCTTGTCTGCGGAATACCGTTGCCATATTATTGACTGTACCGAGAGTATCTGGATGGTCTACCCTTAATGCCTTCTCATATCCAGCAAATGCTCGCTCATACAACCCCAGCGCTTTCTCATACTGTCCTTGTCTGCGAAATACCGTTGCCATATTATTGACTGTATTGAGAGTATCTGGATGGTCTACCCCCAATGCCTTCTCTCTTCCAGCAAATGCTCGCTCATACCACTCCAGCGCTTTCTCATACTGTCCTTGGCTGCAGAATACCGTTGCCATATTATTGACTGTAGTGAGAGTATCTGGATGGTCTACTCCCAATGCCTTCTCACTTCCAGCCAATGCTCGCTCATACAACCCCAGCGCTTTCTCATACTGTCCTTGGTTTTCCAATACCGCTGCTATATTATTGACTGTAGTGAGAGTATCTGGATGGTCTACCCCCAATGCCTTCTCATATCCAGCCAATGCTCGCTCAAACAACCCCAGCACTTTCTCATACTGTCCTTGCCTGTCGAATACCAATGCCATATTATTGACTGCAGTGAGAGTATCTGGATGGTCTACCCCCAATGCCTTCTCTCTTCCAGCCAATACTCGCTCATAAAACCCCAGCGCTTTCTCATACTGTCCTTGGCTGTCGAATACCAGTGCCATATCATTGACTGTCGTAAGAGTATCTGGATGGTCTACCCCTAATGTCTTCTCTCTTCCAGCCAATGCTCGCTCATAAAACTCCATTGCCTGCTTGTATCGCCCATGCCTTGTGAATACATTGCCTAATGTACATGCCTCATCCTCTATTTTGGTAGTACCGAGTGCGGAGTATTGTGATTGCATATGTTTTGTCACTGCATTGATATGTGGCATAACTTGCTGCTCAAACACCCAGTCTGCCGTGCTCAGCTTGCTCAAGCCGCCCAATACTGATACAATTATTTTGAAGGCCTCCATTGCTTTTTCACTTTCCTTTTGCGGCTCAGGCTTGAGTCGAAGTCTATCCCAAGAATGGACTAAAGTATGGATGCTGAAGCTGTTATCGCTGCTGTCTCGCTTCAGTAGGGAGTATGAAAACAATGTTCTAATTGATTCTTCTAAGGTATGATCTATCCAAGATCATTAGCAAGGCCTACACAAATATCCCAATATGTTCATACCGTGTTTTGCCACCTTTGGGCTATGTTGTAGAAGTTCCTCTGGAATATCTTCATGATGAAAAAACCCACAAACCAACAACAGCTCAGCAGCCTTTGGGCTTCTCTCCTGGATTG
>Ga0307514_10003683_pt1 | contig 14515 bp, 8 predicted proteins | sample 16_EM_MG_FD_203088 | JGI IMG/M metagenome (GOLD analysis project Ga0307514, IMG submission 203088) | Populus trichocarpa ectomycorrhiza microbial communities from riparian zone in the Pacific Northwest, United States - 16_EM | ecosystem: Host-associated > Plants > Roots > Unclassified | place... | reverse complement strand
AGGAGCGCCGGGAGGATCCCCGGTCTTGCATTATATGCATCACAGATTTCGAAACCTCACCTTCTGGAGCCATCACCAACTATCCTCATCTTCACCATCTTGCCAGCCCCGCCCCCCAAAATTTCTAAGATGCCACAAATGCAGCTCGATTTCCAATTGTCCTACAGCAGATGCCTGGTTTTAAGGTTGTTAAAATATATACCACATTCTGTTGGCTTAATGCTTGAGCTCGCTGCTCTAAAGACCCTGTTGGAAGTTCAAGTCGGCTGGACTGCACGGATCACCGCAAAATTGTGAATCCATATTGATGGATACATAGTGGTATGGTGCATATGTATGATCAGCGTCAAAGCTTTTAATAAGAAAAAATTTAATCATGGAGTTATAGTCCCAAATCTAAGGTTTGGGCCCAGTTTGCACAATTCATGTTACATGAAGTATCTAAAACCATTTACCTATTCACAAACTTATGTCTAGTAAGCAAGCGGTCAGAGAATTGGAAGTCATTCACTGTACTCGGCTCATACCTCTTACGTATCCTCCGTCCATACAATATAACACTAGACTGCCAGCTCCAAGTCACAGCCCTGGCCTTTGCAAATTGAAACATATGATCACCAAGTAGCGGAAATAAACACTCACTCACCATGTCCACACCTCCTGGTTCTTCTCCTCCAGTGTATCCATGTGTATAAGGGCCAGGTGCTGAGATTAACGTATTCTCCATGTACATAAAGATAATAATGAGAGGTTAAACACTAGAAATCGCGCCCTAAACATCAGGACCTTCATGCATTTTCACCCTCCCAACACATAAGACTGAGATCATGTGGCTGAATGATTCGAGATATTTAAATTTGAACCGCCTTGCCCAATGTGGTAGTCGACCAGATTCGTCAGCTACTACCGAGTTGAGGCGCCACTAGTGATCGACTACTCGAGTAGGAAATATGGATGTGCACTCAACTCAAAGTTGTCACCAAGATATTAAGTACAGGCATGAAATATTATTCGTGCACCCACATACAAAGATTGGTCATAATTGAATTGCCGAGTGGCAATTTGTTGGAATGGTCAATACGCAAACCATGTATGCAATGTGTCAATCCCAATTCCAATTAAATTAAACTCCGCCGCTGAACGGTTATCAGCATAATCAGCATCTACATAACGCCAGGCACAGGCGTTTTAAGTTGCCAAGTTGGGTGGTGGAATGCTTTTTTCATCTTATATAACAATTTGTCACATGCTAAATTCTGAGCCATATTGCGTTGGCAGTGCCTATTCCAAGGGTGGAGGCGTAGGCCACCGGAATGACGGCCCTACTGACGTATCATATCTATCAGATCAATGTATTCTTCATGTATGTCACTCTGCTTAATGGTTGTGAAGCCCATTGGTGGGACGTAAGGGGATGATATGCTGTATCTATTATATTAGTTTTCGGGGACGTACATCTTCGGGCCCCACAGAAACTGTTATCTAGTCTGCAAAAACTTCCATACGGGGTCTTCGGTGCACATCTCTTCCCCGTGCGCATTACATAATGCCATGGTCGGCACTCAGGAGCATCACAACGGCTTCACAAAACCAAAAACAATGGACAACCACTCGCAACAGCTATGGCCATGTGCAATGAATGACCTGCTTCCCCCGCTTCCATATCTGTGCAGGCCCCCTGTTTTGTAAGCTTGCCCCACTTTGTTCCCCAGCTGCGCGCGCAGGCATAGGTAAACAAAACGATATCAGGCCAATATAGCAAATTCCATAATTCCTTCCTAGGCCAATCGCATCAGCATGAGGCATGAAGCTTAAGAAGCATGGTGAGGTATGTACCTGTGTTTAAATCCAGTATAGTCATGATGGGGTAAGATGAATGAAAACTAATGGCCGTCTTTGTATGGTCAACATATATTGGGCTGATAGCCGGACTAATATAGATAAACAGCCTGTCAGTTTACACACCGTGCTGGAGCTGCACACGATACATACATTATATTACCTATGATTTTCTTTAGTGCGTTAGCTCGCTGGCCACAAGATTTGGCACGGAGACAAGCGGACGCCCTGGCCTGCCCTGCCCTGTCTTGCCCTGCTTATGTCCAGCTCTTCTCCGCAAAGAGTAATATATCTCGGGGACAAGTCTGGTGCACGTGCAGGGGAATGGGGACCCTCTATCGAAAAAATTACTAGTACATACAGCACCCCACCATACCTTCTGAAGAACTCAGTACATACAATATGCAATCTGTTCACAGGAAGATCAGCAGGAGAAACGCAGGAGAAACGCAAGAGAAGCGCAGGCAGGAGCTACCAAGTGGATATCTAGCCTTAGTGTTTTGCGAACCTGCGCGCGCCATTGGACGGGTTTAAAAACCTGAAGCGAGCTACAGCAGGTTTTTTTTTTTTGGTAGACTTTGCCTTGGGTCCGATGTACCATGGTTGCAGTACGCTTGTATATATATCAAGCACTCAATTGCAATACCCAATGTCGTAAAGTGATTTTACCCATGCGAGACCCTCATCAGCAGTGGCCGGAGACCACCCGGATGAGCGTGTCGGTGCCGGCCGGTGCTGGGCCAGGATCGGCTACAGAACGCTTGCGATTACATTACTGCTCTATGTAATTAGGGGTAGAGGATATCGAAAGGTGAAGTGGCCAGACTGTAGTCTGGTTTTTTTGGGGGGGGTCGTGCCAGCCAGACTAGACTACTTAGTAACTGCTGGCTCTAAGTAGCTCATGTAAGATATCTGCTTGTTCGCAGAGACAATTGTCTCTAACCACGTGCTAAAATGATAGAAAATCCACTCACTCGAAAGCGGAGTAGAACAATATGTGCGTGAGCTATCACTCTGGGATTCACAAACTTTTACATATCTTTTACGTACATCCGCAGCAGGAGCACGGTACCGACATTAGAGCGTAAGCATGATCAGGAAAGGTTGATACCGTACCATGCTCATGCTACCAAGGTCCACTTGTCACTTGTACTTAGTTATATTATCCCTATCTATATTAAGTGCTTAGATACAAGCTATGTAATCAGTTTCACCACCATGTTGGGTATACCAGCAGTTACACTATCGCTATGTATATGTTCGTCTGGCTAAATTATATTGCGAATATAGAAAACAACTATGCACTCTCTCTTGCACGATAAAGCAGCGATTTCGTCGTCGGCGAAGTCACGCGTTACCTAACCGGGCACTCCCGTATCTCTCCCCCGCCGCCGTCCCCGCAGCGGGGCGAAAGCTCGCTCCCAGGGCTTATCGTGCCTAGTGACTTCATAAAAAAAGGTGAGACAATGGTTTGAATGCCGTGCATGTTGCAATATACTACCAGTATGACATAGTTATTAGCCCACAGCAATAATGAATGCTGGGTAGAATAGAATGCCATGTATGTATAAATAATCACGATAGAAAAAAAATACCAAGCCGGAGTTCTATAACCAGACACTGTCAGAGATATCGGCGATGTCTGCTGAGGGGTTGTGTGTTTGCGCTGCTCTTGTACCGGGTATAAGTAGGTGGAGGCGTACTATCCATGCAGGTCATATTCGTTTTATATTCATATAATGTAGAGTAAAATGGAGACCAAAAACATGATGAGGCCTCAGCTCCTGTTTCGGGCTGTTCTTTTGGCAGAATAATTTCCCCCTAATTACGGCTGGGCCGCGAGAGGCGCGCAGGCAGTTTATGTCCAGCTAGCCACGTCTTAATCACTTCAGCCGCTAGCGTATGTGAATTTTAGATAAAGCCCAAGTTGATACGCTAGGTTGTAGTGGCATTGATGCATATGATGTATCCGCAAGTATATATGTCCATGGTTGTATGCATGATTATGAGAAGTCGAGGGTGTCGACTTTGGATGCTTGGTAAGAACTTAGGCCTAATCCCCAAACCCGTTAGCATTGGCATGTGGCTACTTAAAAGGTGTGTCTGAATTCAGGCACTGTGATCCATGTTTGGACCGGATTTATCGGTTTGTTGTACCTACCTAGAAGTGGTGGATAAAAAAGATGAGTGGGGGACTCAATTTTAGCACTATGACCTGGGCATTGGATTGGACCTGGATAGGTGTGACCGTTCTAAGTTTCACTTTCCTTTTCACTGCATCATTCCTGGGAGGGCACGGGCAAGAGTGTGGTTAGGGCTGAACCGGTCTCCACCCTTGCTCGCCGTAAGATATCCTGTTATGTCCAATCATAGACTGCAGTATTGCTGCTTTTACGATGACTACCTGATGTCGGTGATGATGAAACTAGAGTAGTGGCAGACCCAGCCTAACGACGTTTCACCATCACTTGGTGATGCACGTGCGGGTGCATATGCATGAGGTATGTATTTCCAGGGTTCCCATTCTTGATGCTTGTCCTGACCACGAACCAACCCCAATCAGGCGGCGGCAAAGAAGGATGGATGGCGGAACAAGTCGCCAATTGCAAAGATAGATGACCCCCCCTCAAATTTCCGAGTATGTCCTACTCTAATCAATGGATGATGAACCCCAAAAACAATTCCCAAAAATCATCTGCTTCTGGGCTGGCAAAAGCAAATATTTCCTGGCAGTGTTGATATGAGTGGCCGTTGGTCATGCAGATGATAGGGAGATTGATGATGATTGCATAGTCATCTCTCAATTGGGTGGACGTGCCTGATATCTTATGCAATTGGCCTTCTTTTTTTCAATAAAATGTTTTCAAGATTGATTTGACTTGTGGGTCTTGCAGACAGTGGGTTGATTTGCCATTCATGCCGCAAGTAGGTGATAGGTCGTATTTCCTGGGCATATCTCGTAGGTCTGCCCTCAGTACTCTGAAATTCCAAGGGAAGAGCTGCCAATGTGGTGCTGCACATGTGCAACATGTATGTGGTGGTGATCTTTTCTGCAGTCTGCTGCAATCTGCTGCATGTATATAATGTCTCGGTGTCTGATTTGCTGGATACTATTTGTTTCGCTGTCTCCCAATCCACCCTGTTTCCCTGCTCTAACTTTTTCCTTTGCCTTGCTGGACAAGTGGATGCTCCATCCTAGCTAGGGCAGAGTTCGATATATGCCCAATGTAAACCACTAGATTCATGGTATGGCCATAACCGAGCATGCCAGACTAAGCATTTCCTCTTTGTTTCGGGAGGCATGGACAGCTGGAGTGAGTAGGTAGAGGCAAGGAGTCATATAAACCTCGGAGTCAACTTAGCAAAGCAGTGCCTGTGACTATCATGATAGCCAAGACCCATCATGGCCAAACAGCAATAACTGGTCCACGGCCAGGAGACACACAAATTCTGCATAGGCGAAGCTACCGGAGCTGTCGAATATAGTCAGTCGCATGCGCTTGAGTCCGTTTAGGGTTCAGTGGAACCCCTGTATATATTGCTCCGCCTGTATTGCGGCAGTCAAAATTGACCCTATCGCTCCGTTTCATCACCAGGGTATGTATCCTTTCTATTACCACACCATCGGAGTACGAATCACCTGGACCCTTTGCATTCAATCCCCCAATCTGATGCCTACTGTGGCCACTTGCTCTCCGGGTATATCAACTCCAAATTATAAAGCAAGAATCAAAGTCCATTGTCCAGTGAATAGCACGTGTAGCAGGAGTGACCAATTGCTTGAACTCAGGTGATTTCGGATCGCCCTCTCATATTGGCCAGGTATCTACCATCCGAATTTCTCATTGCATTCCCCCGCCCCCAATTGATACAGGGACAGCGAGGAGTCAACTTGTGGGCACTCGCCACGTCGATGCGATGGAAACCAAAAGATGGGTGATGCAAGTTGACAGACAAAGCACGATTGAAAAAACATGAGCATACTGCCAAGGAAGTGGTAGCTGCTATGACGGGGGAAACGCTCTATCAGAAAAATTGTTTGACTGTACGAGATATGAGGTCAAGATGGTATTCACAAGACCATAAATCAGGCCCGACCATTTCCCCGATTGATCCAAATCCTTGAAAAGCCTATATAAATCAAAATAATTAAATCAAAACAATTTTCGCCAATCCGAGACATAGAAAATCCTTAAGAAAATCCAAAAAAAAAGTTACATGAGATCAAACCCTATAGCCATTCCCAAGATCCACCTGTTGTGCCCATATGACCATAACCCTGTTCCAATAGCCTTGCCTCGGAACCTTGCTCCCGATTCCTTCCTATTCTCCCTTGCCCTGGTCTATCTCTATACTAGATAATCCATATCCTTATTCAGCCCCTAAAACCCATGGAAGAATTCGAAATTGAGACCCAACGGGGGGAAAAAAAGAAGAAAAAAGAACAGCCGCTAAGGCACTAGAAATGGAAAGTTTTTCACCATGATGAAAGCAAATTGCTCACCAGTCTGGTATGCAAAGAGCACAAAAATACAGCAGAAAGACGCAAGTAACCCGATGAATACAGTCTACAATAATGATTCCAAAGAAAAGAACGCCTCACAAGGAGTCGAACAAAAACAAATTCTAACGTTATCGGGGCGACTGAGACTGAGACTGTGTGTGCCAACTCTGGTCCAAAGTTGACTGATAGGTGGAAGCATTTGAAAATTTTCTCATCCAGACCATGCCTTCCTCTTCAGGCGATAATGGCGTTGACATATTCAAAAGCAACCCAGTATCTGCTGGGGAATGGATTTTTGAGGATGCGAGGAGGTCTATAGTGTCTGTTGATTCATGTAGGGGTTGGTTGATGTAAGAAAAGAAACTAGAGTTGTCCTCGTAACCCGAGTCACCAGTAAGTGAGAGGTTTAGACTGCCATCTAAAAGGTATCGCTCTAGGTTGAGTTTTGTGGTCTCCATTGGTGTAGCCGTCTGAAGGAAATCTACCAGATATCTCTCCACGTTATACTCATCCAATCGGCTTCCCCCTGCCAGCTGAGGTAAACCAATGAAAGATGAAGCTGCGCTGAGGCGGTAAGTTTCGTCCCCCAGATCCGATGCCTCTGAAGGCAATGGTCCAGTTCCAGTCAGTGATTGTGCGATATCAGTAGTTTGCATGTTCAATTCATCATTTTCATCTCCTGATGATGAGCTTGTCAGCCCAGGATAAGTCCAATCAAGATCAAACTGCTGGAAAGATGGCCAACCAGCAGAAGGTTGTAGCCCAGCAGAGAATTGATGAACATCCGAGCCAGCAGATTGGAGGAAGTCTTGGCTAAGATTTTCGTGGAGAGGAAACTGGGCTTGGTTCGTGTTGACAGATAGGCCTGAGTGAATGCGAGAGGGGACCTGTCGCATTGCTGAGGGCTGTCGAGATGTCAGCTCTAAAGTGTTGTCCAATAACGGATTTCCAGTAGTGTAGGCCCGAGAAAGAGATAGAAGGTCTATGGACGATTTGTCCGATACGGATTTCATTCGGCGATGCCTAGGGGTAACTGGTGGATGTATATCCTCGTCATCCAAAAATGAGTGACGGTGATGGTCTGCATGACCCAGAATAGTATACGGAGAGACTCCATGTACCCCGTGATGGCTCTTGTGCGTGGGTTTGTGGTGACCATTTGCAAAGGTTGTCAGTGAACCTTCCGACTGGGTGGCCTGGAGCCGAGGTCTCCCAATACTACTCTTCCGCTCACGAGAATGTGGAAACTCTGGCACAGTGTCAAGAGAAGGTTCCTTTTTTAAAGCGCATGTGCATCGGCCTCCGTGGCAGCACGAGCACTGATGTGATGCTATATCAAGAACTTAGCCACTTATAGGAGGAATATAAGAGTGGGTATCCTACATTTGTTTTCACTCTTGTCAACATTATTGGTACCACAACAGCCGCCAGCTCCTGTTTTCTTTGCAGCTTGTTCTTTTCCATGCGCATGTCTCTCTCCACAGTCACACTTCACATGGGCTGCCTTGGATTTCCTCAAATGCCGACAATGAGGACATTGTGAAACCGGACGGCCTTTCTTCGCAATCTGTCTGAGCTCTCGATCTACAAGTAACCGTCAGTCGGGTCAAAGTAGAACTGCATCTAGAGGGTCGTTCTCACCAGCGTGCGTGCACCCGCTGACTCTATGACCTCTGATGCATGCATCACAAGCCCACTTAACTCCATCAATGATCATGGTTGCTAATGTAAGGGAAGGGTAGTCGTTGAATAAAGTGGCGACAGTTAGAGGCTATGAAGGCAGCGTCAGCCTGTGGATAAATACAGATGTTAGGCCGGTGTAAGGTGATTGTGGGTGTGCCGAGTGAAGGCTGGAGAAGCCGTGTTGTTTTGTTGGGGGGGGATATCGGAGAAGCTTTATTGTTGCGGGACGCCGTCAACTGACTGCCGCAAGGTTGGAACCAAATAACGCCGCGCTCAAACAAAAACTGGCCGTGCCTTGCACCGAGGGGTTCGGCGCCGGCCTTTAAGCGGGACACTCGAGATCTCAAGTGAAACACCAAAATGCTTTGAGGCTTGCCGTCAGGGATGCGGGGTTGACTGGAGATGTGAAGGGAGGAAAGGAGGAGGTCAGAGGCAGAAACGAGGATTTAACGGGATGGTCAAAGTCCTGAAAATTACAAGGTTGGGTGGTGTAGGGAGCAGGGCCTTCGTTGTAGTACTCCTATGCGGATTGGCGGGGGAGGAGAAGTTTGTGTGTGCGGCCCTGCGAGTGGTCGGCCAGGTTAACTTGCATGCTTGCCAAAAAAGCAAATTCCCCACAGCGCTGACCCTGCCCGGTCATGCCCACTGCTATTCCCTTTTTCCTTCTCTTTGCAGGGCGATCCGACTCACGTGTAGCTGGCAGCTTGGCCCAGCACAGGCAGGAACTACGTATGTACTGCACAAGGGCTTGCGTGGACCCTGAGCTTTTCGGATGAGTTGCCAGGAGGCTGTGCGAGTCGTTGAGGGGGGGCGGGCTCGGTTTCAACGCCGTCGGGGGTGGGGGAAGCGGGGGGGAGTTGGCCTACATAGATAGGTACTGTAAGTTGCTATTCTTGCTTGCTGATCTGCCTGACGATGGTGCTCCAGGATCATCTCGAGCAACTTGGCTGGAGCGATCACTGACATGATTCAGACTTGAAGGCGTCCATGTGGGGAGGAGGTACATACGGACTACGGTAGGTTATGGGGTTTGCGGTATCATTCGGCTGCAGGAACTGGAGCAAGAAGTACGAGAGTACCAGGAACCATAAGACTTTATGTTATGGCTACTGGAGATCTCTACGAGAGGCCGGCGCCCGCCAGACTACTACTGCAGCCATGGTAAAAACCCCCGTACCTAGCCCAAGTACCAATAGTGGGGACACCACTCCCCTGGTCTGTCAATGAGTCTTTCTCCGGCACTTGATTTACTGTTAGCACTCTATATGTACTCGAGTACATCATACATACTGTAATGTACAAGCTTTTGAAGTCCCTACGTCGACACAGAAAGGTAGCACGAGAGGTGCCGACCGGCTCCTGGTACCGGTACTTTTTACATAGCTCGCCTACCAGTACTTGGTGTGGCACATATGACCGTACTTGCCTGGTTGCGTGCTACAGTACGGTGTAGTACTAAGTAGTTTGGAGACGCCACTGCCATGCCGCTTTACTGGAGCCTTGAGTCTACAAAAAGCAACGCCAAGCCGCTAATGGCAATACCTTCTTTTTTTGAAACCGCTTTGGGCAGTGTTACAGATATCAAAGATATATTTAAGATGTGAGTATAGTTTAAGGTGGGGAGGGCACTTGGGGATGCTACATGTACTCGAGCCTACAGTATCTACCTAGCTACAGGAGGAGCCAGTGCAACCAGACTACTATCTACTTTATTTCCGTGCAACAATTACTTACCAACTCAGAGAATAGGTATCCCTCAATATGAATTTAACACACATCGGCATGCATAAGTTACGTGCAGTCACTAAGAAGGGTCCATGGCCACTGTACATACTGTATACGTATATGTTGGCTCCTGGCGTAGGGAGCCACCCATTACCTCGAGCTGTGAGATGTGTATGTATATACACACATTCTAGATCCGTAGTCTGGTTGCACAACCCCCCGACCCCACTGCCGCCTACTCAGCAGCCTTCCCAAATTATCATAAACCACTTAGATAGTTGAGTAGAGAACCTCCCCAAGCATAAAAGCTTAATTGCTCCCACAATACCCATTCGGTATCTGGAGTTCAACGATATCGACTCGGAGGGTGTTGTGCCAACCAGGCCATCCATACAGCGGCCAAACAACATGTCTATTATCATCTGGAGTCGTGGCTATTAAGACTACTTCCTAAGCAATCTTTGAGAGCAAATTTTTTTTCAAAGTCTGTACTCCCATTCGGCTTATCGCCATGGCGAGGCCTCCAGCGGGGTTCGGAACAGCCAGATAAAGCGCTCAGCTACCAGTCTGGTTATATAGACACAAAACCGATAGTATTTATGGGAAATCCAAGAAATCCAACCACCTCCACCCTCTATCAAATCTAGTGGGAGCCACTTTCCTGAGCCCGACTCTGTCTCCCAGTTCCACAAACTCGAAGGAGGTAAAGAACTGATTTTTTTTCCCCCTCTTCTCCTCCCCCTTAGGAGCCACCTTACTCTCATAGCCCCCTCAAGTCGTGTCTCCCTTGCATCCTGTATGTATCCTGTCAAAGGCCGGTAGCAGAGCACTCTATGAACCACGGTTGCAGTAGGATTCTTTGTCGGGCGCCAGCTTGTAGTCTTGGATTGTATTTCGGAGGTTAAACCCGTGGCGCTTCGGGTCTGTATTTTGTTGACCGGGGGCCTACTGGGGCCACATCCTCCTCCTCCTCCTCCTCCTCCATACAAGGGGACCAATCGGCTATCCTCACATTCCCCCCACCCTCCACTGCAGTGTTGGTGGGTGATGCAATTCCCACTGGTTTCCTTTTGCCCCCCTCTTTCTCCTCCTCCAGCTTCTCAATTCCCACTTCCATCTATGTTACTACCTCCTTCACCTCCGCTTCCACCTGTATACCAACCCGAATTAATAAGGGTTTTGGTGCCCCCTACTGCACCCCCATGGGCCTCCACCTGCTCCCCCCTTGCCACTTCCAGTCCCAGCTGTCTCCCTTTCTCCAGCACCCCTGCTTCGGCCCTTTCAAAGCTCTTCTGTGACCGTAGGGGCGATTCACCAAGCCAATCAGTCTCCTGCTCGATGGTGAATTTAAAGTACCCACTTTGGGTTTGACATTAGCTTCTAAGGTGCAAGTCAGAAGCCGTGACCTCGAGTCCTAGGGTCGGGCCGAAATACCAGCTGACTTCTCTTTCATTTTGCACCAGTAGCACATATACTAGATTTCTCTCACACAAGAACTGGTCGGCATGAGCTTTGGGAGAGCCTCGTCAGCAAGTTGAGATTAATGAATAACTACTCCTAGTAAATGGGACCCTCCCACTGACCAGTGCATTCACAACGCCTGAGACTACACAAAAGCCCTCCCACCGATGTGGTACTGCAACATCCCTCTAACAACGACGCCTATCCAGTCCAAGGCGAGCCTGCTGACCACAGTTGGCAGAAACTACTGACAGGCTTCGACACAACATTGCAATTGGACATATACCGTCTGGTTAGAAATGCAAAAATACACTCCACAAACGAAGCTTTGGTTAAATCTTTTGTCTGGTTGCTGGAATTGCTGTGACAGCCCGAGCAAGAATTCCCAAATTAAATTTTGAGTTAAACCACCGAATATGCTTGACCATTGTTGGGCTAATCCGAGAGTTATTCTTAGGTTTGGATAAGTACTCAGTATATGTACAGGGAAAGGGTAGAAGTTGGCGGTGACATGCTTACCCTGTTGTACTTTTCTCCTTAGCATCTCTGACTGCCGCCTAATATGCCAAAATGTTCCAATAGACTGGTGAATTCATCAATTGTCTCCAACAGAGCGATACAGCTCTCTAGTCAGTGGCCCATTTCGCGAAAGATTTGAGTTATCCCGAGTGCTTAACGCGGTTCCCATTTCATTGCTCTTGTAGAGTAGTGTGCAGAGGGCAATACTGATGTTTCAATGAGGAACTCAACATCTACTTATGCAAGCACAGTATTTTTGTACGGCGGGAGTGTGTCAAATAATTTCTGGGCTGTTGATCAGATTAGGCTAAGTATTCGTCCTTTGCCCAGGCACACCAGACTACCTATCCCATTTGTTGGGAAAAGGCGAGCGGATAAACTCCCCCCGGGTGGGGTACTCTGGTTGCACGGAGTGGGGATAGTATGTAAAGACTTGCTTCTTGAGCTGATGATCTCCGGATCTAATATGAAATGCAGCATGCGGATGAACAACCTGGATGTCACTGAAGGGTGCCAATCAAATCCCTTGTCAATCAGCTGAGTACATCGTTTAATTTGCAATTAGCCATAACTGGGTAATGGAATACATATTGGATGAAGCATACACAATGCTTCCAGAAGGGTTGGATGTCGTGTGGAGCATCCACCCATCGACTGTGGGAATGACCGTCATACCCTGGCTATGCAATATCAACATTCAACCTAATACAGTACATAGGGGATTACGCTCGGTTCTGAGCACCAATCTGTATCGCCAGTTCCAGCTAGGTATGGACGTCGGTCATGCAAAAAGCAGGTGACGAGACCCAAGTGACCAGCACGATCCCTCCTGGACCTAGCGGAAGTTAGGTAGGAGGACATCTGATACCGTTGTAGCTCTTAACAAAGGGTATTGCACAGTACACATACAGGTACGTTCCCAATGATACGTATTGGAGGGTCAGTTTGGGTATGTCAGAAATTTTGTACAGTACCTTATTATGTGTTGTACACAACATCACACACATCAAGACTTATTCGTCGTCATGTATACCCTGGTATTTGTACCCGTGATATGCAATCTTGGATTGAAAGATGTGATTTGGCCCAGATACGGCGGTAACCACATGGGCTAAAGTAAAGTACCTACATAAGTACTTTCGATTCCTTGCTGTCGGAACCCCACCCCTGGGTATCACAACTCAATCAGCGATTCAATCAGCAACGGAATGCATCCGCATTCATGGAGAAGTAAATCCAACTCTATCGTCACATGGATGGATTTACAGGCCCCCGCGCAACAGTCGAGAGTACATGGTACATGAATGGGAGGTTTTGTTTGAGACCTCGAATACATGACGCGCCCTTCAGTCCAGGACACCCGGAGTCAGTTACGTGGATGAAATTAAAAATCTCCTGCAGGTTGTATTTACACCACTCTGAGGTACCTCATACCCTCTGATTACAACCTGGGCTCGGGTGTGCTGCCACCCTTGACCCCTTGTCCCCCCCTCCCCAGTTTGGCCCCGGAGACACATCTACGCTTGCCCTCCTCCGGCGTAGCATGGGAAGACAGGTGCGGACCCTTCACCCCATTGCCCCAGATATTCACAATTGCCCTATTTCCCCGCCTGCTCCGGCCTGCAAGCTAAGCTGTCGGTCTGCCCGGCAATGGTACTGACCCCTCGTATTATTGGCGCTCGTCACGGCCGTCAAAGGCCGTTCTGGAAGCCCAGAGTCCACCAACATATATGTGTGTGTGGAGCGTCCCCACACCGCGACTGCCCATGTGAGCTTTCCCAGTGTCAAAGATAACTAGTTGGGAAGGAATGGTGGGCAGCCCGCGCATGGGAACCGAGGAGGTACCGTAGTCTGGTTGCACCAGAGGAGGAGGCAGAGGCAACGAAAAAGACGAAAAAGGCGTGCGACCAGACTACGAAACAACCAAACTACCGGCCTACCTCCAAGAAAAAGGCACAAAGACAAAATGGCTAGGGTGCACGCCGCCCATCCACATTCGCTCTGGGTCACGAGAAGCGTGGTTGCACTGCCGGCAGCCCAGTCCCAGGCCCAGTCCCAGTCCCAGGCCGGGCAGCGAGCTCTGGCTGGGGCGTGTACTTCTATAGTTAGCGAATCTTCGATTTGTGTATGTGTGGAGCGAAGCGAAAATGCACGAGTTTGTCATGTATCTGCTGCATGCAAGGTTCGATCATCCCAACCACGCCGGTCAGCATGCTGCCCCGGCAGGCCTCCCCCTACATGGCCCCATATTCCATCGAGCCAGGTAGGTGTCGTCTCGATCGTCTGCTTTGTGTGTGTACCGCGGGCTGGGGAAGCATGTCTCCAGGCCTGGCCCTGCTCGTCAACCAGAGCATTGCATTGCGGCCTACCTAACTAGCATTGCCTCGCCCCAATTTCGCGGAGCAGTGAAGTGTAGCCCCCCAGCGCGGACCTGGTTGAGTGCGTGACGGAGTTGGGCCGGCATGCTCGGTCTGCGTGTGTAGGTACAGTACATCCACACATACAAAGGTACTTACAGACGGCCAGCCAGCCTACTCGCCTCAACGTTTTTCCCCCTCCTCCGACGCCCCCCATCCCCCATCTTCCCACATACGCATACAACACACTCGTCCCACGTTTCTTCCACTCCCGAGACCCCAGAGAGCCCCTAAGCTCTAGCGCACGCATCTACATATCATCATCCTGCTGGCTCTGGCCTGTCGTGTTCCCGCCCTCAGCAACCGAGCTTGAGCGAGCCCATCGGGCTATCCAAAGTCCGCCGAGGGGGAAGAGCCTGAGACAAGC
>Ga0307514_10003682_pt1 | contig 14519 bp, 16 predicted proteins | sample 16_EM_MG_FD_203088 | JGI IMG/M metagenome (GOLD analysis project Ga0307514, IMG submission 203088) | Populus trichocarpa ectomycorrhiza microbial communities from riparian zone in the Pacific Northwest, United States - 16_EM | ecosystem: Host-associated > Plants > Roots > Unclassified | place... | reverse complement strand
GCATACTTACTTTGCATGGATTATCTCGCCGATAAAGATAATTGGAAAGCTAGTCTATCGGTTAAACTCGCCGTCTTTGGCGCCCCGAGGACTGGGGATGCAGGGCTCGTCGATTATTTCCGTTGCTTGACTGAAACTTTCCGGCAGAACTCGGGGGAACATTCCTTCTATGAGTACTCCGTGAAAGGGTACAATGATGGTGCTTGATATCCTTCTTTCCTTATGTCTCGTGGCTTACTGCAATCTTCTTGGTTCATGAACGATTTAGGTGTGCCTGCACTCCCGCCATTGTTTTTGGGATATCGTCACTTTTGCAAAGAGCCAATTTACACGTTTTGTGGTCACGTCTACCGAACTCCTGCCTCCGAATGCGAGCATTCTTTGTTTCACGTTCAACAACACAACGAAACGGAAGGCGATTCTCGGTTATTTCCAAAGGGCGGACATAATTATTATAATGGTCGAGATTTGGAGAGATTTGCACGACGGATCAATTGGTTGGACAGAGCTAATTCCATGGAGGAAGGTTGGGAAGATCGATACATTGCCATAGCCGAGAGAATATAGCTCATCATTTTCGATCAGCACAGTAGACTCGAACTGACAAAAACGTTGTGAACTTGCGCGGATAGGAGCTTTTAATGGAGTTTTAGAGTTCCAGATGATCCAACGCAAGGCATTTATTTGGTGCTCAAGTTCAGATTCTATATTTTCTTTTTAAAAAAGGGTCCTGTTAATGCAAAGCAGCAAGTCCAGCACCGCCGATATCGTAAGATCGCTGGTGACAAAACCTTCTCTACTCCTGATAACCAAGAGGTCAGTGAATTACGCGTAAAGACAGACCTGAAAATTATGTATGTATACTACAATGCGATCCAGTAAAGTTTTTGCCACGTACTAGTCTTCCAACACTAGAAATACGCACCCCTCGACAGCGGACATGACACATTATGTGGGTTTTTAATTTAAATGTACTGGGTTTATAATCTAAATGTACAAGAAAAAGACCCTGGTTCTTGCACAGAGTTCAAAATCACCGATCAAGATAGGGTGTGTTCCATTCAGTCCAATACGCATGCCAAGTAACGTGAGCAATAAATATAATCATGCGTGTTTCTTCAAACAGTAAGGGTGATGGATAAAACATATATCATGCGGAGGTTTCCCCTGTAGAAATTGTGTAAATATGATGGATTGGGTCATGGGGCAAAAAAAAAATGAAAGTACAAACTTTCTCGTTCTGTGATGTATTTCCGAATCGCACGTTCTGCTCTGGACCAAGAGCACATGTCATCTTGCCGAGCCTGAGCCTCCCACTCTGTGATGACGTTAGCGGGATAGGGTAAATAGACTACCCTTGGGTCAGTCGTCCAGATAACTTCTTCTTGACTATCCGGTTCGTCATAGATAATGATGACCTTGAGTTGTTGGTATGAGAGGATATTGAGCAGCGATTCTTCACGAGGTTGGTTGTGGCGAAGGCGCAGGGCCAGATGAGTGAGGGAAGACAGGTGGTTGAGGTGAGGAATATCCGGTGACAGTTCGTCGTTCCAAAAAATGATATCAAGGTGGGTAAGCGAGTCGCACCATGCATGGCGTATGCTGGTATCGGAAAACAAGGCATCGAAGTGTTTCAGCTCGATGGATAGTCGACAGAGGCGCAGTGGGGACAAGAGAGGCGCAATTGAAAGGCCGTCGGTTACGCCGATGTAGTCGACCCAAAAAGCCAGGTCTGTTGTCCCCGTACAGACAGACAGAATGCGTTCCGCGTTCACATTGCTGACTGATATTGAGAGACAGAGGTGTCGAACATGCTTTGCCAAAAAATTATCAGGCATGGACTGCATCGAGCGTATGAATAATGCAGTATCATTGGATCCTAAAGTCACTATGTTGTAAATTTGTGGTAGAAGCCTAAGAATGATGGGAGAATGCCTCTAAAATTCCCAAGTACCGAAGGGCGAAGACACTCACCAAGCCCGAATCCGACGGGCGACAGACACAAGTTGGACGGCATTACCTCGATCCTCGTTTGCGGCTAAGAGGAAAATTTCGCATTGAAGCTCGACAGGAAGATCGTTGAAGGGGAATTGCTCTACCATTGTAGTCGCCAGGGAAGAAGATGGAAAATTAATGCGAAATTGATGGAGTTATAGATAACTCAATCTTCGTATACATTGGATCACGTGGAGTAGGCGACACTTGAAAGCGTTCGACCTCTGCGTGTCCAATATTTATGCATGGAGAGACCAAAAGGGGGAAGCACCCACCAGGACGCTGAGACTCCAAGCAGAGCACACGACGGAATGACCCCGGACGTACCCTCAGGCTTTCGCTGTGCTAAGTATTTCGATCTATAGCAGTGAGCCTAAATAAGCCGTCACTTCAAAAGCACAATGTAGTTGAAAGGTACCTACGTAACTTTCAAGTAGTCTTCTTGACAAAATTATCCACCCAATACATCCAAGAGTCCGCACTTCCTCAGCGAGTTTCGAATTACGGTAACCTGTAATTGACTGAATGCAAAACGTTTCATACAATGAAATGATTAATTAATACCAGGACGGAAAACGTACAATTCTGAATTATTAAGCCAGTGCTGTGGAGGCCCACTTACGAAGACGTACATCGTTAGAAACCCCTTGCCGGTATGTTCCCAAGAAATTACGCACCAGTGCGTTTCACTTTCCGGCAAAATGAAATACGGAATCACAGCTCCAAACTTTTGACTTCTGCAACAATATCAAAGTTCGGTACCGACCGACATTGGATTGCCAGATGAAGATGAAAGGATCAAAGAACGAACTCATGAGATTCAGTTGGACTTTCACAAGCTTGGCAGTTACAGTATAGGCCCAAGGTTTTCCTGTGTGATGGCGTCGGAATTCAGGCATTGTAACGAGCCAACCTTCAAAACGAATTTCTTTGGGGTTCCGCTGAAAAATTGGAATGCGAATTAGGATTCATTGTCATTCCCCGCAGCAAGTTCTCTATAGGGGATACACCAAGACGACACACCAGAAAGTCCTTTCAACATCAAATGCGTGCATGAATAACTTAGTCATACGGCGCGCATGGAAAAGGTAGTATTCTTATTGACGAACATATGGTTTGAACTTGCTAACAATTAATCCTGCGAGTATTCCATTGCAAGTTGATAAAGGCATTAGGGAAGATTACTATATGATATGAATTGGGCGTACAAAATCCAGATATCCCAATTCAATTAATACGGACATGCCTTCCCAGTTGAACAGAAAATTTGGGCTTAAAACCATGGAATGTCACGTAGAGAAATCTTGATATAGATTGGAATGGATATTTAGCTTCGTATCAGACAGAAAGAACATACCCGGGTATAATGGTACGACGTTTATAGGTACCTGCCAACATGGACACGAAGATTTAGCACCGGAAGTCATCAGACGAAATTGCCAGTCCCTTACGTGCAATTCTAGGTCCTTGAACACTAGGAACAACGTTAGTTACGAACCTTCCATACAATACGAGCACTTACTGATAACCAAGCATTGTGAGTTTGTAAGGTAAGGGGACCCCACATAGTCGTGTAAACAGTCGTCAACAGATTTGTATCATGTGGTTTAAAAATGATTCTGATAATTTCACCCATGATATTGTAGCTCTCAACCTCAAGCAAAATTTAGGGGGAAACGGAGTAGTATCCTCGATTTGATCAGCTGCTTCGCGGATCGCAATTGCTCGAAGGGTACTCAAGTAAAGCAGCGGAATAACTTCCCTTTCGGAGAACTCGGAATTGCAATTGATGCATTATAAGAACCCACAATCCATTCGGGAGTAGATTTTCACTGGGTAAGTTGTAGTGACTTCAGTAGTTGATATATTACATAGATGGAAGCACTTCTGGGTACATCATGCGGCTTGCCCACCCCGATAACAAAAAGTACTAGACCGAGCAGAGATCATTTGGAAAGAAAATCCGGGTCGCTGACAGACTTCATATACTAACCGAAAGTGCCCGACTGCCCTAAGAATCGTAAATTGAATTGAAAAATGGCAGAGGAGAAAACAGGAACAGAGAATTTGCTGATCAGAATCCGCAATTTATGGTGTTCACTGCTCAGCATCATAGCCTATAGGACATTGTATTATGATAATTATCTTGATTTAATTTGCGACCAGCTGTTCAGAAGTCGACTAGGCCATGACCCTTGATCACACGGCAAGGGCAGTTAGATGATACCGACTTGGAACAGTCAGAAGAGGTTCGAAATTTATGTTTGACGAAAGCTGTGACCATAAAGTGTTGGGCATTATTTGTGCCTGCTTGGCGAATCTCCCCTGAGGATCCTAGCTGCTACTTAAAGCTCAACTCCTCCTCCCATCCCATTCTCATTCCGCCTTGACACGTTCTTGTAAATTTAGGTATGTTTGAGCTGTGCAGAGGGGACCCACAACTAATAAGCTCGGTATCGTGGATGCAGCAGTTCACCTCTTCAGAACCATTTTCATAACGTATTATGTGTGGGATTTTCGGCTACTGCAGCTTTTTGAAAGAAAAGGTGAGTTAGGCTATGAAGATATGTGGGCTTCTGTTGCGTCTTCACGTGTTTTGCAACCGTCTTGCACGCGACGGTCAGGGTTCTACCCCTGAGCAATATTGCATATCTTTCAGGGAGCTTTCTGCTAACTAGAGTTTAATTAACAGTCACGAAAAGAGGTCCTTGAAATCCTCGTGGCTGGACTTGCCCGCCAGGAGTATCGTGGCTACGATTCTGCGGGTATCTGCATTGATGGTGATAAACCCGGCTCTGTGGTTTATTTCAAGGAAGTTGGAAAGGTTGCTGGCCTTCGGAAACAGATAGCCGCTTCCAGTCTTGACGTCGAAAAGACTTGCATTGGTCAAGTGTCTATTGCTCACACACGATGGGCTACCCATGGTCCTCCTTCGACCATAAACTGCCACCCAATTCGTTCTGACCCCGAATCTGATTTTGTCGTCGTTCACAATGGCATAGTCACAAACAGCGCTGAGCTGCGCTTGGTCCTGCAAAAGCGTGGTTATAAATTTGAAACGGAAACTGATACTGAAGCTGCCGCCATCCTTGCCAAGTACATATATGATTCGAACAAGGACAAGAAGCTATCATTCACTGACCTCATCAAGGCCATCTTGACGGAATTGGAGGGTTCCTTCGCGTTTGTTTTCAAATCGAAATACTATCCCAACGAGGTAGTCACTGCTCGTCGAGGTTCTCCTCTTCTCATCGGTGTAAAGACGGATAAGAAATTGAAAGTTGACTTTGTTGACGTTGAGATCGCTGGTCAGGATACTGATAAGCAACTCGAGAATCGTAAGTCTTCACTTCATTAGTGCGGTTGCCGCCTCATGCATATATGCGTAGTTGGTGTATCACAGCCGCTGCTCGCGGTCCCTTCGGCAAACCCAAAGGTTCTTCGCACTCAATCTCGCGCATTTATGTCCGAAGATGGTCTTCCTCAACCAATTGAATTTTTTATCGCCTCCGATGCGTCGGCCATCATCGAGCATACTAAGCGTGTTCTCTATCTCGAAGATGATGACATTGCCCATATCGCCGATGGCGAACTTCACATCCATCGTTTCAGGCGAAAGGATCAGGGCCAGCAGACAGCGAACCAAACCGCTGCCACCAGAATGATTGAAACGCTCGAACTTGAAATTGCAGCTATCATGAAGGGTAAATTTGATACTTTCATGCAGAAGGAAATCTACGAGCAACCAGAATCCGTCGTCAACACGATGCGTGGACGGGTCAACTTCGACGAGAACAGGATTACGCTCGGTGGCCTTCGTGCCTACCTTCCTATCATCCGCCGCTCTAGGCGTATGGTGTTTGTCGCATGCGGAACGAGCTACCATTCCTGTTTGGCTACTCGTGCCATCTTCGAGGAACTTACCGAAATCCCCATCGGTGTGGAGCTTGCTAGCGACTTCCTAGATAGGAAGACCCCAATTTTCCGAGACGACGTTGTAGTCTTTGTCAGCCAGAGTGGCGAGACAGCTGACACTATCCTTGCTTTACGCTATTGTCTGGAGAGGGGTGCTTTGTGTGTTGGTATCGTTAACACTGTCGGTTCGACGTTGTCGCGCGAGACTCACTGCGGTGTTCACATCAACGCCGGTCCCGAAGTTGGCGTCGCTTCGACTAAAGTAGGGTTCTTTTTCTTCCTCCAGATATTCAATAACTTTTTCTCTCTCTAGGCATATACTTCTCAATATGTCGCTCTCATCATAATCGCTCTCCAGCTGTCTGAGGACCGAATCTCCTTCACCGAGCGGAGGAATCAGATCATCGATGGTCTGCATGCTTTGCCGGGTCAGATCAAGAAAGTCCTCCAGCTCGACAGCCAGCTCAAACAACTTGCTGCTACTGTTGCAATGAATAAGAGTTTGCTGCTGATGGGTAGAGGATATCAGTGTGTAGATTGCTTGTGTTTTCGTGGTCGTCGCTAATTTGCCCTTTCTCGTGTCTTCAGGTATGCCACTTGCCTTGAAGGTGCACTCAAAATCAAGGAAATTAGTTACATGCACTCTGAAGGTGCGCACTCAATCTATCCGTGCCTTATCAATTTCTCACCTAATCTCTTTACCGTTGATAGGTATCCTCGCTGGCGAGCTCAAACATGGACCTCTGGCACTCGTTGATGAAAATATGCCTGTCCTCATCGTCATGACTCAAGACTCCCTCTACCCTAAGGTTCAGTCTGCTTACGCTCAGATTACTGCTCGTAAAGCACAACCTATTGTGCTCTGCAACGAAGGAGACGAAGCCATTCCTCCCAATTGCAAGACGATCCGTGTTCCCAGGACACTCGATTGCTTGCAAGGGTTGTTGAATATCATTCCTTTACAGATCCTTTCCTACCACTTGGCGGTCAAGAATGGCTGCGACGTTGATTTCCCTCGTAATTTGTAAGTTCCTCGGCTTTGACTTCTCTCTTAATTGTGTTTGACGACTTTTTAGGGCGAAATCTGTCACCGTCGAGTAAACAGATAAAGATTTTCACGGACGTTGGACTGGTTTCTTGTAGTGTTACTCTCTTCCCTCTTTCTCATCATGGACAATCAAGAAAAAAAATGTACTCTTAAAATGGACACTTTAGCAATTTTTTTTAAAATTCTGCTTGCGCACTTTGCGAGGCAGGCAACTCGTTTTTAGCCTTTAAGTAGCTCGAATAAATTCGTTCAATTTTTTCATAGATGTGATGTGATTCGTCATTCAACAAGGTCCGAAGGATTTCCGCAAGAAATACATAATGTAGAAGTGGTAAGAAAGAATTAGACTCGCATTTTGAATAATCAGATAGGGATTCTAGTCTTGCGGGGGTGGAGCAACAAAGGGCTCGTCGTACCCCGGAGGGGGGACCGTGCCTTCTTCCCTACGACCTTCGGTAGCTGCATGAATGTCCACCTTGAGTCGGGTATTCTCCTGCTTGAGCGCCTCGAGCTTCTGCTCCAAGTCCACGATCTTGGTCTCGCTCGTCGACCTATAATCCGCATACGCCCGCTTGCCATCCTGAAGTTGCGCCCGCAACTTCCCATTCTGTTTCGCAACATTGTCCATCTGCTGCAGCTGTGAAGCAGAAGGAGACACCGAAGACTGCAGCTGAGTCACCACCGACTCCAACTCTCGGATCTGCATCCTCAGCTTCCTGTTTTCTGCTTGAATTTCGTTGTACTTTGCGTGTCTTGTCGAGAGAAGAATCTGTTCCATTGACCGTTCCATATCTCTGACCTGGCCTTTCAACCCTTCGTTCTCTTTGGTCACGTCCCTGATGAACACCCTCAACTCCCGATGGTTCATCCCAGCGGACCCACCACGGCTTGAGCCCGATTCGTCTGACAACTCCTTTGTCATGACTGATAACCTTTCTTTCAGATCGTCGATCTCTTCCTTCTTTGAATCAACGACCTGACGATATTCAGCCATCTCAGTGATCGACTTGGCCAAAGTCCCTTCCGACTCGCGCAGCTTTTCTCTCAGCTCTCTTTCTTCACTGGAAAGCATGGAGATTCTCCTGTGGTGATCTGAACACTGAGTTTCTTTCTCTTCAAGTTCTCCCATAAGACGCGTGATCTCCTGCGCAAACTGCTCCTGAGATCCCACCGATTCCGACTCGTTTGCGGAAAGGACTTCGGACATCATCCTCTCCGTGTCTTTGACCTGTGTTTTGAGAATCTCGTTCTCTAATCTCAGTGCTTCGTTCGTCTCCCGAAGGATGTTCTGCGCTTCCAATTGGCTGTGAAGACTCTCCACTTGTTTAGAAAGCGTTGAGATTTCGTCTCTGAATCCATTCAACGTCTCTTGGTGAACTTTTTCGGACGGTGGCGGCGGTGGTGGAAGCGGCGGTGGGAGCAGTGGTAGTGGTAGTGGAGGGGACTGAGTTCGTGACTCTGGTATTTTGGATAAGGGCTGCGTCTCCGATAGGTGCTCCATGGGATCCTCAAAAGGGGAAGATAAGGAGTTAGATAGAAAAATGGAGGACCAGGAAGAGCCAAAGGATGGTGATCGCTCAACAGGTCGGCTGGGGCCAGAGGGCGAAAGTTGTGGTGAAGTTGTTGCAGAATATTTAGAATTGATAGGGGGTGGATGTGGATCCTTCAATAGTGAGTCACGCCTCTTTGGAGGCACAGGTGGCGCTTGTCTTTTGGTCGATGTGCTGGGAAATGTAAACGATGGGGTGCGTGCCGTAAGTTTCGGTGGTATTGGTCTTGTTTGTTGGAGTGGCTCTGAGATAGGAATCGGGGGTGGTTCTTGGAATTGGTCGAATAAATCGGGAGGGAGATTTGTGGGTACAGCATGCAGTTGGGAGGACTTCAATGCCTTAATTAGATACAGACCGCAGGCGAACTCTGCATAATTCAGGGAAGTTTGCGACGTTCTAGCCACAAGGTTTCTGTCATAAAAGGGGTTGTGAAAGGATCTGAGAGGACGTCAAACGAATCTACGAACATGATGGCTCGAATGATTTCATATGATAGATTAGAACTCATATAAACATCCAACACTTTATCACCTGCGTTGCGAAATGACTTTTTTTTAAAAAGGGATGCAATTATTTCTGGTAACATACCAGTGACATAACCGTTGGCCAACGGACCAGCATTGATAAAGGCTTGCTTGAATTTTCGAAGTTGTTCTTCGTTGACCGCAGGAAATACCGTAATCTGTGGCACGTCGTCCTCTCGAGGCCGTTTATAATCGACATCCGAAATCCCATCCAGCGTTGGAAATGGACCGACTACCATTCGTTGAACATTAATGTTTCTTCGACAAAAGAAACCCCCCTCCAAGAAAGATTACTTTACCTTTTGCTAGTAATCCACTGCGCAAACTCTCTCCAGATTGAACCCACCCAATTAACCTGAGCGCCATCGATATCTCATGCTTGGACAGCTCCCCATTGCCATTTGTGTCCGCATGAATCCATATGTCGCGAAGGGTAGTGGGAGGGAGTGCACTTAAGGTAAAGATCTCCCTTGCTTGTTCCCCTTGGAGAACCCCTGTTTCAGTATCCAACCCCAACGAAGCCAGAATATCAGTAGCCAGGCCGATCTCTTCCTCTGTCGCATAAAATGCCTGAGTCATTGGACGACCTGAGTGTTGTGAATAGCAGAAAAGCGATAAAAGTCAAGATGAGAAACCAAGGATATATTTATCGATTCAGGGTGATATCGAGTAGGCAGTACCACTGCTATTATTGGGCAGTTTTGGAACCCGCAGCCAATGTTGCACAGCGTTCGGCGTAGTACCGATCAAGTTCAGTTTTCGTTGTGGGCGGTGCTGCGGTGCTGGTATCAACAAAAGATTAAGGATCTCATCCAATATGTAGCATATCTTACTTCTAAGATGCTGTATCAAGCGATTTGTGACATGCAAGCGCGCGTCTAGAACCTTTATATGGCAGGATGCAAGAGCTGCACAGCCAACCTTCGGTTTTGATGCTATATATTTTCTACGTTGCAAACAGTTGCGACTGGTTAGTTATAAGAGAAACATATGCGTGTTCGAATATATAATATTTCCGGTGATACTTGCAAGCTCTGAAGTTATGTGAACACTAGAGGAGGCGACATTCTAAAAATCAACTGACGCTGCAGAACCATCACTTCCAAGTTCAACATAGCTATAGGATTCAAAACCAAACTAAGACTCCCTTTATTACTTGGCCAATCCGAAGAAGAATGAGGATAGCTGCAGCTTTGGGTTACACAAAAACTATACTCCATTGATACAACGATGTAATACAATGTAAATGCAAGGAGGGATACATCGCCTCACGAGAGGAGAGGTTGTGGTCCCTTTCGCTGTGTTTCAAGAAGAAGACAAGGATAACCTCAAACACAGACCTTATCATCCTTATCATCCTTTCAACATAGTGTGAAGGATGCGATTAAGGAGAATGAGCCCGAGTTCAATAATTGCCACGTATCTATCCTCAAGACCCGATTTAAAAGGTCACCATCGGTCATTGCCAACGTTTCCTCTTGGAATCAGAAGGTTTCTACAGCCACAAACCCACTCGATCCCATAAGGTTTCTGTCAACAGATTTTGCCAGTGGTGATTACACCTTTCCAAACTCCTCAATCCACATTTCGCTACAACCCTTGTCCAAAAATGCACCACGTCCATGTCCTTTTCATGACTGTTGCTCTGGCATCTCGCCGCTGGTAGCCGTATGCGCTTGAAAGTTAAAACGATCTCATCGGATGTAGTACAAATCACATCAGATAAACGGGCCGGTTACCGGTCTACTTGTAAAATATTTAGTCAGGACGAACGTTAAGGTCACTCCGGTGAGTGCTTTCGCTGCGCGTTTTTCGGCCTCCGCTGTGCTGTCAGACTGATAACTTATGATAGAAACGAGCTGTAGTAGTACATGGCATGGGGGGCAATAAGAGACTAACAAATACAGGAGACAGGGACGAGCAAAATAAAGAAACTTGAAATACAGGAGAGAGGTAACAAGCAAAAATGAGGAACCGCGATACGTGGAGTCAGGACCTGAGTTAAGTTGATGGGTTGAGCCATGGTCTGTGTCGACAACCTTCGCTTTCACTAAGCCCCCAACTCAACTTCACCCTCAGGCCTGAGATTTGAGTGTCATGAAAGTTCACATCGTACCCATGGAGCCCTTGCAAATTCGGTGGAAGATCGAGCGTGATAATCTTACAAAGATTTGAAAACGATGGTGTTATCTTCCGGAGTGAGCCAGACGCTACCACCACCATGATGAGGAGACAAGACACTCCAGTAGGTCGATATGACGAGGGTAAGATAATCAGGAGGTGTTTCGTACGAGGGCTGGATTCTTTCCTCGAAAAGCAAAATGTGCCCTCGGAAGTGTCTCAGGCGGTAGACCAGTCTCTTGGTCCAATGGATCAGCCATGTGGAAGGACCATGAAACATCGGGCCCAATATCCCGCTGTATGATCCTTGAGACGAGGGTAGTCTTCTCTGTGGTACTGGCGCCAATCGTCCCCAGAGGCTTTACCAGAGAGAAACAGGCCGACACTACCGCATTCCATATACTTTTCGACATGTTGGGAACCTTCGACCACTCGGAATTATTGTATTTCGACGTCGATACCGGACGTATTTTCGTGATATAGGCGTATCTTTCCTTCGCATCGATGTCAACGTCAAGGCTGGAACTGATGATATGCGGGGAAGTTTCCCGTTTTCACGTTGGGGGACGTGCGTAAGTCTGTGAATTCTAAGACGCAAGTTGCGAACCGGCCGGGGTCCTGCGATTCGGAGGTCCTGTATTGGAAACGGTGAGAGATAATTCAATAATATTGATAATCCATGTTCGATGGTCGTTAGATCAGTGACATACTAAATTGGGAAGTCGGACTACTATATAAGGCCAAGGTAGCAACAACCGTAGTTCTATCTCTTTCTCTAACTAGCTTTCGTCTATAATACACTCTGGTCCAGCTCTGGTTGTGATTCTAAGTGTTTCTCTCGCATCGCCTTGTGAGGTTTTCCTTTAAAGCAATTTTGAATGAGAAATTCGAAGTGACATGGGTGCTGTCCAATGCTTGGCTTAAGGATAGTAGTATAGGCAACTTAAAGAATACAAAGATGGAACATTCAACATCCGTGCTTTCAACATAAGTAGTATGTATATAGTTCGAGCTGCATTTGTATGTCAAAAAAGTTTATATCTGGAAGGATCGGAAGGACCGGAAAATTCATGCGACCCTACTGACAGACGTGGAATTGGAAGCAATATTGGAAGCTTTCTAGGCTGCGCAGGGTCCGCCTGACCACCATGGGATTGATGCACTAGCCCCATTGGCTGATGTGGACTTGGAAGCAATGCTGGACGCCCAGGCTCCGGGTGAAGCACTGGCAATGACTGACCACCATGGGGTTGATGCTCAGGCTGAGGGTGTTGGGCTTGAAGGGGTGCCGGTTGCATTCCTGCCAGTCCCTTCAAGATGTTCGCTTTCTCAACTGCTCTCCTAGTTAAAAAGCTTATCAGACACAGTGAAAAAATGAGCAATAAAATCAAAACTCCACCAATGCGATTGGAGTCCTAGGTGATCTTTAAAATGGTCATCCCGTATGATCCGCGTTTTACAGAATTCACAATAATGTCCATCTGGAACCGCACCCGGCGGCTGCTCTCTGTATAGAGAAGTCTTATCAGTCATAGTGAATAACGAACAACAAAAGTCACAACGCACTTATTAGGATGTGGCACATTTTTCTTATGCCTTTTAAGTCCAGTTGTATCTGGAAACTTCGCTCCACAATCTTCACAAGCAAATGCTGGCAACGGGTTTAGTTATCATATCAGATATAACTGGCAAACCACAACTCACGCTTTTTCTTGAGATGCACTGCATTTATATGTGACCGAAGATGTTCGGGGCCCGTGAGGGGTACAATCCTTTTACAACCACTGAGAGTGCATTTATCTGGTAATAAGTCTACCATTGAGCAGGTGAAGCATAATATCAACAACGCATTGACACAGACATATCTTCGCCTGCCCCGGCGCCGCCCGGCGGGTACGTCGCTGGCTGGGAGCCTGAGACTTCGGCTGAGGGCCAGATGGGATGGGTGACGCAAAGCCATTGTATAGAACACCAAAGATAAGAAGACATATAAACAGTCTCATGAGTGAAGGGGAAAAAGTTGTAGATATCAAGAGAATAAGTTATGTCGGTGAGACCAGCTCTGAAGGATGACAAACTTCTATCAGTCCTTTTTATTTATTTATACGTTTCGTTTTTATCGTACGGAACAGATGAAGAATGTACAATGAAATCAAAGGATGACGTCCAATTGTTTAAATGTTCGAATTTCTTAAGGTTAGAAACGACCTGAAACGACCTGAAACGACCCTCGTTTTCAATACTTGTGCTACTCACAGCCCTTATCTAGCCTTATCTCTCAGATCGCGTCTGGAGATGATACAGTTGACTCGTTTGGATCATTTCCCTAAGCTGGTGATAAGAGAGAACGAGAAGCAGTTGCAACTTGCAAGTTGCTATTAGGATATGCCCGGTCAGAGTGTCTCATCTCGAGATTAAGTAGTGCAAGCATTCCGGAGTGGATGGAGATATGTTGGTGTAGATCAGGTAAGAATACGGAGCGCCGCCGCCAGTCTGATTTCCACAGTCATATCAACCTCTGGAGTGTGTACCATGTATTGGCATGCAAGCAGGTGAGCAATTATACTTGAGGGCGACATGCACGTGGGAACGCATCGGCCAATTTGTCGGGAACTTGGGGGCCCAATTGCGATTTAAAAAATTAAAATAAAAAATAGTCGTATTCTGTTTCCACTGTTTTTTGTTAAAAAAAGAAAAAAACAAGGTAAACCCATCATAGCAGATCATAGCCACTCGCAGTACCCAAAATTAAAAAGCGCATCCAACATCCTATCAGCGCCTTCCTTAATCTCCGATGATGCATCACCCAACGACTGAAAAAAATCAAACTGCGGGACGTCAATCTCCAACCCAAAAGGCACACCAGTCGTTGGTGGTGGTGGATCGAAAAACGACAGGGGAACAGGCTCGACGTAGCTCGATGAAAAGTTGAAATCAAAACAAGTTGGGTTTTCGGTCCAGTCAGGGACAGTGGTGGTGGTGGTGGTGGTGTATTCTGGAACCGTCGTGGCCGCGGAAGATTCTGCATAAAAGGACGAATAGGAAGATGATGGAAAATACGCGGCAGGGTCGGGATGGGCAGAGACGAACGGAGTCGGTGTTGCGTCTTCTGATGTGCTTGCGAATGAAGAGGCGTTGGTGTCATTGCCGCCGTCGCCGCTACCAGACTGCATTGCAAAAAAGGCAAACAGGGAGGTGGGAGAGCACGACTGGGTGTCTAATAAAGTTTTGGCTTGTTCGTAGGCTAAAGAGCGAGGGCTCAGGTCGACTGCAAAAGCAGGTTGACGAAGGTCCTGAAGAGAATATATATTAGAATAGACACCCCAAAGCAAAAAAAAAAGGACACACAGAGAATTGAACATCTTT
>Ga0307514_10003681_pt1 | contig 14520 bp, 15 predicted proteins | sample 16_EM_MG_FD_203088 | JGI IMG/M metagenome (GOLD analysis project Ga0307514, IMG submission 203088) | Populus trichocarpa ectomycorrhiza microbial communities from riparian zone in the Pacific Northwest, United States - 16_EM | ecosystem: Host-associated > Plants > Roots > Unclassified | place... | reverse complement strand
ACCGTGGTTGGATCATTGAAATCTGTTTCACCACACGTCCGACCCATAAGGTTCCAGCTTTTGTGCGCCTCACTCACCTCCGCCGCACCTGATCCCAGATGGCCGGCCATCATCTCTTCAACTCTGGACGTTGTGACGAGACGAGGTGCTCGGGTGGCGCTGATCGTGTCCCCCTCACAATACGCAGCTGCCGATTCATGCTGGTCTGTGGGGCATTTTGTGATCCAGGCACTTTCTTTGGCGTACATCATGGTGACTTCTGGCAGCGTCGGTTAAACTCACGAAGCCCAGGCAACAGTAAATACTGGCGGTGATTCTTGCAGCCGTTGGATCGCGTGCTCGAACCGACGCATGGTGCAAAATGATGAAATCCAAGTCACCCTCTGATCGGATCTTTGTGTTTTCTGAGCTCTTGCAACAGTCCGTCCTCCCGTGTGGTGTGAACTACGCTCGGTGGCGTGTTTCTGGTTTGGCACTTGCAGGCCGTTACGAGCATTTACCTTCCTTCGACTTGCGGTTAGCCGTTATCTCGAACCCGTGGATTGTTCAGGACCCTCTTTTCGAGGATGATTCTACTACGATATGCGGGTCATCTTGTAGCCATCCGAGGGTTCGTCTCGTCGATCTCTTTAAACCTTTGACGTACTGCAGGTGTGAGCTGACTGAGGGTATTACAAACTTCCGACTCTGGGACCCCTACCCACGGGGGCCACTCTTCCGCTGATCTCTCCCATAAGATGAGTGCCCTAACCGGATGAGTTGGTTGTTGGGTCGGTGGCTGCTTTTTCTCCAGGTGACTATATCGATGATACTCAGATGCTGACCCTACGTAGGGTTACCACCCCACTGGTCCCAGTACCTGCGCTGGTGGAAGAACTGACCTTGTGCACGACTGAGTTCACTACCCGTCTCACCCAGCAGTCCTCCACCTGCTAACAGATTTCCCAGTGGAGAAGGCCCATGGACAAACGTTGTGGGCCAAATTACTGAAATGCATCGCGTCTTGCTCGTGGTTTGTTTATGGGGGGGATAACATCATAGTTAACGGACATCAGTGCAGGAACGAGTGAACGGGTTGTCGGTGGAGCCCCGGAGGGTGCGTAAATGCTTCACTCTCACATGTTTTTTTGGGACCCGTCTCTGGAGAACCGAGGAATCCGTCCTTCGTATCTTGAAAAGAAGTGGAGCTATTGAACCTCACGTACTGAGAGGCCTATGACTCTAGTGTAACCGGGGGAACTCAGCATTGGAACGGGAATTGTATTCGGGCGAGATCGGCAGTGAGACGGAATATGGGATAACCCCGCTGACCACTGAGATGGCACATAAATATCTTTGCCATCCACTTGGAAACAACGACTCATTAATTTTTGGTCGCCTGAAAAACCCACGGGGCAGGAACCACGCCTGTTCGACTAGGTCACGGTGTACCGAGGTATGTCCTTGAAGCGTACCCAAGTTGAAGCACGAGGGCCGCGCTTTGCGCGGAGCTGAACGGAGCGAGTTTGTACGAATCGAGACCAAACAGGCCACGTCGAAACGTTTGAAGAAGTGAATCTGTTGTACGTAGGACCGTAAATACAGTACACTGGATATAGGGGTGAAGGTAACAAAGGCAACTCTGAGCCTTGTTCTGTCGCATCAATACAACCCGGGTCAAACCACCGCGGATAAGAGGGCGTTATGTCCACCGGTCGAACCGAACGCGGCACTACCACGTACGGTCTCCTCCAAGTCCTGTGAAGGGGTCATTGAGATGTTTGGAGCAGGGGGAGAGCCGGCTTACCTCAACGATCGAAACTTCCGGAGTGTAGACACGTTCGAGGATCAATTGAGCGATGCGGTCGCCCTCGTTGACTGAGTAAAAGATAAACGGATCGAAGGCGCAACAGACATAGATAAAGGGACAAACCCTCAAAGTCCTGTTCTCCAAGGTTAAAGAGCAATACGTATAAAATGCCACGGTAATCGGCGTCAACGACCCCAGCCCCGGCGTCGATGCCGCACCTCACGGCTAGTAGATGGTACTTCATAAGTGACGGAGAAGAAAGGCACTCTTGCTAGATGGCGTTTACCAAGACCACTCCGTGGAGCGACGCGTCCATATGTACCAGGAGGAACCGCAATTGAAATCTGAGTGTCGACTAGAGCTCTCCCCCGAGCTGGAATAACTTTCCTTTCCGCGCTGAAAGACGTATGAGTTTCGAACCAGTATCGTGATTCGACAGACCGATGCCTAACCTATAGAGGTCGTATCCAGCTGCCAGAGCTGAACCACGGGTGGGAGCTCGGCCTTTCTCAGAGTGCTTCTTGATTAGGAGTCCACGCGAGGGGACAGGCGGGTCGAGATCCTTGACAAACTCTGAAGTAACCTTTCGCTTCTTTGTTAGTTGCTCGTTGGACATGGAGAACGTGCTGGGGGGGGGATGAGGTGGTGGATTGCCAGAGGAAGTTTGTTTCGCGGGCGCACCCACTGTATGACGCGACGGTCACGCTCACGTGCTCGATGTGACTGCCCAGCTTGGGCGCCGGACTTGTCAACAGTGGAACACATCGAGCCTCGCTGGGCGAACGCAAGATTGAGATTAGTTGAAGCCCGTGGACAACTATCATCGCGGCCGCCTGGGTTGTCTTGGATCAAACTTTGCACCAAACTAGCTACCGTTACATAATGTTGCTTTGTGAATTGCAACAGTTTGGAATCTTGTAAAAACGATGCAGAGTCAGACTCGAAGAGAAAAATGTGACTGCATCGAGTGGAATCAAATGTATCTCTCTAATTTTCTATCGCTCACATTTTGTGCAGTTGCACTAAAGTGCATCTACTCTGAGACTTTCCTACACCCAGTATTTACGATAGCGTTGCCAGACAAAAGTTGCAACCGGGCGAGGAGAACCCGGTGGTTCACACACATCACTGAGCCCGGCAAACTTCTGGAAACTCTGACTCGAGGTGTCCAAAAGCAAATAAACTTTTGGATGCTGACTCGATCAAGAGGAGTGAACGTGGGAATTTCGGGCGGTGGCTGTGCTGGAGGAGTATTTAAAACCCCAAATGGAGGAAGTGGCCGGTCGGCGCATGACTCGGCTAATTTCATATCGCGTGGAGCCTAATCACCCCCGGCTCTCGTCTCGATGTCTACCAAGCCCCGCAACAAACAACTTTCCATCACCATGTTCTTCAGCACCCCCACCCCAACGAATTCGCGAAAGAAAGACGGCAATACACCAATGACCAGGAAGCGTCGGAGAGACCTCGAAGCCGAAGCGGGGAAAGACTCTACCGACGGTGCTGATTCTGCCCAAGTGGAGACTCCAGCCCATGCGGGTAAACGGCCTAAGCGATCTTCCAAGCTGACACCGAAACCAACTCCAAGAGAGAAGGGAAAGACGCGATTTCAGCAAAGAGATGCGGATTCGGAAGAGGAGAGGCGCCAGGCTGGTCCTTCAGAGCCTCCTACACATCGTGCTGTGAGGGCGACTCGCAAGGCGGGAAACCTTTTGACCCCAGAGTCGGAGGGTATGCTTAGAAGCGAACATCCGGAGGACAGCGCGGTATCGTCTTTGAAGACTCCGCTCGCAGAACTGAGGTTGGGAGCCAGGCGGACCTCTATGGAGTCGCTACCTCCGCAGAACACTCGGAGGAACCTACGATCTTCCAACGCCGGACTCCCTACGCCGACTCCAACTGTCTCCAAGTCGAGAACGAAAAACCCGTCAAAGGTTTCTGCGAGAACGGCCCCAGAGCCTGCAGAGCACGAGCCTATCATTTTGTCGTCTTCGCCGCTTTCGCCACTGACAGACCTTCCCGATCTACCGAGCCCACCCCGTCGCTCTCCGGCTCCTGTTCAGGACTCATCTCCCATTTTCAAAGTCCCTGCTCTTCCTCTTCATACCCCTCGCCGTAAGCGTGTGGAGAATCGGCCGCCGGACTCCTCCGCAATGGTTGTAGATTCTGACGAAGCACTGGTTCCCACGTCGCAGTCACAGGATTTGAAGCCATTCTTTGTTTCCCCGCCGCGTCCGGGAGGTACGGCTCTTCTCAGAGACACCACACCAAAGTCGTTGCGACATTCACAAGGTTATATTAAGCAACCTCCTCAACCTTTACCGTCTGTACTGGCGGCCATTCAAGCGAGGACTCCCACCGGAACTCAGGAGAGTGACATCGTACCAACCTCCCAAATCGAGGAGACCGAGTTGCGGATACCCCGTTCTGCTCAAGTCGGAGTGTCGAGGGCTCTGGCTTTCACCTCACCTTCAGATAAACGAGATAAGCCTACTCCAACCCATCGCGAACCTCCACCGTCAGAACGAACTGGAGTTTTGAGAACTCCCACGAAAATCACTAACCTTCCCCGTGATGGAAAAGTACATGTCATGAGGTGAGTATCCTTCCCATCTTACACTCGAGAGCTGGAGTACTCAGAAAATCCACAGCCCTTTGTATTCCCCAGAGAAGAGCTCACCAATTCGTTGTAGCGGCGGTGGTCCTTCGACAAGCCCCCTACCTCCCTCATCGATCCCCCAATCAACAGACCCATTTAGATCCAGCCGTGATGATACCGCGCTCGATTTCGTTCAATACCAGACGACACCCACGAAACGCAGGTCCTCGGTGGATTCTCCGAGGAAGGAAATGAAGTTGTTCGAGAGCCAGGCGACGCTTAGCCCGACCTGGAGTCAGCCAAGGTCCTTTGAGAGATGGCGACTCCGAGATCTTCTTGATGAAACTCAGCGTGGTCTTGGTGAAGGCAAGGCAAGGTTAGAGATGGAGGCGGAAGGTCACGAACCGGGTGAGGGTTTGAGGGCAGACGGAGAGGAGTCGGAGGAGTCGGAGAAAGCTGCGATGATGGCCAGCTCGATCACCGAGGCGGAGAGCCAGGACCTAGTCGAGTGGTTCTCAAGAGTTCACCCGGAACTCAAGTTCGCGGGCAAGGCGCCACAATACAAGTCTAGTAACTCTTCGCTCAGGTCGAGCAAGTCAGGTCCCAGTTCAGCCAAGAACAGCGCAAACGAGAACGGATCCGGGAGTCGAGTCGATCAGGTCGGAATCATCGTCATCGACGACACACCTCCATCAAGTCAGAATTCAAAGAAGTCGGACCCGGACCCCATCACGAACCGTATCGACAGCGTTGGAATGGTCTCGTCCATCAAAGCCCCGAGCGACCTCACGGAATCTGAATCTCAAAGTAGAGGTTCGAGGAAAGCGGAAGACGAGAGTCAGGCCGGTTTAGGTGAATCCGCCTTGGTTTTCTCTCAGCCCACTCCGGACCCGTTGAGGGCGTTCTTGGATATGTTTGAAGGAGCGAGCAGTATGCCACGGGATTCGCAGTCGGTGATTGACATAGATGATTAGTGGGTTCGTTGGGTTACCTTTTTTGTGCTGTGCTCTCTGCGGGTTATAACGGGATGAATGTCCGTAAAAGCTACGCTGTGTACACACGAGTCTAAACGAATATCCATGAATTTTCAAAGTCTTTTGCTTCGCAACTAGATAACCTTGATCACGGGGGTCGGGGAGACCTGCCTACTTTAACTCGATATGAATGCTGATAAAAACCAAGTGTTAGGTTCATCCTAGCGGTTAACGGTCGGGGTCCTGACAGTTCCCTTGAAAGGCTATATCTAAACTCGTGTATAGCACCGTGTAGCCCTGGGGACAGTCACTCACTACCGGTACAAATTTGAAGCTTTGTTTGTTTCCAACTCGAAACCACAGACCTATGATATAAAAGCTACAAGGAAAAATGGTAAGATATTTGTCCGATCGGGGACTCTGGCTGGTAGGCTAGTATCTGCGTTGAAATGGAAGTTCATACCGTGTAAAGGAGAAGAGTGTATGAATCGCATAAGGACGATGGGGAGGAGCGAAAAATTTAGGGAGGGTAGGTACTGTATATTCGGGGGCTTGGAATGCGAAGCCCTTCGCAAGGTGGAGGGGGGAATGGAGAAAAAACAACAGCGAAGAACAAAGGCATAACACCAGACAAAACGAGATCATCAAGACGTACATGAAGCAACGGGTCGTAGTGAACCCGTGAACAGGAAGCATAAGGGGGTCAGATGGGGGTGCGGTTGACTAGCAACCTAGAACATGCAACACGAACGAGATAGCGAGGGGAAAAGGGGATGGACATAAGAAAAGGAGGCAATGAACCATAGATTTTGATGACGACCTGAACGAGACGCCTAAAAAGACAAAAAATCCGACATCATCACTGGTCGAGTCCGGTCAGTGGAAAGAGGAAGATGAGCGGCGGGAATCCATTCGCTACTTACAGCCTGCGCAAAATCATCACACAGAGGTGGAGATATGCGCATGGTGAGTTTTCGTAACAAGACTAGTTCGCAGAGCCCTATGAACAAAAGTTGTACATAGAAGCCCGCTGTTTCTGTGAATGCAACGAGTCAAATGGCGAGAGCATCGGTTTGGCTAGCATGCGCGGAGCGTACCGAACGATGTGGTAAACGACGGTGTGTCGACGTAAAGTCCTCGGACAGCAGGGACTGTCAGCATCATGCTGAAAGGCATGAAAGCTACAGCATTGCTTGCCTCGATCTTTCCGAACATGACCAACGCTGTGACGTAGATCATTCCAATGGTCAAGAACCAATTGAAAAGAGCAAGAGATAATGTGGAAATTCGTGAGATCATGGAACGTTTGATCACAGCACTCAGCGAACGAAATACGAGGTATTGTGTGGGTTCGCTTGCGTCCGTGTCACGCGAGAGTATTTCGAAGCTGCCAAGCGGGGCTGCGACCACAAATTGAGTTATGTACACCGACAGGTTTGTGGCGGGATCGATGGCAATCGCGAAGGCACTGAAGCTATAACGGTCAAAAGGGATTACCAACTGTTCGCTGTAACCCCATTTAGTCCCTGAGCCAAGGCGGTGTTCAGTGCTAAAACGAACAGCGCCTTGACTACTGTATATGGAAGGTTTACAAGTCAACAACACAGGAGCGGAGGATTACGGAACGCCTCACAACAGCGCTCCAGTTGGGAAGGCGTGTGGGTTGTACGAGAGCACAGGTTGCGAAAGGCTTGATTTAGTGATAGGAGGAAGATTAGACATCTCACACTCGAAATTTGGTGGAATTTAAACATACTCGTCGATATATAAATTCACCGCCATGTCCGGAGATCGACAGTCCGTTGGAGAGGTGGCGATGGCTCCCGGGCGGTGACTCCACTCATTGCACCAGGTAAGTTCCCATGAGATTGACAATGCTCGTGCCTCAAGGTCGAGGTTGTATCCGTACCCAACAAGCCACAGCTGTAGCCGGAAACTCAATTAGATATCATTGTGGCTGCCAACCGTAAAGCGACGTAAGCTCACACCGGCGACACCAGCAAATCCCAGCCCGTCCAATAGTTGTGCGTCCCGCGCAACGATCAAACAAGCGATCAGGACGAACACTATCAGAACGACCAAAGATGTTGCGGCCAACATTATGAAGCGGCTAGGTGGAGAAAACGGAAAACAGGATCGCGAACTCCTACTCAATCCGGGGGAACACGAGGAGTCGGCTGGGGTTGTTTCCGTGCAAGGTGTACCCATTGGATTCTCTTTGAGTTGGGAGGAAGGCGTGGACAAGGGAGAAGGAGTGGAAGGGTAGGGGCGTGCGGGCAGGGCTGGTGCCGTAGGCGAGGAGAGAGGTGGGGACATGGGGGGAGCGGGGGGAGGAGATAGAATGAGGCAACGTAAGAGCAGAGAGCGGTATATAGTAGCGCAGGGGACCGTTGAGCGGGCAGTGTCTCGCCGGACGGTGCGCCATACACGGGGTGTATCCGATATGAGGGTGGGTGAAATCGTGGCGCCGTAGGGTCAAGGGCATAAAAAACCCTATGGTGGCGGTCCCTAGCCCAACTTGTATAAGACGGTCACTGACCAGATCCCATATCTGCAACGCTCTCTTATCAGCAACCGATACCTCGTCTGCGACAATATTGTACTTTGACATTACCTCCCCCGTACTATGGCCAATGGCGGCGCACAATTAACACTTCGTCTTTCGCCCCTTCTGACTGTGGAGTCTATTGTGCCGATTCGTGTGTACCCCACCTACAAAGAGAGGTTGGTGTTCGATCCGACATTTGAATGTGAGGTGAGTTGTTTTCGACCAGCCCATGAAGTATCGTGACTGGGTGAGAATTTCCTTGGATTGACGAGTACGCTGATGAAACCTACCCAGGTGTTGATGCAGGGTCATTGTCACCGAGTGGATCTTGAAGAGAAAAAGTTGTCGATCGGGTGGCATGTTTCTTGTGCCTCATCTCCCGGACAGCGACCCGTAATCCTATCGCGAGAAGATGCGGAAGCTGCGCCGCGAGAACCCATAGACTACACTGTGGGAGTGTATGGGGTGGATCTCTACTTAACCGAGTGAGTAAAACTGGCAAAGTGTGCTTTGTGTATTTACGTGGGAATCCAGCGATGCGGGTAACGCGTTCTCTTATGATCCGGCCAAGTCGATGGGGATAGACAAATTTGAAACTGTGCATGGGATGCAAGCACTGGGACGTTTTCCTGAACAATTGGATTCCTATACCCTCCAACTGTTTGCATTCGCTATCAACCCTGCCAGTAACCTGTCGGTCGACATCATCCAGTTTTCGGTCCCTGGCTCACCCAACGGTTTCACTCTGTCTTCTGATGCCACGGACGTCATGAAAGAACTCGAGTACGACACCGGAAACGACTCGGAGATTACGCGAGTTAGGTCTCGCGCATTGACAATCACACTCCGATACTCTACGTTCACCTTGGTGCTCACCGCGTGCATGTTCATCGCGAACTGGGTCTTGACAATTGCATCGTTGTGCATCACATCCTACGCGATGAAAACAGGGGGGGTGACCTGGTCTGCCTTGATACTCCATAATACAATGGCCTTGGTCATCCCCTCCATTAGGAAACTTTACTTTTTCCCCCCGCCTTTTGGTGTGTTTCTGGGTGTGGTTCAGTGCATCACACAGGTTCTTTACGAGAATTGACCCTCCTTTCCAGATACTGCGGGATTCTTCTTACAGGGCGCAATCATTTCCCTATGTTCTCTCGTGCTACTGCGCGCCCTTGTGGTTCAACCCACATTAGACAAGAAAACTTTGTGCCGAGTTGGCTGAAGGGGAGTGATGCCGCCTCTGGTTCCAAATCGGAACCACTCTACAGCTGCATGGGTTTGTGCGTTTCCTGTACATCCATATGTCACCCGTTTCTTTATGCTCTCCTGTTTTTATTTATCCTCCGCCAGTGAGTAGAACACGAACTCATCATGTACTGAACGAATTGTGTACCAGCGTAACTGTACCGCTAGTATCCCAAAAGTATCCGGTGACCGCCATGTATGATACGAGATAACGAGATGATTTTATTTCCTTTGAAAACGGTTCAACTACTCCCAGCGCGGATTTACTTGAGGTGTGAGTGAAAACCCCGAGGATCCGGTCCACTGTCTCACGCCGCAAAGAATCGCGCATGTGGTGGCCTGGTCAGGTCGAGAAACTACAGGTTTGTTACACGGCAACTCGAAGTACAATCACTCCTCTACTGAGTTTCTCTCGTGCGGCAACATTCGAAGGTCCCGCGGTCGGACTGGCACAGCGTCCATGACCGGTCCACGCGGTCCACCCTCATACTCACGCTCGCGCTCACCGAACCCGCAATGTTCACGGCTGGGGTTGACTACATTTCTACAGTTCAGTTCTCCGGTATCATCACCATCGGTAGGGGGATTGGATTGGACCCTCCACCGGGGTTGGGCACCGACCGGCCCGAACGCCATCGTGGCATTCAAACGAGCAGTAATAGACGCTTGCGAATTCATCTGCTTACACTCCAGCCACACTTGCAATGAATAAGAGGTCGGTCCGTCGTCATGAATGCGTCTTTCAAGTGCTAATTTGGGGTTCACGGTGACTAAAGTAACCAATACGAGCCAGGCGGGGCACACGAAAGATCCCCGCTGGGACCACAGCACTCCGAGTCCTCGACGTCGTATGATACATTTGGTCAAACATCCAACCTCCAAACCCCTCCTCCGTATACGTCAGCTCCTAATTGCCCCAGCGATGGGTGCGGTCCAATCCGCGTTAACCAATCCAAACGAGATCCATCGCCTCTCCGCTCCGCCACAAGATATGGCACCCTCATCCTCCTCATCATCGTGGCCCAATTCGTGGCTTTCGTCTTCTTCTACGATCTACCCACAAAGCTTGACAGCTACAGTAAAGCCACGGCTCGGATGCATGAGCAGCAAGAGGCGATGAAGAGAGAGGCGAGGCACCTGGGGAGCGAACGTATCGCGCTCCGCGGCGAGTCCGACCGGCTAGAGAAAGAGAGACTAGCACTCGAATCGGCCACTTTGGAGATGGAGGGCGAGAAGGATGCGCTCGAGTCTGCAACCCGTCGTTCAGAGCAGGAGAGATCGAGGTTTGAACGGGAGAAACAGCTGTTGGAGGGGAAACAACGCATGTTGGAACTCGAGAAAGAAGAGCTGAGAAAGGAAAGGCAAAAGTGGGAGAAGGCTCGCGAGGATCGTGTTCCCCAGGGCGCTTTCTGGGAGACCCCCCCTCAGCCTGCGCCGGACTGCCTCGCCTATGGGAAGCGCGAGTACTCGGGAGCACTGCAGAACATTCCTAGGGACTGGACCGACCTGGATGCATGCATGAACATGCCCGCCGAGATCAGGAACGTGTCCGTCAGGCGGCCTGATCGATGCGGATATGTTACAAATTCTTCTCATATCCATGGCTTTTGGACGGTCGACTGGGATCAGCCCGACTGCAAACCGTGGTATAAAGACTTTACCGATAAGGTAAGCTTGGGACAACAGTCTCGGTCGTAGCACCCCTGCATTCATCCTTGGCTCACCAATACCGATTTCAAGGGTTGCACGAACCCGGGATCTGGCACCCGTCTTATCGAGGCCTGGGTTGCAGGCATCAACAGTAAGGGTGGACAAGACTGGCATCTGCTGTGCGAGACCACACCTATGACGTGGAATCACATCACGTACCACAGTCCCACTCGCTGCGGGTCAACCGTGAGTGTCGTCCCAACTCTCTTTTGCGTATTCGGTGACTGAACTACCGGCTTTTCAGTGGTTTGGGAACGTATTCGCGAGGTGGGATATCCCCGACCCAACCTGTTGATTCGCTGAAGGAGTTGGACGAGACCGATACTAGATGCACGGCGACCGATGATATAGTTCCATATTTCTTTCTTTCTGTGTTTTACGTCTATGTTAGTAAAAGTTGCAACGCTAGTGAAGGCTGTTACACAGCACAAACTTACACCTCGATGGAGGTTGGTTCGCTAGCTGATCGAGACAGCAAGGGGCCTTGGTCAACTTCTCGCTAGGTGTTTCTATGGAAATCTGTAGCGATTAGGGAGAAAGGTCGCAATGTGGGAGATTCCAGACGAGAGTTGTTGAACGTCTGTCAGCAGTCTCCGCAACGACCAATGTTGCCAACTGTCAGTGATTGTGTCGATTTGGAGTTGTGACCGTCAGTGACGCTTCTCTCGGGTCGGACGTGGTGGGGTGAATAAACGATTAGTTCTTGATGCATAAAATTTCCGACCTCCACTAAAGGAGTAAGACGGTCATCACCACGCTGTATCATGCTCGCGGGTCAGGTAGCTTTTTCATGTTGATGAGGAAAAACGACCTGAGATCGTCTCCGTGTGCCCAGAATTCCCACTCCTCCGTCATGCGAGGATTACCCACCAAAACCGAACGTACACTCCTAGCTGAAACGAACAGCTGTTTGAGGCTTTCGCCGATGCCATTGAAGAAGCTGGACTCGCGCTACTCAATCCACGGTTAATGACCCTGAGCGTTCAAACGCTCAGTGCTACCACTCCGGACGACATTGGATAAAATTCGGTATGGCTCGTGGTGACTGGGCTCAACCACATTTCGACAATTCGGTCGTCGGTGGTGGCGTTGGGTTGGACCCTCCACCAGAGTTGGGCACCGACCGGCCCGGACGCCATCGTGGCATTCAAACGAGTGGTAACAGACGCTTGCGAATCCATCTGCTTACACTCCAGCCACACTTGCAATGAGTAAAAGGTCGGTCCGTCGTCATGAATGCGTCTTTCCAAGTGCTAATTTGGGGTTCACGGTGGCTAAAGTAACCAATACGAGCCAGGTGGGGCACACGAAAGATCCCCGCTGGGACCACAGCACTCCTCGACTTCCTATGGCGTATTTGGTCAAACATCCGACCCCCAAACATCTCTTCCGTATGGGCCAGATCCTACTCACCCCGGTGATGGGTGCGATCCAATCCGTGTTAGCCAATCCAAACGAGATCCATCGCCTCTCCGCTCCGCCACAAGACCTGGCACCCTCATCTTCCTCATCATCGTGGCCCAATTTGTGGCTTTCATCTTCTTCTACGATCTGCCTACAAAACTTGATGACTACAGCAAATCCACGGCTCGGATGCATGAGCAGCAAGAGACGATGAGGAGAGAGGCGAGGCACCTGGAGAGTGAACGTATTGCGCTCCGCGGCGAGTCCGACCGGCTAGAGAAAGAGAGACTAGCATTCGAATCTGCAACTCTGGAGATGGAAGGTAAGAGGGACGCACTTGAGTCTGCAATCCGTCGTTCAGAGCAGGAGAGGTCGAGGTTTGAACGGGAGAAACAGCTGTTGGAGGGGGAACGACGCGCGTTGGAACTCGAGAAAGAAGAACTGACCGCAAAACTTGATGATTATATCGAAGCCACGGCTCGGATGCACGAGCAGCAAGAGGCGATGAGGAGAGAGGCGAGGCACCTGGAGAACGAACGTATCGCGCTCCGCGACGAGTCCGACCGGCTGGAGGAAGAGAGACTAGCACTCGAATCGGCCACTTTAGAGATGAAAGGCGAGAGAGATGCGCTCGAGTCTGCAACCCGTCGTTCAGAACAGGAGAGATTGGTATTTGAACGGGAGAGACAGTTGCTGGAGGAAGAACGACACTTATTGGAGTCCGAGAGGGAAAGGTGGGAGAAGGCTCGCGAAGACCGTGTTCCCCAAGGCGCATTCTGGGAGACCCCCCCTCAGCCTGCGCCGAACTGCCTTTCCTATGGGAAACGCGAGTACTCGGGAGCACTACAGAACATTCCTGAAGACTGGACCGACCTGCATGCATGCATGAACATGCCCGCCGAGATCAGGGATGTATCCGTCAGGCGGCCCGACCGATGTGGATATGTTGCGAATTCTCCTCATATCCATGGCTTTTGGACGGTCGATTGGGATCAGCCCGACTGCAAACCGTGGCATCAAGACTTTACCGATAAGGTAAGCTTGGGACCCCCGCATTCATCCTTGGCTCACCAATACCAATTTCAAGGGTTGCACGAACCCGGGATCCGGCATCCGTCTTATGGAGGCCTGGGTTGTAGACATCAACACTAAGGGTGGACAAGACTGGCGTCTGCTGTGCGAGACCACACCTATGACGTGGAATCACATCACGTATCACAGTCCCACCCACTGCGTGTCAACCGTGAGTGCCGTCCCGACTCTCTTTTGCGTATTCGGTGGCTGAACTGCTGGCGTTCAGTGGATTGGGAAGGTATTTGCGAGGTGGGATATCCCCGACCCAAGCTGTTGATTTTGCTGAACGAGTTGGACGAGACCGATACTATATGCACGGCGACCGATGATATAGTTCCGTATCACTTTCTTTATGTGTTTTACGTCCATGTTTCAAGGAGAATCACGAGTAGAAGCTGCAACGCTAGTGAAAGCTGTTACAAGACACAGATCTACTGGTATCATCACCTCGATGAGGTTGGCTCGTTAGTCGATCGAGACAGCAAGTTCAAGAAACGACGAGTGAATGCCGCGATGGAGATGACACCTTGGTCCGAGAAATCCCATACAGGTCCACAGCTTACTTCCTCGTGTTGTACTCTTTTCGCAACAATCCATTGTGTGTCCATCCGGAAACTTACATGGTGATATGTACATCCGTGGGCCGACGGGTTGAAACATCTACCTGCTTCGGCCAAGGCTAGAAGCGTCAGAATCACCAGACTACCTCCTTACCCGCCCAATCCCAGACTCTACCTCTCTGATCCTTTCCCAGTCTCTGGACGACGTCAAGTACGCATTCAGCGGCATCCTCAGGCTCATGTAATTGTCCTTTCGGCGTACTATTCCAAAAATCCTTACTCAACTCCGTCTTCATTGTCCCGGGATGTATGCCGACGGCCATAGCAGGTCGCTTCGTCTGTTTCAGATGGAGGTCGAAGGTGCGCATTGCTTGGTTCAACGCGGCTTTGGAAGCGCGGTAGGAGTACCATCCGCCTTTCCCGTTGTCCCCAATCGAACCTACTCGGGCGGTGACGTGGACCCATTTGGCAAGGGGTTTGTCGGAGAGGGCGCTAGACATCGAAGCAGGAGGGAGGAAACGGACGAAGTGTTTCATAAGGAGGAGGTGGGAGAATATGTTGACGCTGAAGGTTTTCTGTATAGTGGCTAGGTTGATATCTCCCGGTTGTTTCTC
>Ga0307514_10003680_pt1 | contig 14524 bp, 16 predicted proteins | sample 16_EM_MG_FD_203088 | JGI IMG/M metagenome (GOLD analysis project Ga0307514, IMG submission 203088) | Populus trichocarpa ectomycorrhiza microbial communities from riparian zone in the Pacific Northwest, United States - 16_EM | ecosystem: Host-associated > Plants > Roots > Unclassified | place... | reverse complement strand
GCCTCCCATAGACCATAAATCCACCCCCCACTGACCATAATACCCCCGATAATATTCACGATTCGCACAATAAAGCTCAAAAGTGGTGTCCTAGAATCTGTAATGGAGAGACTCACAGGCTCAATGTCGAATTTGAAGAATATCCCTGGAATAGCCATATGTGAGACTACTTGCGACTGCTCAGTCACAGCATACTGGTTCGTAGAGAGAGTACGGAGGGAATTGGTGCTGTGATAATGGGTTGGTACGAGGGAGAGGAAGTACTGGTATTTGAAGAAGTGATCCCCGGTGACAGCGACGACGCCGTCCATTGGGTTGACAAGTTTGGGATAGAATTCGCCAAAAGAAAGCTCGTTGACATAATGGGAGAAGTTGAATGCTACGCTGTTAGGTTAGGCCAAACCCTCTGTGGAGGGTCCAAGGCTGTTGCGGGACTTACAGGTATGTTCAACATGTTGCCCCTCCCAATACCCGTGCCCCTTCGCTGTAATATGAAAGTCACCCTGTACCTTATTTACCTCCATGCTTCCAAAAATCCTACATCCTTCCTTACCAACCGCTCGCCACGGCGCCGTCACCGCCCACCCAGCTCTACCTCCCCTCATAATAGCTTCATATAAATCGTCATCCGCATCCTCATCCGTATTCGCACCCTTAGTTCTATCCCTCGCAAGCTTATGCATACCCTTGGGATCCCAAACCGTCCGCTCCTTATGCAGCACCTCCCCAGCAAGAATCCGGTCTCCGACAGCATCTTGCACGTTTACATGTAGGTCATTGCAAGACATGGCAACTGTGATATCGACATTAATTTGGAGGTGCTTTCCTATGGTATTGTCGACTGTGAAGTGCTGCTCCTGGATGCCGTCGAGGTAGGCGCCGAATTCGATCCAGAGAAGGAGGATACAAGCGACGGAGACTAGGAGGGTCATAGCACCTCCGCGAGAAGTTCGGATGGAATAGCTCGGGCGTGTCTTGGCTATGAGGCATTAGTGGGGAATCGTTAGGTGAGGGAGCAGTTGACATACGGAAGGCATCGAAAGTCTGCACAGTTTTGCTGAAGCTGCTGCTCTTTTCCCCAAAGTCTTTCTCATCGAAGTCGTCCATGGTGAGCGCCTATTGAAGAAAACCCCAACCCAATCTATATGCTACCAGGCATGCAACTTCGGGGGCGGTTGAGAATGAATACGTGCTGAGTCGAGTCTGAATTGAACCCTGATGGCCTGCACAAACCGACTTCCTGCGCTGTAGCTTCGCAATCAATAGATTTCTGTTCCAAAAAAATCCCCAAATCCGTAGTTCCCCCCTCGTCCTGTAGGCTGGCTAAATGCCGGTTTCCTTCGTCGTTGATGGTGGTCGTAATTCCCCGTTAGAAATGCATCGCTTCACTAAATTGAAAGGACAGGTTGCGGTTTAACGTTTCGCATATCGAGATGTGCTGTGCCAAGAGTGTTACGAACGATTCACCGAGACATTTCAGCAGGAATGAAGTTTCGGGCATTTCATATTTTTGGAAAATTGTTATTTCTTTCTGAAATTATATATGCAATTGCAATGTAGTGATTCAATCATGCAGATCCAAAGTTCTTTTTTTTTGCTCTGCAAATTCAACTGATATTGGAGATTCAATGAAAAGCCCTTCACCATTGCAAACCCCACCCTTTAGCCAACCACATCCTTCATGCGCATCCGGCATCACCCTCCATTCCTACCTCCTTACTTGGCACCAAATTCCTCAAACTCAAATCATAAACCACATCCTCGATCTTCTTCACATTATACTTGATCCCATCGCTCCTTCTTCTCAGGGTATCATTCTTCAAATTGAGCACCTGGAACGCTGAATGCAAGTCCTTCACAAATCTGCTGATGAGCATTGGGCGTTGGTAGTCTCCGAGAGTGACAGAGTTGACTGCCAGTCGGGAAAGCTCTTCGATTAGGGTGATTATTGATTGGAGGTACTCTTCGATAGTGAGGTGAAAGGTGTCACGGTCTTTGACATTCACGGGGACTATATTTGATTATGATTGTTAATGACTACTTTGAAACTATGGGAGTATTGGGGATGTGGTGACAAAACATACTTCCTAACGCTTCACCAACCTGCTCAATAGTCATCAATTCTCCTTGCTTCCCATCCCTGCCTACTAGCCATCCTGCAAAAACCACTGCAAAGACCTATGCACCATCTTGTGGTTAGCCTTGTTTGCTCACTCTTCTCATATAGTTCCCTCTTAATTTAGTACTGAGAGGGACATACAGCATTCTGAATATCCCGTGTCCAGATGTTATTGTACTTATAGTACGGATACTTGCTTGCCGCCTCTGCCAACTGCCCAATTGTGGTCTTTTGCTCCGCAAAAACTGGTTGAGTGGAAGCAACAAGCTGAGGTACTGCATACTCATCCATCTTCATCAGCCAATTGTCCACAGCACAAGCAGCTGAGTACTAGTCATATTTCCCACTTACGAGCTGAAGAAGAGACCGAATGAGCTCGGGAAAGTATAGAGCTAATCTGTCGAGCTGTCCATAAAACAAATCTCCATTAGTCCCAGAGCCCCCAAACATCTCCAGTACGTGCATAATCTACCCTGCCTATCCATCAACTTTAAATACCCTTTCAGTTCCTACCCCACCCACTTCCACTAATTAGCACTTATGCCCACCTTATCAACCCCATTGGCCCAATGGAACTGCGAATAGACGACAAACATCTCTCAACTGGGAATCCTCATCAATCTGCTTCTGCACGCTCTCAAAGATCTCTGGGTCAACGACACTAGCGTTCGCTGCTACAGCCGGGTCGGCATTGGTGGGTTCAAGATCCATCTAGCTGTCAGAAATTTCGGATGCACAAAGGTCGAGATTGGAGTCGGGTTGAATGGTGGGGGTCTAGTCTCGTTACACGATAGGACTCTGGCCACAGACTACTTATGCACGGAGTCACACGCTTATCTCAGCAACTCTTACCATATCAATCGTATGGCCCAGATCGAGCCTTCATCGAGCGAGTACTTTAATTTTGTGCGACTGAAATTAAAGATGCACGATATTCTGCAGTAGATAAGCAGTAGAGATATTTTTGGTCTCATAATGTACAGCTCGCATGTACCCGCCTCCCAAAGGATACTCCAATGACGGATCATTGTATACATAGATTTGTTGTTTATTCCACGAACCCATAGCTCAATGCGCCTTACTTTGGCGTAAAAGCACCAGGTGTCGCATTCCTGCATACCGACTCTGATTAGCCCTAGATCCCCATTCCCCCACTCTTCCATTCCCCGCACTGCTCGCTTCTCGGACCCGCATTGGCGAGCTGCTTCTCTCATCCAAAATGGGTCACGTACAATTCAGCAAATCTTGTCCCAACCCTATCTGTGCTATTCAGGAACTTCGCCACACATCGATTGAGACATGTCTCCTCCTTGCTTCCAAGTGACTTTGATGTGAAGTCCGTGATGCAGTCATTAAAACATCTGATCTCACCCAATCACAATTAGGAGGCTGCATTTTCACCTTCTCCCCTATATCCAACACTGGTAAGCTGGGGCGTAGGGGCAGACCTCTCCGTGATATTGGTGTACATCTACCGCAGAAAATAGTTAGTCCTTGTTCATGTGGTACTTGTGAGTAACACTGTGGAAGACAGCCTACTACAATTAGTATCAAAATGACTGGTTATCGGAACCCTTACAGTCATGAATTCCTTCACTTGCTTCCTCTCAGCAAGCTTCTGAAGCTCCTGTTGCTCTTGTGCACTGAGTCCAAAGCTATCCCATGAAGGGGCCATAATTCCACCCGTAGTCGTCAGCCCACGATGTCACAGTCGTATCCTTTCTAGTGGCAACAGTCGTATCCTTTCTGGTGGCAACAGTGGAAACATTTTTAGAACCACAAGCTCAAAAATGTGATACTGACAATGCTAGACAAGGTGATGGAGAGCTCTCTCGTCATTCTTATGGCGGCGGGAATGGGGTGTACGTACTTCATGTCCATGGTGACTGATTCTCGGCGCTAGTGACGACGACGAGTGAGATGCAGGGGTATAGGTGTGTATACCGAGTGATGATTGAGGCTCTGCTTGGGTCTGGCACCGAGTCAGGTAAAGGAGCGTTTCTTAGCCGATCAACTACACAAGCTTCGACAGGGGTTCTGGAAGAATGATCACTGGAAAACTCTGCGTGAGCGTTAAACTCGTGCGTGAAGGTGGCAGTGTCTAGACTTGGGTTTTGAGTTCGAGATGGGGTTTGTAGCACGTACCACAGGCCACAGTCCGTTTGTGTAAATATCAGAACTGGCCAGACTAGAAGACTACTTAAGTGAAGTGTACTCGAGTACCTACACCTCACTCATGATTTCTTGGATCACAATGAGATAGTGCAGTCCAGCCGACTCTCCATCCCAAGAATGAGTCAGCGATTCCAAACCATAATCCCTGCCGCCCTGCCACCTTAGTACGGAGACTGACGTGGGTTTAGATATATTACCTTGTTGCTTTCTTTTTTGTGCACATCAGATTTGGGAGACACTGGGCTGCATGAGACCCCATGATTTGGTGCTGCAGATTGCTATTTATAGACACACCTCGGTCCAAGTAGGTAGTGTAGCACATATTTCTATTTGTTTGATCAAATTACACCTGTCAGTTTTCTTTCACAAGACCACCCACGTTTCTAAAGTTACATATTGCCCCTCATGTCCAGCCAATGGTTACGGTAGTGTGGTTAATATTAGGTACATACATATGTATGCACTCTACTATACATACCTACATACTTGAACAATTCCGCCTTGAGCAGCCATGCCACGAGACTATGTGGGGGGCAATACGGTTAAACAAGGCCGTGGCAGCGGCTGCATGCAATAATTCGAGGCTGTCTGTTGGTGCTTGTGAGGGAGGTCACTACTCCCTTAAGTTGCGGCCTAACGGGGTGATGTCCTTGAAACATATGTACCTACTGTAGAGTACATAGTGTACGAGTTCCTACTCGCATGAGGCCCGGACTGGAAAGGCTCTACGCTCCCGAGAACCCCTGAGTTGGGAACCATAAGCAGCCCTTTCTGTCACTCCTGATCATCCCGTGGTTCATCGGCCCAATATCATGCAAATCAGGCAGCTCCAAACGTCAAGAGAATCGGTTGGTTGATATCCCACACATATCGGGACATCCTGGTAACCAAACTAGATGCGAACTGGCAAGCTTCAAGCCGATATATCAACATTGTACGTACCTACTGAAACCTTACCCTGGGCATCTTACATGAATCAGGTAGAGTACCTAGAGAGTGTTGTTTGTTGTATGGAGCCTGCGTCTGTCTCAATAATGTGATAGTCATAGTTCGAAAGCCTTCCTTTCAAAACGCAGTTTCTGCTATTGTGAGGGTAATTTGGACTGGCACCCCTACTCACCCGGTATACTCATACTCGCTCTGCAACTGGACGTCTCGCCAGCTGCAGCCTTCCCCCCCGCGCCGCCGCTCTTGGTCCATTTTTCCGCCATCGCCAAAGCACCGGGCAGGCCCTCCCAACCAGACCAAGGCCCTCCTTCGACCCACAGGCAGGTACATGTATATATGATATACACCATAGAAGGCCGCCTGGGCGCGGCTACGTACTGACCCCTCACCCGATACAATCTCTACCCCCCCCCGCAAGGTTACCACTGCCAGCGTGACTCCAGTGTGCTTTGTACTGTCCTTAGTTGATGATAATACTTGCTGTTCGGTGCTCCTTGGCCGGCTTCGCCCACTCGCTGTCGTCGGCGTTCGCGCGTACCACTTTATTCTCTTGCCCACATAGATATCCTGGCCGGCGCAACGTTCATGTTCTGACACCGCTCTGTCACGGTTCCTGCTCCCATACGTAGGTATATCTACCCCTCGCGCCCAGAGCAGGACCCCATCCCAAAGGAGTCTGGTACACTGGCACACTGGCGCACTGGCACATTGCACGCTGCACATTCACACACTCGCAACGACCTCCTCACGGCCACACCAACTCACTCTCACACACAACCCTCCACACCAGCGACACCCACAATCATCCACGACACCCACCTTCTCCGGAACTGACTGGCCCTCCCAACTCCACCCTAAACATATCACCCAGCTACGTACTTCATCCTCCACAAATAAAAACGACAATCAAAATAGATCTGGCAACAGGACAAGAAGAGTAGTTAGTCACTGATCACCGCCGCTGTGACCGTCAAATATCGCCGGCTTAAATATTCCGCCACTTCCCTGGAAATATCACTCCCCACTTAGTGTCCTTGATTATCACCCATTTTTTTAACAGGGCCATTCGCCGACAGCTGCATCAACATCACCGAGATACCGCGGCGGGACACTTAACTCAACTTGCGACAGATTAACTACCCGCCCACTCTACTGCAGGGATTCAACCATCTCACTTAGTATCGCCTATATAATCCAAATACTTCTGGTCCTGGTGCAAGACGGCATCGCAACTTCTGAAGCGTTTTCTAACAAAACCCACACCATTTCCGCGCATCACCGACTGGCCTCCCCGACTAGCCTTGGATAGGCTCTTGACAGACCAAATCAGCAAATTAGCAAGGAAAGGCTCGATCGGACGCCCCCCGTAGCACCGTGGACACAAGCGGTTCAGCACAGAAAACGATACAGCAGGACTTCGAAGGAGCGCCGCATGATGACAGCGGCCGATACACCTGGTGGAGGAGGGATGATGCCTGGGTCACCTCCATCGAAACAAAACCTTATTTCTTGGTGGAAGCAATTTAGCAAAAAGGGAGCGAAGCCTAGTGATAAAGAGGGACTATCTAAAGGTTCGAATGCCTGAATCTCCCCAAGCCTCAGGCACAATCGCTTACATTACACCCTATACAGAGAAGCCAGGCATTTTCGGAGTACCCCTGTGGCAAAGTATCGGATATGCGAATGTAGCAATCTCCTTGACAGATGCCAACGGCAATTCCTTTATTTACGGATATGTACCAATAGTGGTAGCGAAATGTGGGGTGTTTTTGAAAGAAAAAGGTACGTGCACGCAAACGCTGAAAGAAGCGAGTGGCTTGGTTAATTTATCATTTCTGTTTAGCTACCGATGTGGAGGGAATATTCCGCCTAAGTGGCTCTGCAAAGCGGATAAAAGACCTGCAGAATATCTTTAATACACCAGAGAAATACGGAAAGGGCCTGGATTGGGCTGGCTATACAGTGCATGATGCAGCAGCTGTACTAAGGCGGTACCTAAATCAATTGCCCGAACCCATCATACCATTGGAGTATTATGACAAGTTTAGGGCCCCTCTCAGTTTGCCACCAGCAGATGCCATCAAAGTCTACAAGAGACTTATTGGGGATTTACCGGCATTGAATCGTCAATTGCTCCTATATATTCTGGACTTATTAGCAGTCTTTGCGTCGAAATCAGAGCAAAACCTGATGACGTCTCAGAATCTCTCTGCGATTTTCCAGCCAGGACTTATTTCACATCCGTCTCATGACATGTCTCCTGAAGATTACCGGATTTCCCAAGATGTTCTGGTATTCTTAATTGAGAATCAGGATCACTTTTTGATGGGAATGAGGGGAACCTCGGACGAGGAAGAAAGCCTGTTCACACCAAGTACTCCAAGCATGCACAGAAAATCGGCTTCGGGGGTTAGTAGAACACCATCGAGTGCTAGTGCTGGAGCGGAAGCATTAAGGAACCAAGGTGGGATAAGACGAAATGTTTCGGTATCATCTAAGAAGTCGGTCCCAGGGAGCCCCAAAGTTGGAGTTGCTCGAAGTAACACATTACCGTCTCGGAGGTCACCAGGTCCAAGGCCAACCATCCTGAAACCGGCTGATCACCCACAGGTTTCAAGCACTACCTTGGGAGGATCGTCAACGGGGACTGGTGGTCCACCACCCCCCACAGGCCATTTGACCGAAAATGTATCACCTGTAGCCCCAACGTTGCCAGGAACACCTACTAAAAAGGCATCCACGAGGTCAGTGATGTCAGAACAGTCCAAGAGGGCTACACCACGGTCATCTGATAACAGGTTGGATATTCCCGAAAATAAACTCTCCCCTGGCTCTGCATCTTCAACACCTGTCTCTACACCATCGCGGGAACGGAATATTACCAATCTGTTCTCACTGTCTCCTTCAGATACAGAGAGTGGAAAGCCACCGAATAGGCTGCGGAAGAGGCGGATACCTGGAAGCGCCAATCCTTCTGCTGAATCTTCGACTACCTCTTTACCTAACTCTACACACATGGCACCTCATCCAACCCCCGAGACAATATTAGAAATGGTTCTTCAAACACCAGCAGCGGCCCAATTGCCTAGGAAAAGCAGTAGCAATAGTCATATCAATTTTGTGACACAAGTGCCTCCATCTGCAATTAATGTAACCAACAAGAAGAAGGAGGAACAGACACCAAATTCATCTGGCACTGGGCTAGCAGCAATATCACCAAGTCACTCTGCAACATCTAGTCTATCCTCCCGCTCAGGCCCTGAATCAAAGGAAGGCAAAGAGCCTGGTGCAGGGAAGTCGGGGAAGCGAAGATCACGATGGAGGATGTCAGTCGGGAGAGTCGAAACCCCTCCTTTGTCGCCACCTCTTGGGCCGACGCCCAAAACATCATCGTATACCAATGGGAATAGCTCTCACCACACCTCCGGCTCTCCTTCACCACCCTCAAGACGAGAAGCTTCACGGGAACGTGATAGGGAGAGGAGAGAGCTGAGTAGTAGTGACGGAGGAGAAGACCATAAGGGAGCTAAAGGAGCCATTCAGTGGCTGCAGCAGAAGATGAGTGACAGGAGACATCATCATGATAAGGAGCGCGGAGACCATAAGAGTCGAAATAGTTCTTCGGAGCTACTGAGTCAGCAAGCAAGTCCGCCCAGGACCCCGCATTTTGGTGCTGTGTCACAGATTCAGGCCCCACCACCAAGTTTTCAGTTGAGCCCGCGAAGAGGAGATGGCAAGGATGGTGATTCGGAGGCGATAGGACAGGCTCAATGAACGTGTGGGTAGGAGGACTGATGTTGGTGTAGTTATCTCGTTGTGATACCCAGAGCGGGTTGATAATATTCTTGTCTTTGTTTTTCTTTCTGGAAATGGGGATTTACTCACTCGCAATGCAATGCAAGAAAGGCGGGATGGGAAAGGTTACCCCATGGGAACCTCTATGTTTTTGTCAACTGATCCTTTTTTCTTGTCTGATTGATACAGGCGCTGTTTGGGTACATTTTTCTTTCTACACGTTTAGCTGCTCCAGAGCCTTGGCTTTGTATGTGTTTGCTACGACTACACTTGACTGATGTTTGTGTTTTAATTTTTGTGTGTATGGATTATTTTTCTTGCTTTTTGCTGATGAATACTCTTAATTATTTTCCCTTAATTTCTTCTCCTCACCTCTCTCCATCTCGCCAGATGCCCCCTGCCCGCTTTTCCGTTTTTTTCCTTTTTCGGTGAGTGTATTTGTTGTTTTTCTTTTATCTTCCATGCAATTGGGTAATGTATTGGCCCTTTGTGGGTAATGCCATTGGGTCATGTGGTCTTGCACGGGGTTGGGCTTGGGTCAGGAATTGGAAAATGGGCTTGGCTTGGCTGGGTTGGGTAGGATGGGATATGATGACATGACCGATACCATGGGATGATGGATAGCCTCGGTGTAGGCTTGGGTGAGTTTGTATGTTTTGATCTTGTTATACCCGGCGCAGCGCGGTCGATTTATAAAAAGATTTGTTTGGGTTTCATGTGCTCGGTGTTTGTTGAGGTGTGTTTGTGCTACAGATACGAGGGGCTGACTAGGTACATTATCTATGGTGCCGGCAGCTGATAACCAACCCTCCCCCCCCACCAAAAACTGGCAACCCTATCAAAACAGATCCGATTTCAGATTTGAAAGCGTATATCTCTTCCCCTCGCTCTTATCAATATCTCTACGCTCGTAAAAATGTTCCCCCAATGTTTACCTAGAGAGTAGGGGCAATGTTACAATGTATGGTCAAGTTGAAGAACGGAAATTCCTAGGAAATTCTAGTTGAGTTCATACCCAATCTGGAATAGGTTATAGTGATTTATATCTCTAAACGGTTAGAGATCACCACTCAGATTAGGTTGGTTACAAGCTGCTGGAGCCGTACCCAACCATGGCCAGAGCAGGCTAGCGGGTGGTTATCAGACATAATCTAAGGCTAAGGCGCTTGCGGCTCGTGCAACTACGACCTACTTACGGCTAGATTGAAAACAGTCGAAACACACTAACTTTGTTGCCTTTGGGCACAGGGTTTTAAGCCCAAAGCTACTCTAGTTATCCGATCCAGGCATTCCTAGTGCTAATACTAATTTAGCTCCATCTGCAACTAGTCTCGTGCCTATGTAGGTACATATCGTAGAGATCCAGGGTCTGGTGCCGAGATCAGAATCCGTATCTATCTTCCATCTGCCTGGTCAAACTGTTTTGCCTGGCACATCAAGCTTTGTATCTTCAGCTCTACATACGTACATATCAGGACATATAAAAATAGGCTGCTTGAAAAGCTTGATGTTACTGTCTTATGTAGAGTGTACCTACCTACTCCATAACCAAAGCTATGTTCAGATGTTGACTTGCATGTCTCGCGTATTAGTTTGCTGGAAATGTCTATGGTATATATCAAGTTAAGTAGCTTTAGACTACATAACCCGGTCTCATAGCCTCAGGCTTCAAAAAAGAAAAGTAAAAAAAGAAAAGAAACCCAGCCTCATTCCATAATAGGCATACAGACTTCAAAAAAAAAAGAACAGACTAACCAAGTTCTGATCACTGCCGGTACCAGATATAATCACATGACCAACCAACCACCAAGCGCTGGCAAAGAAGAATGTATGTTAAGGGCTTCTGCAGCGGGTGTAGGTAGGCCTTTAGGTGGCCCTGGGTATCTGTCCGAATTATTTTTTGCATAGAATCCGCAAGTTGAATCACTCATAGAGCCTGTTCGTCTAGCTCTTGCAGTAATTTGTTGGTAATTCGGCTTTCCAGGGAAATACTATAAGCTGTGACATCTTTCACCACCCGCTGATTAGGCAACCTAGCGAAAGGCTCAAGACCAGGTTATGAGCTACATGCCCCGGTGGCTTATAAGACCGCGGTATTGAAGTGGGTTACCCAGAGCTGGTGATGGCAATCAAAGTATATGGTTTTCGCACCAGCTGCACGAGGCGATTACACACTCGGCATTATCCATATGTAACTAAGATTCCAACACCTTCGTGGGAGGTATTGATGGTTGTATGATTAGGGTCCCCTCCCCCAGGACCGCTAGAACTGACAGTACATCTACAGAATTTTATCCCTAGCAGTCACTACAAGGCAAGGGTTTCGAGGTTGTGGATCGATCCGTGCTTCCTTAGCTTGCTTACCAGGCTTATTTTTTCCTTAGCATCTGACTCTGCATTTGATTATCCTCAAGAGTCCTCAGGCTCCATAACTTCAGCACCACTACTATAGTTTCGTTTGATCCAGACTACTTCATCGACATACGCAATGACCAGAGTTCACCAGTCGTCAGGGGAATGAACTACCCGGCCACTACGGAGTACGCCATGTGCAAATTCATAGACCTTCACTAAGCATCCCTGTAGCAGTGCCATTCATTACGCTCGCTATTCTCTCTATACTTTCACCATTGGGCCGTCATTGGATCAGACCAGGTCATCTAGCATGGTCACTTAGCTTCCCCCCTTCACACGTGTTCAGTCACGGCAGCCTAGATGGTGATGGGCAACGTGAACAAGGCCAGGGCTTATAAGAACCCGTCTCCCATGGAAATTATCTCCGAGGGCTACGCTGTTTTCCCGTGATTACAGCCGAGGGCTCGCCAGAGGCGGCCATATATCTCAGAGAATATAAACGAGCCGTGTTACCCAAAAGCTCCGGTTCTTCAAGTCCACACGTACTTTGACTCACAACGGTTTAAACCACTAGCAGTGGAGAGTTGAATGATACCTAAAGGGCACACCACTGTGGGGGCCGCTTCGCTTCCGCTCGGCCAACTCTAAACCTACTGTACTCTCCTATAGACTATAGTACGCAGTATATGTGTTCTCGTGCCTAGACCTTCTTGGTTCGGCTTGGTGGTGCTGTAGTTCGAGTACTGCGTATGTTTATTACTGGCTACCTCCGTACGGAGTACATATATATCCTACATATGACTGGGGTCAATACGCTAGCTATTTTCGGAGATCCTGGAATGCTGAGTGGACCCGGCCAAATTCAGATCTATGGAAACAATTACGCTCTACAACATGGCAGCCCTCATGTCCTGCCAAAACCAACATATATATGACCCAATATCTCTAGTATACGATATGACCCCCCCGTCTACCAGCACCCCCCCCCCACTACCCCACCATATAGGCTGAATATCAGGCAGGTGGCATGAGGAGGCCTTTATCAAGGAGCTATATTCATATTAAAACTGCTCTTATAGCAGTGGTCTATAATATAGTGAAATCGTATGCTACCAAGTAAGCCATTCACCGCTGTAAAATGTGCTATTTTGAGAATTCGCTAATTTTATGTTACCCTGAACCTCCTGCTCTCAATCCGCTGTAAATACTTATTCATGGTAATCTCAACCGCCGTGGAGAGGCTTCCAATAGCATCAATATGTCCCCGCATTAAAGGCCACCGCCCCCCGCCCCCCCCAACAATCCTCCCCCCCCAATCCCCTCTACTACCCCCAGAGGCCGGATATTGAACGGATAGGTCTATATCCTAACCAAACTACCTATATGAACACTCAGAGACCTCTAACATTCGACTTCGCATCTAATCTAGCGTCCAACCTAGCGTCCAGCCTAGCGTCTAGTTTAGCACCCTACCCCGAGAACAGCCAGCCATTCCTAGGATACAAAAAATTCAAATTACCCTGAAGATCATATAAGTAATTGCACCTGCCAACTTTCCAATCGCACAATGTCCGCCTTTACCAAAACCACGGTGACCACCTCCCGAAACGCTTTCCTCAATGCCAAGCGAGATGCCTACGATCTCAGCAATGAAAGATATCGATGTAATCTCCAACAGCAAGGTGGATGGATGGTCGTGATTTTCCTTCAACCGACCAGTAAAGTCCTCCGAAAAATTCACGGTGATCATTTCTAGGAATGGGCAGTCTAGGTCGCAGGCGTTTACTTTTACGCACCCTTTTTCAGAGCGGAAAGACGCCGCTCCTTTTTCCACTAGACTTGTAATAAGGTTAGGATATTATGTATTGGTTGATATGTCAACTCACGGCCGACACATTCTATTCGAAAATTTCACAGTTGATAGATTGAACCGGGGAGTTTTAGAAGAGGCACTCAGGACTGACCACCGCAAATTATACTTGCTCATAGATGAGCTCAAGTCATATTTTCATTGCCCTACTTTGAAGTAATGAAGAGCTTTTCCCACCAACTTCCTCTGGCAAAGGTTCCCAACGTCGCTCTTGAATCTGGAAGTTGAATTGGTCTGACGCCAGAGTCGGGAACCTACTATCAAACGTGCCATAGTTTTGAATTCTCGTTCGAGGGGGTGGGACAGTTGTTTCACCTGTACGTCGAGAACTTTCACACTCCCCCTTCAGCAGCCGTAATGAACGGCATCGTCAAAGAATCATCCGGGCACCCAGTGTCCTTTATGGCCTTGCCCAAATTTTATGAGGAATTCAAACCGGGCAGACCCTATCTGTTTGGCACGAGTACCTGAATGGTATACTCGCCGCTCCACCAATGAGGATGCAAGCGTATGTGAGGAAGTCACTCGTCTAACAGGATACGGGATACATCCTTGGCAGGTCGAGGACACAGTATTAGTATTAACACCAGCAACCGAAGCTTTGTACAATATCGGCGTGCTTTGCAAATACGGCAGTTCTCACGCACGGTTTCCCAGCATCCTGATATTTAAGCCGTGTGTGGACATTACTTATGGCTAACGACTACCTGACATAGGGTATGGATCTGGTTGTGCTCCTAACCAACATATTCACCGAAATGCCCTATCAAACCTCGTGGTAATGAGCATAGGAGGTCCCCAAGAGGCAGCCTTTCAAGCAGAGCTCTACTCCATATTCCGTACCTTACTGCCACAAAAAATTATTTGGAGGCAAGGGCCAAACTCACTACCACTTACCCTGAACTTCTTCCACCCCATCAATCACCCTTTCTCTTTCCCACGCAGGAGAAGGATTATAGTATAGTGTGGGGGGTGGGAGTGGGTAGATAATTTTCTCCTCCCCTTGTTATGTGCGATTGCGTTTGGGGTAGGGATAGGGAAAGTGAGGGGAAATGTATTACCCTGAACACACCAGTTTTTTTTTTGTTCAGTTTCAATTTCATTTCATTTCTCCCCCCGTCAGGGAAAAAAAAAAGTGAGGCTAAGTACATGGATGTATGTAAAAAAGTAACGCCGTGCTGCCACCCCCATCCTAGGGATGCCAGGAAGTAAGTGCTGGGAGTATGGAAGGGGGGGTGGGGGGGGAAGACAAAGGAAAAAGA
>Ga0307514_10003679_pt1 | contig 14525 bp, 13 predicted proteins | sample 16_EM_MG_FD_203088 | JGI IMG/M metagenome (GOLD analysis project Ga0307514, IMG submission 203088) | Populus trichocarpa ectomycorrhiza microbial communities from riparian zone in the Pacific Northwest, United States - 16_EM | ecosystem: Host-associated > Plants > Roots > Unclassified | place... | reverse complement strand
GTTCGGGGGCGAAATACGAAACGAGCCCTGCATTTGCGCCTGTGCGATGACGTGGCCGTGCGCGGCTGCCTTGGCGATCCACATCAAGCCAATGTTCTTGTTTTTCGGAACGCCTTCGCCGCCGATGTAGCAGCGGCCCAACCACTGCATGGCGTCCGCGTGGCCTTGATGCGCGGCCTGTTCGAGCCAGTACAGCGCAATCTTTGGCTTGCCGGCGTTCGAAAACAGCTGTCCGACATCGTTCTGCGCATCGGCATTGCCCGCGTCGGCTCGCACGAGGAAATCGAGGTCCACTGGATCGAGCGGGACGCAAATGAGCGGCACAACCTCCGCTAGGCTGAGCATGGCCCGGCCCCTTGCATCGTCGGCCAGACGGGTCACCGTTCCATCCGCAATTCGTCGCCACCACGTGCGCCGGCTGCGCTCGGTGACGACGACCGACGCAGCAATGCTGATCGGCACACTATTCATGAAATGCACTCCCTGACTTTTTTCATTATTTTAGAACATGGAAAAGATGCCAAATTTGTCGGTGAGCGCGTTTTTTGAAAGCAAAAAAGCGGCCAGTCGGCCGCTTTTTCAATTAGAGCTTCAGATCAGGAACATTCCTTCGGCTTGAGCTTTTCGGCAACGCCGGTCGTGCACGCCCACGAACCCGGGCTTGTTGTGGCGTCATCTGCCGCTCGCGTCCAGGTAATCGTCTGGCCATTCACTTGCGAGCCACCGATCATCGAGCACACAATGGTGCCGGCACCCTTGTCGGCAACCTTGAACGTGGGGGTGATCGTGGAGCAGCGCTTCGTACCAGATTGGAGGCCAATCGTGGCGGCCTCCTTTACCTCCACGCCATCGGTGATCTTGGTTTCAACGGTCACCTTGCCGGGCGTAATTTCTGCCAGTGCAGCCGCGACTTGCGCCTTCGCGGTGTAATCTTGATAAGCTGGCAGCGCCACCGCAGCAAGAATACCGATGATCGCGACCACGATCATCAATTCGATCAGGGTGAAGCCCTTTTGCGCGGCGCGCGTTATGGAACGGTTCATTTGAATTGCCTTTGATGTGAATTGAACTCCGGACCTCCCGAAGATCGATTCAATTCAGCAACCCGCGTACCCGCTCCCTGACGACACCTAATTCACGGTTGAATAACATTTAATCGGGTTATTAACATTTTGGCGTGCAACGAGGTGTGCCATGTCACCGAAGCGCCTGCGCCATGGCTAGACCCGAGATGTGCCAAAACGCAAAAACCGCCCCGAGCCAACTCACGCGCTAGATTCGATTTGGCTTGCGACTCGCCGCTGCCGCAGAATCGGGTCATGCCCGCCTCACCGGCCCTGGACATCACGCGCTGCGCCGCTGCTGTGGCATCACTGACCGAGGAATCCACCCCATGAGCAACACCACCTTGACCAACGCCTTCTACGCCCAGTCGGGCGGCGTCACCTCGGTCATCAATGCGTCAGCCTGCGGCGTGATCGAGACGGCACGAAAACACCCGGACCGCATCGGCAAGCTCTACGCCGGGCGCAACGGCATCATCGGCGCGCTGACCGAGGAACTCATCGACACCGGCGCCGAGCCGGCCGAGGCCATTGCGGCGCTGCGCAGCACGCCCTCGGGCGCCTTCGGCTCGTGCCGCTACAAGCTCAAGTCGCTCGAGAAGAACCGGCGCGAGTATGAGCGGCTGATCGAGGTGTTCAAGGCGCACGGCATCGGCTATTTCTTCTACAACGGCGGCGGCGATTCGGCCGACACCTGCTTCAAGGTGAGCCAGCTGTCGCAGTCGCTCGGCTATCCGCTGCAGGCGATCCACGTGCCCAAGACCATCGACAACGACCTGCCGCTGACCGACTGCTGCCCAGGCTTCGGCTCGGTGGCCAAGTACGTGGCGGTGTCCACATTGGAGGCCTCGTTCGACGTGCGCTCGATGGCGGCCACCTCCACCAAGGTGTTCGTGCTCGAGGTGATGGGGCGGCATGCGGGCTGGATCGCGGCGGCCGGCGGGCTGGTGGCCGACCATGGCATTCCGGTGGTGGTGCTGTTCCCCGAGATCGAGTTCGACAAGGCGCGTTTTCTCGCGCGCGTGGACGAGCTGGTGAAGCAGCATGGCTACTGCTCGGTGGTGGTGTCCGAGGGCTGCCACTATCCCGACGGCAGCTTCCTGGCCGAGCAGGGCACGCGCGACGCGTTCGGCCATGCGCAGCTCGGCGGCGCGGCGCCCGTGGTGGCGCAGATGGTCAAGGATGCGCTGGGCCACAAGTTCCACTGGGCGGTGGCCGACTACCTGCAGCGCGCGGCCCGGCACATTGCCTCGGCCACCGATGTGAGGCAGGCCTACGAGTTGGGCCAGCGCGCGGTCGAGCTTGCGCTCGAAGGCCGCAACGCGGTGATGCCGACCATCGAGCGCAGCTCCGATGCGCCCTACATCTACACCATCGGCAGCGCGCCGCTCGATGCGGTGGCAAACGTCGAAAAACCGATGCCGCGCGACTTCATCTCGGACGACGGCTGGGGCATCACCGACAAGTGCAGGCGCTACCTGCTGCCGCTGATCGAGGGCGAGGACTATCCGGCCTATCGCAACGGCCTGCCGGTGTACGCCACGTTGCGGAACGTGGCCGTGCCGAAGAAGCTGCCGGCCTTCGAGCTCGCCTGATGACCACCGCAGCCATCCTCGACGCGATCGACGCCACACGCTGCCCGCTGTGCGGCGAAGAGAACCGCTGCGCCATGGAAACCGCGCGCGAAACCGGCCAGCCGCAGCCGCCCTGCTGGTGCATGGCGGCCGACTTCGGCAAGGCGCCGTTCGCGGCCCTGCCCCAGGCATCGCGCGGCAAGGCCTGCATGTGCGCCCGCTGCGCCGCGGGAACGCCTGCCGCGCCTCGTCAGGACTGAATCGCGCTCTGCTGCTGGCTTTGAGCCTGCTGCATCTGCGTTGGCGCCGTGACGGAAGCCGGCGCAGGTGCGCAAGCCCTGGAAACCGGCGGCAGCGGCACGCCGGGCGACGCCGCCGCCGATACCGTGCTGTCGCGCTGCTGCGTGATCACGCAATGGATGAACTGCAGCTTGCCGACGGCCACGCGCGGCAGCACGAAAGGGTAGTAGTCGGGCTGCCCCATGCTGCGCGACAGCTCGTTGAGCACGTTGGTGAGCAGCACCCAGCCGTTGAGAAAGTCCAGGAACTTGGCGGCGCCGGGGTGCCCGGGCTGCCACAGGTCTTCCGTGGTGAACAGGTCGCTCGCGAGCTCGACGTTGGTGGCGTCCACGCCAAAGCTCATGGCCGTGTCGGCGGTGTCGGCCATGTGCAGGTAGTGGGCCCAGGTCTCGGCCCAGTCTTCCCAGGGATGCATGCTTGCGTAGCTGCTCACGAAGCGGTTGGCCCAGTCGGGCGGCGGGCCCTGTTCGTAGTGCCGCTGCAGCGCCGCGGCGTAGTCGGCGCGCTCGTCGCCGAAGAGCGCGCGGAACCCGTCGAGCCAGGGCGTGGGCTGCACCAGCAGGTCCCAGTAGTAGTGGCCGATCTCGTGGCGGAAGTGTCCCAGCAGCGTTCGGTAGGGCTCGCGCATTTCGGCGCGGATGCGCTCGCGCACGGCGTCCTCGGCCTCTTCGGCGTTGAGGGTGATCACGCCCTGTTCATGCCCGGTCATCACATGCGGGCCGCCCGGCATGTTGCCGAGAAAGTCGAAAGCCAGGCCGTGCACCGGATCGGCATGGCGGCTGACCACCGGCAGCCCGAGCGCGAGCAGCTGCGAGATGAGCCGGCGCTTCGCATGCTCGAGCTTGCGCCAGAGTTCGCCGTTGCTCTCCACCGAGAGATCGGGAATGGTGCGGGTGACGCTGCAGGCCAGGCAATAGCCGGGCGCGAGGCCGTCGGTGTTGAACGACGGGTCGTCGCCCTCGCGCGGGGCTGGCACCATCCAGTTGCAGCTGGCGGCAGTCATGAGGTTGGCGCAGCGGCGGTAGGTCCGGCCGTCGGGGTTGCCGAACACGGTGAAGAGCTGTTCGGGCTCGGCGCCGTCTTCGGCCTCTTTCAGGGCCTGTGGGGCCTTGTCTTCCGTCTTTTCGGCCTTTTCGGCCGGAACGGGTGCCAGCGGCACGACGCCCAGGCGCTCGATCACATAGCCCAGCGGCGTGCGGCAGGCCAGGCACTGGCTGTTGCGCAGGAACACCGGCCGGCCGCACTGGCAGCGGTAGGCGCGGCTGACCGTCGGCGCCGCGAGTTCGGAGGCAAGGTGGGAGGGCGCGCCCGGCTCGGGAGCGCCGGCTGGGTCGGGTGGCGTATTCATTTCGTTGTTCTGGAAAGGCAGCGCGGCACAGCGGTGCATTGTGGGACGCGCAGGCGCCGGCCCCGCCGAGCAAAGCCCGATATGCTTGTAGGACGACGGGCCCGCATCGAAAAATGCCGGGGCCACCGCCCATGACCACCACTCCCACGCCAGAAGCCGCCTCGCCGGCCCCGCCCTCCATCGGCACCCTGCGCGAACGCTACGGCCCGCGCTACCGCTGGTACCTGCTGCTTTCGGTGATGGTGGGCGTGATGGCATCGATCATGTCCTCGACCATCGTCAACGTCGCGATCCCGGGCATGAGCCATCATTTCTCGCTGGGCCAGGAGCGCGCGCAGTGGGTGAGCTCGGGCTTCATGGTGGCCATGACGGTCTCGATGCTGACCACGCCGTGGCTGCTGTCGCGCTACGGCTACCGGCGCACCTACGTGGGCACCATGGTGCTGCTGCTCGCGGGCGGCATTGCGGGCGGGCTGGCCAACAACTTCTCGCTGGTGCTGCTGGCGCGCGTGGCCGAAGGGCTGGCGGCGGGGGTGGTGCAGCCGATTCCGGCCATCATCATCCTGCGCGCCTTCGAGCCGCACGAGCAGGGGCGCGCCAGCGGCATCTTCGGCATGGGCGTGGTGCTGGCGCCGGCCATTGGGCCGAGCATCGGCGGCGTGCTGGTCGACCTGTTCGGCTGGCGCTCGATCTTCTTCATGGTGGTGCCGTTCTGCCTGGCCTCGCTCTGGCTGGCCTACAAGTTCGTGCCCACCACGGCGCCTGGCGGCGTGGCGGCCACGCGCGGCAACGGGCTCGACTGGCGCGGCCTTGCGCTGGGCACCGCGGGCACGCTCAGCCTGCTGAACGGGCTGGTCGAGTTGCGCGGCGATTCGCCACTGCAGGCCGGCCTGCTGCTGGCGGTCGCGGTACTGGCCTTTGCCGCCTTCGTCTGGTGGCAGCGCCGGTTCGCGGCCACCGGTGGCGAACCGCTGATGAACCTGGCGCTGTTCCAGTACCGCCAGTTCGCCATGGGCAGCGTGGTCGCCTTCATCTACGGCACGGCGCTGTTCGGCTCCACTTACCTGCTGCCGGTGTACATGCAGGTCGGGCTGCAGCTGTCTGCGTCCCATGTGGGCACCATCCTGCTGCCCGCCGGCATCGTGCTGGCCCTGACCATTGCGGGTGTGGGCCGGCTGGCCGACCGGCAGCCGACGTGGATGCTGGTGAGCATCGGACTGGTGCTGCTGGCGGCTTCCTTCGCGCTGATGGTGGTGCTCCGGCTCGACAGCGCGCTCTGGCTGCTGGTGGCGTTCGCGATCATCGGGCGCATCGGACTCGGCTTCATCCTTCCCTCGCTCAACCTCGGATCGATGCGGCCGCTTGCCAAGCCGCTGATTCCGCAGGGTGCCAGCGCCATCAACTTCCTGCGCATGCTGGGCGGTGCGGCCGGCGTGAGCCTGTGCGCCATCGTGCTCGAGTGGCGCCTTTCGGCGCACGGCGATTCGCTGGCCAATGCCGCGAGCAGCCCGGCGCGGCTGGCGGCCTTCGACGAGGTCTTCCTGATGCTGGCCGGGCTGTGCGCGCTGGCCATCTGCGCGGCCTGGCAGCTTCGGCAGCCAGCAAAATAAGGGTAAGCACTTAGTAATACTTTAGCACCCATCGTTTCTAATTGTTAGCATTTGTTAGCTAATGATGGGATGGGTTTCATGCAACGCAGAAGTTTTGTCGCCGGAACGGCGGTTTTCGCAGCGGGCCTGGCCCATCTCTCCTCCGCGCAAGCCGCCGAGGCCGGGGTGAGCGACAGCGAGATCGTGCTCGGCAGCTCGGCCGTGCTGAGCGGCCCGCTCGGCTCGCAGATCAAGGTCGTGCACAACGGCGCCGGCCTGGCCTTCGATGCCATCAATGAACAGGGCGGCGTGGGCGGCCGCAAGATCAAGCTGGTGGCGCTGGACGACGAGCTCAAGCCCGAGAAGGCGCTCGAGAACTACGGCAAGCTGCTGAGCGACCACCGCGTGTTCGCATTCTTCGGCTGCGTGGGCTCGGGCACCACGTCCGCTGCGGCCAAGCTGCTGCAGCAAAGCGGCGCGCCCAGCGTCGGCGGCTACGGCGTGGGCGACAGCGCGCGCGAACGCGTGGCGGGCTCGGCCTACTTCGTGCGCGCCAGCAATGCGCGCGAGGCGCAGGCGCTGGTCGAGCACCTGGCCACCATCGGCGTGAACAAGATCGCGATCGCCCACCTGGACAACCCCGGCGGCGTCGAGGCGGTGAAGCTGATCGAGGCGGCCATGGCCACCCGCAAGCTGGCGCCGAGCGCGGTGGTCGCGGTGAAGGGGGACGGCTCGACCTCCGCCGCCGCCGGCAAGACACTCGCCGACAGCCAGCCCCAGGCCGTTCTGATGTACCTGGCCGGCACCGTGACCGGCGAGGTGATCAAGGCCATGTACGCCGCCGGCAGCAAGCCGATGTTCTATGGCATGTCGGTGGTCTCGGGCGAAGTCACGGCCAGGGTGGTTCCGCTGCAGGCGGGCGGGCTGGCCATCTCGCAGGTCACGCCCTACCCCTGGGGCGAGGTGGAAGTCGTCACGCGCGACTATCGCCGGCTGGCCGATCGCGCGCAGGTGCCGGTGGGCTACGGCAGCTTCGAGGGCTACCTGAACGCGCTGGTGATGATCGAGGCGATCAAGCGCACCGGGCGCGACCTGACGCGCGCGCGCCTGCATGCGACGCTGCGCGCACTCAAGCTGCGCCTGGCCGGCATGGACATCGATTTCTCGACCGGCAGCACCACCGGCTCGCAGTTCATCGAAATGGTGCGCGTGACGCCCGAAGGCCGCTTCGTGCGCTGAACGGGCGGCGGGTTTCGCCGGGCGGTTGGCACACGCGCTCTAATAGCGCCATGTGCCAACTGCTTGGAATGAACTGCAACACGCCCACGGACGTGGCCTTCAGCTTTACCGGCTTCGCGCAGCGCGGCGGCCGCACCGACCATCACGCCGACGGCTGGGGCATTGCGTTCTTCGAGGACCGCGGGCTGCGCCACTTCGTGGACCACATGCCCGCGAGCGAATCGCCGGTGGCCGAGCTGATCCGGCGCTACCCGATCCAGAGCCGCAACGTCATTGCCCACATCCGCAAGGCGACCCAGGGCGCCGTCAACCTGCAGAACTGCCACCCCTTCGTGCGCGAGCTCTGGGGCCGCTACTGGGTGTTCGCCCACAACGGCGACCTGAAAGACTTTCGGCCGCGCCTGCACGGCAACTTCCACCCGGTGGGCAGCACCGACAGCGAGCACGCCTTCTGCTGGATCATGCAGGAGCTGGCCAAGTCGCATGCGGGCGTGCCGAGCATCGAGGAGCTCACGCTCACGCTGCGCGAACTGGCGCCGCAGCTCGCGGGCCACGGCACTTTCAACTTCATGCTGTCGAACGGGCAGGCGCTCTGGGCCCATGCCTCGACCCACCTCTGGTACGTGGAGCGGCGCCATCCCTTCGTGACCGCGCAGCTGTCGGACGAAGACCTGGAGATCGACTTCGCTCAGCACACCACGCCGAACGACCGCGTGGCGGTGGTCGTGACCGCGCCGCTCACCACCAACGAAAGCTGGACGGCTTTCGCGCCTGGCGAATTGCGCGTGTTCGTGGACGGCGAGCTGGCGGCGTTCTGAAGCTGGCCCCGCCTCAGGCGCCGGCCAGGTGCGCTTCCAGCGCGTCGATGAACATCGCCGGCACGTCGAAGCCGGTCTGTTCGGTGATCTCCTGGAAGCAGGTCGGGCTGGTCACGTTGATCTCGGTCACGGAGTCGCCGATGACGTCGAGCCCGATCAGGAGCAGGCCGCGCGGCGCGAGGGCGCGGCCAATGGCCTCGGCGATCTCGCGGTTGCGCGCGGTGAGCGGCTGCGCCACGCCCTTGCCGCCGGCCGCAAGGTTGCCGCGCACTTCGGAGCCCTGCGGAATGCGCGCCAGCACGAACGGCGCCGGCTCGCCCGCGATGATCAGAATGCGCTTGTCGCCCTGCACGATGTCAGGCACGAAGCGCTGCACCATGATGGTCTCGGCGCCGTTCTTGTTGAGCGTCTCGACGATGGAGCCGAGGTTCAGCGCATCCTGCCTCACGCGGAAGATGCCCATGCCGCCCATGCCGTCGAGCGGCTTGAGGATGATGTCGCCGTGCTCGGCATGGAAGTCGCGCACGGCCTGCGCGCTGCGCGTGACCAGCGTGGGCGTGGTGAACTGCGGAAACTCCATGATCGCGAGCTTCTCGGGATGGTCGCGCAGCGCGCGCGGCTTGTTCACCACGCGCGCGCCTTCGCGCTCGGCCTGCTCGAGCAGGTGGGTGGCGTAGATGTACTCGGCGTCGAAGGGCGGGTCCTTGCGCATGAGCACCGCGTCGAATTCCTTCAGCGCCTTCGATTCGCGGATGTCCTCGCGGTACCAGGCCTTGCTGTCTCCGGTGAGCGTGATCTGCTGCACGTTGGCCGTGACCAGGCCGCCCGACACCCACTGCAGGTCTTCCGGCAGGCAGGCCGCGATGCGGTGGCCGCGGCGCTGGGCCTCGCGCATCATCGAGAAGGTGGTGTCCTTGTAGATCTTGAAGTGATCGAGCGGGTCGGCGACGAAGAGGATGTTTTTCATCTGAGAGTCTTTCCGGCGCCGGGTGTGGCCGCCATGTTGCTGCTGTCTGGCGCGATGTTGCCGGAAGCGGCGATGTCCTTGCCGGCGGAGGCCTTTGTGCGCCCGGCCTGCTGCACCGCAGGTGCGAGCGCGCCCGCCGCCACGCCCTGGAACCCAGAGAGGCTCAGAAGATCCTTGAAGAAGCGCATCCGGCGATTGTGCCGGGGACGCGCGGCTGCGAAGGTCGTCGCGTCGGCGATCGGCACGAGAATTGCGGCAGCACCGTCCTGCTTCCCGCCACGCAACGCATGCATGGCCTGCATGCTGGAGAGAGACCCACCATGAATACGCTTGCTTCGTCCGATGCGCCCGCATTGCCGGCCCCCGCCACGTCCGCCACGCCCGCCGAAGTGGTCGACGAATTCCTTCGCCTGGTGATGATCCCGGACCCGCAATCGGCGTCGCGCTTCACCGCGCCCGACATCCGCATCCGCTTCACCGGCAACCGCGAGATGCAGTCACCTGGCGACACCTCGGCCTTCAACGCGAAGCGCTATGCCTGGGTGAAGAAGAAGATCGAGCGCACCGAGGTCGTTGCCGGCGGCACGCCAGATGAAACCGTGGTCTACAGCCTTGGCACGCTGTACGGCGCATGGCCCGACGGCACGGCCTTCGAGGGCAACCGCTATGTCGACCGCTACGTGGTGCGCCGCGGGCTCATCGCGCAGATGGACGTGTGGAACGACAGCGCCGAATGGCTGCTGGTGCGCGCCGGGCTGGCGGTGCTGTGAGGCAGGGCCCATGACGCAACGCTGGCCCGGACGGCTTCCCACGCACGGCCGCTTCGACTACAGCCCCATCACGCGGCGGCCCGACTACGCGTGGCCGAACGGCGCACGGCTGGCCGTGTACCTCGGCTTCAACATCGAGCATTTCGCATTCGGCGACGGGCTGGGCGCAGGCATCGCCCCCGCCTCGCCGCAGCCCGACGTGCTGAACCACGGCTGGCGCGAATACGGCAACCGGGTGGGTGCCTGGCGCTGCCTCGAACTGTTCGATGCGCTGGCGCTGCCGGCCGGCGCGCTCATCAATACGGCGCTCTACGACCATTGCCCGGAACTGGTGCAGGCCTGCGTGGCGCGCGGCGACGAGCTGATCGGCCACGGCCACAGCAATGCGGAGCGCCAGGGCGCATGGGACGAAGCGCAGGAGCGCGAATTGCTGTCGCGCTGCCGCGAGCGCATGCAGCGGGAAAGCGGCCGGGCGCCCGCCGGATGGTTGTCGCCGTGGATCTCGGAAAGCGCGGTCACGCCCGACCTGCTGGCCGAGACCGGCTATGGCTACACACTCAACTGGTGCCACGACGACCAGCCGGTGCGCATGCGCACGCGCGGCGGCGGCTCGATCTGGTCGGTGCCGTATCCGCAGGAGCTCAACGACATTCCGATGATCGTGGGCCGCCTGATGGATGCCCGGGACTTCAGCGCGATGGTGGTCGACAACTTCGACGAGATGCTCGACCAGTCGCGCGCGCAGCCGCTGGTGATGGGCCTCGCGCTGCATCCCTACATCGTGGGCCAGCCCTACCGGCTGCGCCACCTGCGCATCGCGCTGGCGCACCTGGCGCGGGCGCGCGACCGCGGCGAGATCTGGTTCACCACGCCGGGTGCAATCGCGGCTCACATGCAGCAACTCGCCGCCGATCGCCCGGCGGACTTCGCATGAGCAGCGCCGCGAGAACCCTCAGAAGGCGTGAAGGAACCGTCGCGAGCGCCCCGAGCTCGCGTCGAGGACCGGAGCCGTACTTGCGTACGGTGAGGACCGCAGATGCGAGATCGGGGCGCGCAGCAGGTTCATTCACGTCTTCTCAGATCTCGATCTTGGAGCCCAGCTCCACCACTGCGTTGTTCGGCAGCCCCAGGAACGCCGCAGCCCCGCTCGCGTTGTGGTGCATCTGCGCGAACAGCTTCTCGCGCCACGGCGCCATGCCGCTGCCCAGCGTGGGAATGACAACGTCGCGCGAGAGGAAGTAGCTCGTCGTCATGGGCTCGAGCTGGCAGCCGCGCAGGCGCGCGTTGTCGAGCGCGCGCGGCAGGTCGATGTCGTTCTTGAAGCCGTAGTGCACGATGACCTGCCAGCAATGGTGGCCGAGCGCCTCGATCTCGATGCGCTTGTCCATCGGTATCCAGGGCACTTCGTGGTTGCGCACCGTCACGAACAGGTTCTGCTCGTGCAGCACCTTGTTGTGCTTCAGGTTGTGCAGCAGCGCGTTGGGCACCACGCCGGGTTCGGCGGTGAGGAACACCGCGGTGCCGTCCACGCGCGCGGGCGGGCTTTCGAACACCGAATCGAGAAAGGCCTTGAGCTCGATCGCGTCGGCGCGCTGCACCTCGCCCATCAGGCGGCGGCCTTCCTTCCAGGTGATCATCAGGGTGAACACGGCGCCGCCGATCACCAGCGGGAACCAGCCGCCCTCGAAAAGCTTGAGCAGGTTCGAAGCGAAGAACAGGAAGTCGACCACGAAGAAGACCGCGGTCGACGCAATGCACAGCACCAGCGGCAGCTTCCAGGCGTAGCGGATCACGAAGAAGGTCAGCACCGTGGTGATGAGCATGTCGGTGGTCACCGCGATGCCGTAGGCCGCGGCCAGGCTGCTCGACGAACGGAACATGACAACCGCCAGCACGATGGCCACGAACAGCCCCCAGTTGACCAGCGGAATGTAGATCTGCCCCGCCGTGCGCACGCTGGTGTGCTCGATGTTCAGGCGCGGCAGGTAGCCCAGCTGAATGACCTGGCGCGTGACGCTGAAGGCGCCCGTGATGAGCGCCTGCGACGCGATGACCGTGGCCGCCGTGGCCAGCAGCACCAGCGGGATGAGCGCCCATTCGGGCGCCATCATGAAGAAGGGGTTCTTCACGGCCTCGGGGTTCTCGAGCAGCAGCGCGCCCTGGCCGAAATAGTTGAGCGTGAGTGCCGGCATGACCACCGTGAACCAGGCCACGCGGATCGGCCGCTTGCCGAAGTGGCCCAGGTCGGCGTAGAGCGCCTCGGCGCCCGTCACGCACAGCACCGTGGCACCCAGCAGGATGAAGCTGGTGCCCGGGTTCTCCCACATGAACTTCAGCGCGAACCAGGGGTTCAGCGACTTGAGGATTTCGGGGTGGTGCAGGATCTGCGACACGCCCAGCACCGCAATCGCCAGGAACCACACCAGCGTGATGGGCCCGAAGAACTTGCCGATGCCCGCCGTGCCGCGCTTTTGCACCACGAAGAGGCCGAACAGCACCACCAGCGTGACCGGCAGCACATAGTGCTTGAAGTGGGGCGACACCACCTCGAGGCCTTCGACGGCCGAAAGCACCGAGATGGCCGGCGTGATGACGCCGTCGCCGTAGAACAGTGAGGTTCCGAAGATGCCGACCAGCAGCAGCACATGGCGCAGCCTGGGCTTGTCGGCCACCGCCCGCGAGGCCAGCGCCAGCATGGCGACCAGGCCGCCCTCGCCTTCGTTGTCGGCCCGCAGCACCAGCACCACGTATTTGATGGACACGATGACGGTGAGCGTCCAGAAGAACATCGAAAGGATGCCGTAGACGTTGTCGACGGTGAACGGCAGGTGGCCGTGGCCGAACACTTCCTTGACTGCATACAGCACGCTGGTGCCGATGTCGCCATAGACGACACCGATGGTGCCGATGATCAAAGCGGCGGCGGAAGAGGATTTGGGAGGTGACACGAAGTCGATGGGAAAAAGGGAGGATTGCCAGCGCGTAACCAGACGTCACGCGCACCAGAATGCAGCCGCGTTGGAATTTCCAGACGCCGCGCGCATCCCTCCGCCCTTTTGTTTCCTTTGCTGTGGGGCCGCTATTTTGCCGCCGACCGCCGCGTCTGCAAGCCGGCCCGGAAAATCATTCGTAGATTTCGGCGTCCGGATCGGTGGCTTCCATCTCGTAGCTCGCGGCCACCATGGCCAGCCGGCCCACCACGCCGTACATGTAGAAGCGGTTCGGGGCGCTCGCGCCGGGCTTGGCGCCGGGCTGCGGCAAGTGGGCACTTTCAGAGAAGGCCAGCGGCACGAAGCTCGCGCCCGGAAGCTTGAGGTTCTCGTCGGGATTGCGCTCGGCATGCACGCGGTAGAAGCCGCCCACCACGTAGCGGTCCATCATGTAGACCACCGGCTCGGCCACGCCGTTGTGCACGCGCTCGTTGGTCAGCACGCCTTCCTGCACGATCACCTCGCCGGGCTCGCGCAGTTGTTCCCTGGCGGCCGCGCCCGCCTTGCCTGCCGGGGCACTGCGCGGCTTGCCGACCAGGCCCTCGACTTCCTTCGCATCGCGCACGGTGATCACGCCGGGGCCGTCCCCGCCGACATGGCCCTTGACGACCACGAAGGGCTTTTCGTTGATGCCGTATTCCTTGTACTTGCGGCGCACCTTGGTCAGCACCGCGTCCACATGGCTGGTCAGCACGTCGATGCCGCGGCCTTCGGCAAAGTCGACGCCGTCGGCGCGCGCATAGATCGGATTGATCAGCCACGGGTCGATGCCCAGCAGCTTGCCGAAGCGCTTGGAGAGTTCTTCGTAGCTGTGCAGGTGATTGCTCTTGCGCCGCACCGACCAGCCCGCGTGCAGCGGCGGCAGCAGGTATTGCTCGTGCAGGTCTTCCAGGATGCCCGGCGTGCCGGCCGACAGCTCGTTGTTGAGCAGGATGGTGCAGGGATCGAAGTTCTTGAGCCCGAGGCGGCGCTTGCTGCGCACCACCGGCTCCAGGCACACGGTTTCGCCGTTGGGCAGCTCGATCTTCTTGGGCGACTTGATGGCCGGGTCGATCGACCCCACGCGCACGTTGAGTCCCGCCATGTGGAAGATCCGCACCAGCTGGGCAACGTTGGCAAGATAGAAGGTGTTCTTCGAGTGGTTCTCGGGAATGACGAGCAGGTTGCGCGCTTCCGGACAGATCTTCTCGATGGCGGCCTGCGCGGCCTGCACCGCCAGCGGCAGCATCTCCTTGGTGAGATTGTTCCAGCCGCCGGGAAAGAGATTGGTGTCGACCGGCGCCAGCTTGAAGCCCGCATTGCGGATGTCGACCGCGCTGTAGAACGGCGGCGTGTGCTCCATCCATTCGAGCCGGAACCAGCGCTCGATGGCGGGCGTGGAGTCGAGTACGCGCTGTTCCAGTTCGTTGATCGGGCCGGTCAGGGCGGTGACGAGATGCGGAACCATGCGGCGGCCTTATTGGATTTGTACTTGAAGGTAGAGCGGAATTGTAGGATTTGGGGGTGGCCGCCCCAATGACAAGACTACGTAGAGCGGACTTGGTTCAGTCCGCCCCCTTCCGGCGCGTCAGCTGCGCACTTCGCCCTGCCCCAGCACCACGTACTTGAGCGAGGTCAGCCCTTCGATGCCGACCGGCCCGCGCGCGTGGAACTTGTCGGTGCTGATGCCGATTTCCGCCCCCAGGCCAAACTCGAAACCGTCGGCGAAGCGGGTGCTCGCATTGACCATGACGCTGGCCGAATCGACCTCGCGCAGGAAACGCTGCGCATGCACATGGTCGCGCGTGACGATGGCGTCGGTGTGGTGGCTCGAGTAGCGGTTGATGTGCGCAATGGCCTCGTCGACCCCTTCGACCACCTTGATGC
>Ga0307514_10003678_pt1 | contig 14531 bp, 6 predicted proteins | sample 16_EM_MG_FD_203088 | JGI IMG/M metagenome (GOLD analysis project Ga0307514, IMG submission 203088) | Populus trichocarpa ectomycorrhiza microbial communities from riparian zone in the Pacific Northwest, United States - 16_EM | ecosystem: Host-associated > Plants > Roots > Unclassified | place... | reverse complement strand
TCTAAGTTCCAATCTTTGTCTTTGAGCACCATGGATTCTCACATCTATGGTGTCTCTAAGAAAACCCTTCTTCTCTTTACTCTTCTCTGTCTTTCCGTTTCCTCCATTTCTGCATTACCCCATCAGAATAAAACTGGCAATAGTACGGGTACTGGTCAAATGATAAACTCCAACTCGGTGCTTGTTGCGCTTCTTGACTCGCATTACACCGAGTTAGCTGAGCTCGTTGAAAAGGCTCTCCTTCTACAAACCCTTGAAGAAGCTGTTGGCAAACACAACATCACCATCTTTGCGCCAAGAAATGAAGCTTTAGAGCGTCAACTTGACCCCGAATTCAAACGGTTTTTACTTGAACCCGGTAATCTCAAATCTCTCCAAACCCTTGTATTGTTCCACATTATCCCCCAACGGGTCGGATCCAATGACTGGCCAGGTCACAAATCAAACCCCAGCAGGCACACCACTCTCTGCAACGATCATCTGCACTTGATCACCAAGAATTCAGGCAAAAAGGTTGTCGGATCCGCCGACGTGACCCGACCCGACGACGTGACCCGACCGGACGGTGTTATTCATGGCATTGAGCGGCTCCTAGTCCCACAGTCAGTCCAGGAAGACTTCAACAGGAGAAGAAATTTGAGATCCATATCAGCTGTATTGCCTGAAGGAGCCCCGGAAGTTGACCCAAGAACCCACAGATTGAAAAAACCGGAACCACCAGTTCGGGCCGGTTCACCGCCGGTTTTGCCCATTTATGATGCCATGGCTCCTGGCCCATCATTGGCTCCCGCCCCAGCTCCTGGACCCGGTGGACCTCACCACCACTTCGACGGAGAAAGCCAAGTTAAAGACTTTATACAGACACTACTACTCTACGGTGGCTACAATGAAATGGCTGATATTTTAGTGAACTTAACTTCATTAGCCACTGAAATGGGCAGGTTGGTATCTGAAGGCTATGTGCTTACAGTTTTGGCACCAAATGATGAAGCCATGGCTAAGCTAACAACAGACCAGCTGAGTGAACCAGGGGCACCAGAGCAGATTATTTACTACCATATAATACCTGAGTACCAAACTGAAGAGAGTATGTATAATGCTGTTAGGAGGTTTGGGAAAATAGGGTATGATACATTGAGGTTGCCACATAAAGTCGCGGCGCAAGAAGCTGATGGGTCGGTTAAGTTCGGGTCAGGTGATGGGTCGGCCTATTTGTTTGACCCGGATATCTATACAGATGGGAGGATTTCAGTTCAAGGGATTGATGGGGTTTTGTTTCCTGAAGTTGAGAAAGAGAGTACTTCTGTTAAGAAATCCGTCAGCTCTGTTAAGGTTGCCACTACCAAGCCAAGAAGAGGTATGCTTTTGTTATTTTCGGTTAATTTGTTCTTTTGATTGTTTGTTATGGATTGATAAGATTATTTTTTTCTTGTTAAGTCAACTCTAGTTACTGTTTAGTGCTAATTCAGATCATAGGTCCATACAAGTACAGTTTCCTTTTTTGGATTAGGAACCCAGTTTTGGGGTTAGGTTGTTTTGGTTACGGAAGGGGGGTTTGTTTGATGAGTGACGAGTTAGGTGAAATTGTGCTAGGGATGATGGGATTGAACTCTTGCCAAAAGTTCTGGTATGTGTGGTTATGATTGGTGTCGGTGATGGGGCAGATGGAATCATGGAATAGGCAGTTGTCGATTGTGGTCTTTTAGCCTTTGATTACTCTTTTCCATAGGGGATAGCTTGGCTGTTAAGCAGAGATGAGTCCAGATTGCTTTGAAAGGAATGGATGATTTAGTGCATTCTGGTAAAGCTATAGTGCCTAAAATTGTCGATGTCAAGTTCACTCTCTTTCCCAACATTTCTGGTTGGTGAGGAGAGGGAATCATGCTCTCAAATCGCATTAAGTTGTGATGATGAATGACTGCTGTCGACCTGTTAGAGGATTTCCATTCCATTGGTTTCCAGCCTGGATAGCAGAAGCTTAATGAAACAGTGCAGGTTTCGTATGAAGATGGGTTCAGTTTTGATGTTCTTGAGTCTGTGATTAAAAGAAGTTGAGATGGATGAAAAGCAGGGTTCTATGGCCCCTGCCACCGACGAATCCATGTGAAAATTGAAAAGCAAAAGGAAATGCAGTTTTTTTCCTAGCTGTGAGCCACATTATTATGCCCCACCCCACCACAGCTAAGATGCCAACAACAGCTTGTCTATAATTAAGTTCCACGCCATAATATTCCTGCATTTCTTTTATTAGCTGACCTGAATTGGATGGCGTAGTTGAGACGGCGTTTAATTGATATCTTAACAGCTCAATTTATGATTAGTCTTTGCATGCCTGTGATGTTGATACATTAACACGAGTTGACTTGACAGTTTTTATTGTGGATTCTGTCTTGCAGGGAAATTAATGGAAGTAGCCTGTATAATGCTTGGAACTCTTGGACAGGACTCGCGTTTCACTACATGTCAGTGAATATACACAGTAAAAATCGCAAAAAAAGAAGAGAGGGAAGATGGCTGGAACCAAGAAAACAATAGAGAAATGGTAATTAATTGCAGGAGGATGTCTGGAATACAAACACAATTGGAAGGGAAGGATTTGCCTGTAAGACTTTCCTCTGAATCCCAGCCATCAGAGAGAGGTTGTTGTTGTTTTTGTCATAAATACTGTAATTACACATCATTTTTTTAATTATTTTTTAATGTATGAACAGACTCGGAAAACTACTACTATATATATATAATGGGCTGTCTTCTTTATGATCCACCGCTTGTGAATTGAACTTGAAACTTATTTCTATTTTTCTCCGTGAATTATTAGTCAGGCCAATAGACTAATTGACTGCACCTCTCTTGTATAATTTATCGGAAGAAAAATATCGTTTTAAAGCTACACTTAACACGAGGGATTCCTTTTGGCCTTGCTTGTCAAATCTGGTATAACTCAGTGAGTTAATCCAAGAAATCATTGACTTAGAAATCATTTATTTTTTTCTGGGCATGAAAGCTATGCTTTTGACTTGATTAATTAATTTAAAGTAATTAATAATGAACCTACCGATTGACATAAGAAAAAGCCAAAAACCAAAACAGGGCGTGGGATATGGGATGCAGACTCGTAGTGTACATGACACCAAAGCATATTGCTGGATCTAGCATGCAAGTAGATAGCATAATAATTTCATTTCCCGAGGCATTCTTTTTCTTTTTGAGATGGAGGAATCTCATAGGTTTAGTATATTCGGTAATGCAGTAATTGTTGTATTTTAAAATATATTTTAATTTTCCAGATTAAACATTGCTTGAATACGATATGTAAACGTGAAGAGAAAATCCACTCGTAAATGGTAGCATTTTGGACATAAAAACAACTCTTTTTTCATAATGATCTGAGCTTGGAAGCAATCAATCACTGTCATCCACTCCAAGCTGGTCCTGGCTACCCCATGCCTTCAATTGCCGGAGAATTTGGCCTTCAGTAGGGATTTTCCTTCTTACAGCATCAACTAAAACCTGTCGCGCTCTGTGAGGGTAGGAAATTAAAGATGGTTGAAATGAGCTCTCCAGTTTGGCATGATAGCAGAGTCACCTTGCCACCATGTCCAAATCACAGAAGTAAAGTTCGGTGAGATTTCAATAAAGGTAGAATCTTTACTCAACAACAATCACATTTTGCTTAGCAAACAAGAGAAGCTTTACCTTTTCACGAGCCTCTTTTTGTCATTGTTATGTGCTTTCAGTTTTCAACATCGAACTTCACCTTCTACAACTTGCAGCTTCATAATTGCTTCACCTTTCTTACTTCTTTGGAAAATGTTTATCGTTACTGGTTGCATTAAAAGGCCGGCAATTCAAGCCTCGCATTAGAGGGACTAATTATGAAGTTCTTTTTTTTTGCCAAACACTTCAATAAAATTTAACAAAAGAATACAAGCTTATATCATGCACAATTTGGTAGATTAATGTTAATTTCACAAGTACCCCAAAAAATGCCATATACCTTAACATACAACCAGGCTATTCACAACATGATGGGACTTGAACAAAACCTACAGACACAAGATGAAATAATCAAGTTCTCACCCTCCAACTGTGACATGAGGGAGCATAATCTCAGGATTGGACGAGGACAAAACCGGTCCATTGTTCTGAGGAGTGTTGTTTTCGGGCATGGTCTCAATTCCATTCTCACATACAGGAACTTTCATGGAGTTATTCTCGTTTACTTCCACTTTTTCGACATTAGCTTTCTGGGTTTGACTCTCTGCTCCTGGTAGCTTCGCTTTGGACTTGACAGTCTTTCCTTCCATTCCATTGGCTGTTATTTGGCGAGACTGATGCTTAGGCTGGGACTTCCTAATTGGTGTTTTTGAAGCACCATTATCCACGTTACCATTTCTCTGAGCTCCTTTGGTTGGGTTGCTTGATTCTTGGTTCAGAAGTGGGCTGTGAGAAGCTCGTGGGCTAAAAGAAGATCCAACATCTTCCAAAGAATTGTTCATTGAAGTGGTAGAGCTCTTGCGCCTTCCAAGCTTCGGCGATTTTGCACGAGTAGTCGGTATCTATAAGAATCAGCACACAACTTTATCTCAATGTTGCGTAGACAGAGGGAAAAAAAAGAGAGCAAGCAAGGAACATGAAATGAAGGGGGTGGAAAAAATGAGCATTAAAATGCATTGAGCTACATGAGCTTAGAATTGAACTAGCAAGTATATTTGTTTGTGCACATATATTCACAGTATATGGGCTGAGCCACAAACTGTTGGGACTCATGTTGGCCTGAATCCATAAACTTCTCCAACAGCATCAGAATAAGTGTTTCTACTTCCAAGTATCAAACTGAGTGAGAAATGAGGACTTGAGGCTAGCACTGGACCTGATGTTCACATTCAATATAGCAGAAGCAGAAATAACCAAGCCGTTATGATAGTTCCTGTTAGGGTTCATGAGATGTAGAACAAAACAATGTGAACTTTCCTCTTTGGAAAAACAGAAAACAAGGCTCCTGAGTCATAACAGATGACCATGACCATATGCCATCTTCAACCTTCAGTCCTTCAGAAACTACTAGGTCTGTTTTGAAGTAATGACAGACACAAATGGGTCTTTACAAGCCTCGGTAAGACTTGGGCATGTAACCGTCAATTAAGATCTAAGTTTGAACCTATATCATAATTTTTTAATGAGTATATTCCTCCTACTTAATAACATTTGGATTAAGGAGTTATCATAATATTGCCTGAGTTATTCAAAAAAAGAAAAAGGATTAAGGAGTTAAGCAAAAAGGTTGTGTCCCACTTTTTTAAAAAAACCAGCATCCACGCAGAGATGGCCTCACTAGCTATTGTCAACACCTTACCATGCAAAATAGACTCGTGAAAGCAGGATCCTAAGCTAACACATCACTAACTGTCCTAATAAACAGCACTTGCAATTTGCAAAGGCCAAACAAAAGCCTAAAAAAATGCAAAAATCATTTGTTGTATAAATGCATTGTCATTAAATATGCCCAATTATATTTAAGGACTTCCAAGATTCATAGAAATTGTAGGCCATATTTAGAAAACTTAATTCAACAGATCCAGACAAACAAACACACTGACAGAACATGTGGATTAGAAACCAGAGTGTACGCATTGGTTAGTCCACATAATGCACATGATATTAGTAAAAACATAATGAGCATTTGAAAAATAGTGATAATTTTTAGGCATTTAAAGAGTTCAATTGGTGTGCTTTCAATCTTATAGTTGATGAAATGCTGCAATACAAAAGGCAGGAAAAAAAAAACACAACGTTATCAATGGATATCTGACAGTTCAAGCATTACCTTCTTTAGTTCCACTTTTGGAGGAGGCTCTTTATAAAAACATGGCATAGGTGCAGCTTTAAATGTCAAACTCTTCCTCAGTTTTTTGATCTCTGCTTCCTGGCTCTCCTGTAATCCACCAAAAAGTAAAATATGAAATGAAGATTCATTATCCTTTAGACTCGGGAGAGAAAAGTCAAATTGGTAAAAAAATATGATAAAGGTCAAGAGGAAAAATGTTTCAGGTGAAAGAAAAATCCCAATACCTTTGATTTTGCCTGCAAGTTAGTTTGTTCTATTTCTTTAGCATGGATCTTCTCTTCAAGCTTTGAAAAGAACTGGTGAACAAAGGCCACAATACAATCATGTTATGGATTAAAATAAAAATATAAAGAATCTAGCAAAGAAACTAAAGTCCAGCAACAACCTCCTTCCGTTTCTCAGCACGTTCTTCCAATCTGAAGGAGAATCCAGAGCCGCTACTTCTCCGCCCACTAAGAGTGGCACTTCTGATATTAATAGAGTATAATGGCACATTAGCAAAATAGATACTAGTATACATAAATAATTACAAAACAAATTGTGTTCTATAGAAGCAGTACGAAGTTGTGGAATGGGTGTCATCTTCTTCTTTGCTTGACAATGTGGTTGTCTCAGGTTTTGAGTTTTGATCAGCAGCAGACCTGCAATTAGATAAATATTATATTAGGAACTTTTATCCACGCAGCAAATATATAAACAGGTTTACTCCTTTTCAAGCGCAGAAGGTGGAGGTGGGACATGGCAAGCTTCCATGAATACATTTGATGGCTTCAACCGATAAAAAGGGAAACAAAATTTTATGTAATGCATGGATGTTGACGTACTCAGAAACCTGGGGTGGAGGGCACTTTGCAGCTTCAGTCAAAGAACTTGATTTCACAGACTGTTATGAACAACAAAGAGTTACAAAAACAAAAGACCTAAAATTACAACATAAATGTTAATGGTCAAAATATATCAGCCGAAAATCTTACCGCAGCCTGTTGACTGCTAGACTTGCTTGTGGAGGAAGTCTGCTTAGTTAAAGTCTTACTACCATTAATATTTGATTCCTTTGAATTCGCTCCAGTGGGTGCAAGCCTGTTGGCTCGGTTGAAACGGGGACTTGAAGTGACTGATCCATTGGAAAAAGGAACCTGCACCTTTGTTCCTTCATCCCGGGAAAGCTTGACAGCAGTTTTGAGTGGGTGTCCCTCGATGCTCTTCCTCATATTATTAGTTCGCACACCTTTTGCTGGAAATGAAAGACTCTGAGAAAGTATTGGTCTCTGGCTATGAGAAAATGGACCTGAGCCTTTCACATTAGGCTTATCCTTGGCCAATTTGCTGTTCTTTGAACCAGTGCCTTTCCTCAGAGCAGGTTCCTAAACACAGGTGAAGACATACCAACACGGTAAGAAGGAAAATGTGTCTTTCATTTAGTACTATGAATCTGATATTCACAAATTGCACGGCACCTTTAAGGAATTTGAGAGTTTTCTTTCAGAAACACTTGCTGCACCTTCACTTGCAATGCCAGAGGAATTAAGACCTTCAGTTTTGGCAACATGCTTAGATGTTTCATTGGCTTTTAGAGGTCTTTCACCATTGGTAGCATTTTTTTCTTCCTTTTCTGGTGCCACAACAGGTGCTTCAGCATGAATTTCCTCAGCAATGGTTTCCTCATTCGTTTTAACTGCATTGTCACCCTCCATTCCTTCACTGAATCTTATTGCAAGGAACTGCAAAATTACAATAGATATGAAGACCCGAACTTCATGCTACTCTATGATATGCATTTTGACCAAGCAAAATGATCTTACTGAGCTAACAGCCAGAGAGATTGTTGAAAATGAAAACCTTATTCTTCGTAACAAAAATGAACAGAAATTGAACGAATACAAAAACTGAAATCACAATACAATTGAATAAGCTACACCAATAAAATGAAAGGCCAGAAATAAAATCAAATAATTCAGATCCCATATAATTGATCACTAAAACAAAGAAAAAGGACTTAAACTTCAAGATTTAGTACAGATTAACATAAATAAATGAAATGAAAGCCTACCAAATCAAAATACAACAAATAAAGGGTTTAGCCAGGCTGGTTTCAGGAAATTGAAATATACCCTTCGATGTTGAAACTCAAAATTACCAAAGCTAGAAGTTCACATTTAAAGAAAACGTTCCTCCTTTTAAATGTAAAATTCAGACAAACCAAATTCTATCTTCCCTACACTTCCTCTGCAATTAAACAAAGGACAAATCAAATCTGAAACTGCAAAACTTCACGCAACAACTACATATCATTTAAAGGAAAACCCGCTTCATTTATGGAAACTAGGAACACGATGGAGGTTTAACTACAGTAGTTTCTAAAGAATGCAAGCTTCAAGACCTTCGTTTTTCCTCCACGTCACAGCAACTACACAACACTGCAAACTCTCACAAACTTTCAAACAGAAAAGATTGAAAACGAGAGATCAATCCAAGAAAAAATAAATCCAATGTGACTAGACGCTAAAACACCAATCAAGATTTAAACCAAAAAACAAAACAAAAAACAAAACCTTACCCAAAAAAAATCAAGAAAAGTTGTCCAGATTCCAAAGGAACATTACAAGAACATAAATACCACGCAAAAGCAAAATTAGAAAACAAAAGCAGACCTTTAGACACTAGCAGAGGAGTGAAGTTTGAACTTTTGAGGGAGACCAGAGAGCAAATGAGATAAAAGACTGAAATGTATGTGCGAATGGTAAAGAAGTGACAAACTCTGAGTGTAAAGCTACAAAGATAGACGTGTAAGAGCCGGTTGTCGTGACACGTACACACACTGCCACTCTATCTGGTTCTGGTTCTGGTTCTGTTCGAGAAATACGAGAGAGAGAGAGAGAGAGAGAGGGTGGGTTGGCTGTGAAGAGTTAAAGTAGGATGTGAATTCCAATGAAGTGGATAGAAATAGATAGATTTATGAGACACTGTTTTGGAATGTCTAATTACTAACATGCCACTTCCTTCCTTGCCAGTTCATTTTATTTTTTAAAAATTATCTGTTACCTTGTAACTCCCATGATTCTGAATCCTCATGGTGGGAGGGAATTCTTTGCCCTTTTTTTTAAAAAAAAAAAACATTTCTAGTTTATATTCGAATAAAAAAAATGTGTAGGGTGGTTCAAAAATATATTTTATTTTCGAATAAAAAAAAAGATTTTTAACGTGCACAATCATAAACTTTTCTAATTTATTTTTCAATATTAGCCAATAAAGCAGGTGGCTTGGGTTTAAAAATATAATAACAATATTAAGCACAATACTACTACTACTATTATTATTATTATTATAGAAAACATAAAAGGCTTGGAAAAATACTATAGCCCCACACTAGTAGCCCTATAGACTATCATAATGATTTATTTATTTTAGTCATCAAAATTTTATTCTCATTGATTGCATGCTTACGTGGCCACAATTGCTTCTATATCGTCAGAGAACGGAAAAATTTAAAAGGCAGGAGATCAAAATGAAAAATATAGAGAAAATAGATAGTTGTTTTGAAATTCGACTAAAAAGCTGACTTTGGTCATCTTAGTTTGCAACATACTTATTTTTCATCCCTTTGGTTTTTCAAAAATTACTTTTGGTTCAAAACTTTATTTTTCTCATTTTTCAATTCCTAGTTGAAGGTGAGAGAGAGAGTTACCAAATTCTAGTGGTAGAGAGAGAAAATTGTTGGTTGACAACGATTTCAACCATCAAAATAGTTGATCTTGATGTCAACATGTTTTATTTGATGAAAAGAGTTCTCTTAAGATGTTCTTTCACCTTCAAATTATCTAAAAAGTAAATCTAACCTTAAGAATATTTTGGATTTTCATGTTGATTTTTTGTTTCATGACTATTTTTTGGGTTATTAAAAGGCATAAACAAGTTTATTTAAATATATAGGGTGTTTTTTAGGTATTTTTGGGTCAAAATAGTTAAATGAATTTTTAGGTGTAAAACTGGCATAGATAAGAGTGAGGGATAATGAGATTTGTTATGTATCAAAACCCTCAAAGACCAAGAACATCATAACTATAAAAAGACACTCAAAATATTTAATTTTTATTCACCTAAGTCTCAATTTACAAAAAAAACTATTACAACCCTTTATATATAGAAACACTAGAAAACTCTAATAATACATAATAAGAAACAAAATAAAATTAACTAAGAAATTTATTTTTCTAAAATAGCTTTTGCATCACTCTTCACAAGTTGAAAGGAACTCGTCTTCGAGTTCAAACATTAGTTAGCAATCGTCCTCCATGAACATCTTTTGTGTTTGGATCACCCTATCATTAGTCTTTAAAATTTTTTTGCGAACCACCTCATCATGGGTCCTTAATACAATATCTTTGTGCATGTCGTCCTATCATTGATCCCTAACACAACATCTTTATACAAACCACCCTATTATAGGTCTCATCACCAAGATTTTAACTAACAACATGACATTTTTTATTTATGAGAGGGACCTCTTCATCCTTTCCTACATAAGTACGTATTGTTCTGCAATCTCTTCTAGTCATAGTTATTCAACAACACATAACAACTAACCACTAGAAATCATTGAGCTCTAATACACGTTCTCAACGACCCCCTACCAAAACCACCAAGAATCGTTAGGCTTTGATACCAATTGACGTAGATGAGAGACTAACCAAAATATTCAATTTTTATTCATCTATATCTCTACATGCCAAAAGAATACTACAATCTTTTATATATAAAAAAAAAAAACAAGAAAACCCTAATAATATTGAATAGAAAAAAAAATAAACTAGGAAAAAATCCCCTTAAAATAGAACAAAAAACTATAAAAGCATCAATATAAAGAATAGAAAAATATCTATTTTCCTAAAAAAATCTCATGCATTAGTCTTCTTGGTTTGAAAGGAACTCATCCTCGAGTTCAGTTTTTAGCTAAAAAATAATCTTTAATTAAGAACATCTTTTTGTGTGTGATCCACCTTAATATGAGTTTCACCACTAGGATTTTAAATGACAACAACTGACATAAACGAAAACAACACTAGTTCATGAAAGTGTTTTACTCGAGGGAAACCTCTTCACCCTCTCCTACACAAGCACGTCCTGTTCTGCAATCTTTTTCCAGCCATCGTTATTTTGCAGCACATAGCAAAACAAAATAACCTCCAAAGATCTTTTGATTCTCTTTCAGCTATGGTTGTTCTGCAGCACCTAACAAAGTAAAATAACCACCAGGGATCGTTGAGCTCTCTTCCGGCCATGATTATTTAGTAGCACATGGAAAACAAAATAACATGGGATTGCAACACACAATAAACAATAACATGTGATTATTGAGTTATGATATCAACTGGTATAAATAGGAGCGAAGGATAACTAAGTTTGTTACCTACCAAAACCTTTAAAGATCAAGAACACCATAACTATGGGGAGACACTCAAAATATATAATTTTTATTTATACAAGTCTCTACTTGTTAAAATGTTATTACAACACTTTATATAGAGAAAACAACTAGAAAACCCTCATAATACTGAATAGAAAAAATAAACTAGAAAAAAATATTCCCTTTAAGTAGAAAAAAAAATAAAAAAATATTATAATACATAATTTGAAAATAAAAATATGAAAAAAATAAAATTAAGTAAGGAAAATATTTATTTTAAAAAAATGCTCTTGCGTAAAAAAACACCTATGCCCTGGATTTTCGGCGACCTCTAATCGCCAAAATCTAGGTATAGCAGGTAACATGTCACGAGTTTGATTGGTTAACTTTGATCGGTTAGGAATCAAACTTTATAATTTATTTTGATTTGCTTTTAATAAAGTTATTGAAGTTTCAAATAAACATTCTGACATTGAGTTGACGAATCGCTAGTTTGTCTATTAACTTCGGTTGGTTATAATCAGACTTCATAATTTATTCCGATTTGTTTTATATGGAATTATCAAAATCTCAAACAAACGTCTCGACTTTAAGCTGGTGCTTGATTTTACAATCAACTATTTTTTACCATGATCTAAGTTATAGGTCAACAAGTTAAGTCGTAAAATCTAAGTCAGTTCAATGATACATCGTCTCAATATTTATTATTTAAAAACTTATGTCAAAAAAACATGTTAAAAAATCTATACATTCATTTTTATTTTTATTTTAAAATAATTATTCTACCCGCAGCAAAACCTAATATCTAGTTTTGCTTCGATTTCGCAATGCGAGACAATTAGGCTACAGTCCACTTGGGTTCTTCCTGACGTTGGATATTTGGAGTTGTTCGAAGTCTATTCATGACATCATTCCAAGAGAAACCTGGAGCTTTCCAAGTAGTTAGTTAAAAGAGAATACAATTACTGTACCTTTTCTCTTTATTCTGTTTAATGTATTTCCGTGGTCGTTTTGCTTTGGTGGTCTTTACTAAAGTCTAAAAACCTTACTAGTAGATTCTCATCTTCTACACTATTTCGTCTCCCAAAAAAAAAAATTACAATCGCTAGAAATAGTTCTCATTGTAGTTTGCACTATGGATTAGAATAATATAATTATAATTTCTTGCTTTTCAAAACAAATAATTGGATTAACTACTAGGGATAATATAATCTTTTTTATTGATCAAGTATATCTTGGTCTTTTTATTTTTTAAAAACATAATAAAATAACTAAATTATTCTTAAAAGCAAAATTTATTTAATAGATGTCCATGGGTTTTTTTTGACGTTTCAATTTTTTAATGTACAGTAAAGTGACTAAATTATCATCAAAAGCAAAAATTCTTTGACCAACGTCTAAGATATTTTTTAACTTTTCATCTTGCTTTTTTTATTTATTATTATTTTAGTTATAATTAAGATAACTTAGGACCAATTTTGTATTTTAATAAATATAAAATATAAAAGAAAATTTAATTGGCGAGTACATTGCATGTGTCAAGGCATACACCACTTTGTTGTTTTCAAGCAGCAGGTACGACGATCAAAGATGACCGCCGTTGATGTGGTTGAAATCGTCTCGGTGACCCCTTCCTTTCTAGATGGCGCGTGTTACTTACCAGCCTCCGGTCTGGCATTGACGACCTTTTCTTCTTTCTTCCCTTTTTTCCCTCTTTTTTTTCTCGATTTCCATGCCTAATTTCTAAATTTTCAAAGCAACCCTTCAATTTATTTTTCCCTTGTATTTGGTTCATGTTCTTTTAATTACTATATGTCTTATTTGAAATAATTTATAAAATTAGTTTTTTTTTATTTTACCCTCTAATTTTTTTTCTGTCAGATTTGATCTCTATTTTTTTATAGCTATTTATTTTATTTTAGATAGTTTTAAAACTTTTACTATTTCATCTTTCTTTAGTTTTTTTTCCCATCAGATATGATCCTTATTCTTTTGATTGCTATTTTTTTTTATACTTTGACAATTTTTTTAAATTGATATTTTTCTGATATCATCGCTCAATATTAAATTGGTTAGGAATTAAGCTTCTTGATTAAATCCGGATCTAGGATTTCACGGGTTAAGAGTTTGGGAGATTAACCTAGATTTAGGAGATTCACTCAGGTTTGCTTGTTTTATTTTTTCCTTTGTTTAAGCTAATATTCTTTTACTTTCATCTTTCAATATTTATTTAATTGAAGATTCAACTCTATTTTTTTTATTTGCTTTCTATATGATTTTTAACTAATTTTAAAATGACCTGAGTTATCTCAATTCTTTTTATTTGTCATTCTTTGTTAAATTCAACTTTTTATAAAAAAAATTATTTTGAGTTAAATTAAATTAATTGATTAAATATAAGCATGAGATGATCAATTTATGATATTTTGTTTGGTTTGCTTTGTCGGGTCGTTGCTCTTGCAGCGCATGGGACCTTTTTCATTGTCGTTGTGCAACCTTGTACAAAGGTATTAGAACCGTCTCAATGATCTGTTTTTGGTTGTGGGGCGGTGTTCATGACAGAACGACGATAAATTTAAGATAGACTTTTCTTTTTGCTTTCCTTGAATATGAAATTAACAACTCATTTTTGCTCTTTTTTTTATTTATATGCTATCATTACTTTCTTTTCATTATATTATTAAATTAACCGAGTTTATTTGATTCAGTTAATTTAATAACCCGACCCGAATCTTAAATTTTTTGTTTTTTTTTAAAACAATCATTACCTGAATATCTTTTTTTAAAAAATTATAAAAAATTCATTCAGGCAGGCATGGCAAGAGACATTAATCTAGTATTTATCAATCATGGGTGGGGGGTCGTTGGTTCTATTGTAATCAATCAACCCTTTCTCCTCCAATATGTGAATGGGTCACACTTATGATCAATCAACCAAGAAAATAATCTACCTTGCCTGAAACAACTCCAGCATCACTGCCAACCAACATATAATGCCAAATACTTTCCTTAATTATATTAATCGTCACTTGTTGTCTTTTTCCCAATTAAATAAAACAAGTAAAGCTTCTTTTCAAATTGAATTAGCTGGGTGCCACTCCAAAAATATTTATTTATTTATTTATTTATTTATGGTATCAAACAACCAATCACCCCCCCAATGCTCATCCAGACATTATCAGCACGTGTCTGAAACCAATCAAGGGAGATTCTACTCTGACGTTACCATTTTATTTATTTATTTTTGAAAATAAAAAATCGCAAGAATCAGAGCAAATA
>Ga0307514_10003676_pt1 | contig 14536 bp, 11 predicted proteins | sample 16_EM_MG_FD_203088 | JGI IMG/M metagenome (GOLD analysis project Ga0307514, IMG submission 203088) | Populus trichocarpa ectomycorrhiza microbial communities from riparian zone in the Pacific Northwest, United States - 16_EM | ecosystem: Host-associated > Plants > Roots > Unclassified | place... | reverse complement strand
GAGCTGCGTGCGGCCGTTGTCGATGACGCGGAAGCGCCCCTCGAAGCCCATGGCCAGGCAGAAATAGATGAGCTCGATCAGCTGCAGGTGCTGCTGCGGGTTCTGCACCAGCCGCGACAGCAGCTGAAAGAATTTCTCGCCGCCCCAGGTCTCGTTGTGGAACATCACGAGCAGGCTCTGCGACGACCAGATGCTGCCGCCCCAGGGCGTGAGCGCGGCCGCCTCGTCGACTGCGGTGCACAGGCAGTAGCGCGCGCCGATGATCACCTCGGGCGCAATGCCGCTTTGCTGCGCGCGCGTCTCGAAGCGCCTGACCTCGTCGACCAGGTGCTCGCGCAATTGCGCGGGCGCATCGTGGTGGCCGGTGGCGCGGATCTGCGGGATCAGGTCGAGCAGCGGGTTGGCCGCCGCGACAAGCGGGTTGTTGCCGGCCAGCGCGGTGTCGCCCGCATGCGGACGGCGCGCGTCGTGCAAGGCGGTGAATGACTGCGGTTGCTGCTGCCCCGCGCCGCGCGATGCCGGGGACGGGCCCGCCGCATCGCCGTTGCCGCTGTTGTTGCCGCCGCCCGGGTTGGGCGGCACGAAGCCTCCCGGACCGACGGCCATGTCGTTGACACCGTTCATTGGGTCCCTCACGGACGAATTGCCCAGAACTCCATGGCCAGGCCCGGGAAGTCGCCGGCCAGGTGCATTGCAACGCCGCCTGATTTTTCGAGCTGGCGCCACATGTCGCCACTCTTGTCGAGTTCGAAATAGTGGTAGCCCGCGTTGTATGGAATCTGGCGCGGGGCTACCGGCAGTGGCCGCACCGCCACGCCCGGCAGCTGCAGCTGCACGAGGTCGCGGATGCGCTCGACCGAGCCGATCTTGACCTGCGTCGGAAAGCGCTGCTGGATGGCTTCGGCGGGCAGGTTGGCATGCACCGCGAGCACGAAGCCCGCGTTGCGCACGAGCACCGGATCGGGCATGCGGCCCACGCGCACGCCATGGCTGCGCTCCTCGAGCTCGATGGCGATGGCGCTCTGCTCGAGCACCGCCGAGAGCGAGCGCCGCAGCTCTTCCATCAGCGGCCGGATGCTCTCGTTGAGATTGTCGTGGTCGTACTTCGGCCACACCACGGGGCGCCGCGTGGGCGAGGTGTGCGTGGCGAGATGGCAGGCCAGCTTGAACCAGTCGACGAACAGTTCCTCGGGATGCACCTGCACCGCATGCTGCGCATGCCAGGTCAGCGCGAGATAGCGGTTGACGAGTTCGAGCAAAAGAAAGTCGGAGACCTCGCTCACGCCGCCGCGGCCGGGCTGCGAGAGCCGCGAGGCCAGGGCCTCGGAGCGCTGCGTGAGCAGGCCGTGCAGCTCGGCCACCATGCTGCGCAGCATGGGGTGCGCCGACGCATCGAGCACCGGCGGAATGTAGTTGGCGTCGATCACCAGCTTGTGGTCGGTGCGCCGCTCGATCACGCGCACCGCGCCGATGGCCTGCCACTCGGCCGTGAGCGACGATGCGCGCGCCAGGCGCAGGCGCGGCTTGGCAAGCTGCAGCACCGCCGGGCCGAGCGCCACCGAATTGCCGTCGGCCACCTCGCGCTCGACCACGCCGAAGCGCGCGGCCGAGCCTTCGTTCTCCGCGAAGATGATTTCTTCGCTGCCCGTGCGGCGCAGCGGCAGCGCAAGCACGATGAGCTCGTCGGTCAGGTCGTTCGGCACCTCGTAGGGCAGTGGCGCATCGTCGGCGCCGAACGAGAACGGCGTGCCGTCGGGCAGCACGCCCGCGCCGCCGAGCAGCGACACGCGGCCGAGCGCATGGGCATCGCGGTCGATGTCCAGCTGCAGCCATCCCCAATAGGCACCTTGCAGGCCCGCTGTGCGGCGCGTGACGTACTGCTCGACATAGCGCTCCAGTTGCTGGAAATGCTGCGGCCGCAGGTACATGCCTTCGGACCACACCACGCGATTCGCCAACGCCTGCGGAAGGGCGCCTTGCTTGCCGGCGCCCGGATTGCGAACTGTCACCAAAGAACCTCCTGGGGAGTGCCCACACTGAAGCGGGAGGTGCTGCTAACGGCCTCCCGATTGAATTGGTTTTTTTCTCTGATGCTACACGGCGCTTCTTACGTTTTGCACCGCTTTTCGCGTGCGAATTTCTCGCACTTTCTAGCTACAAAGCCGAGAAAATTAACGACTTGGTAGTAACTCGATGCCGCTCTTGCGGATCGCGATGCGCACAGTTTGCTCGCTCGGAGAAAACTGCCACACCTTGTAGAGATTGGTTTGCTTGGGCTCCTTGAGCGGCAGCACGATGCGCCATCGCGCGGCCTCGAGCTTGCGGTAGCCGGCAATGATGCCGATGGCACGCGAATCGAGCCCGGCCTCGCGCTTGAAGACACGCTCTTCGCCGCTGCGCATGATGGCCTGGTCGGCGTTCACGAGTTCCGTCGAAAGCGTTTCGCGGTCGCGGTCCTGTAGTGCAAAGTAGTCTGCTGTCTCGAAATTACCGGAAGATTTCAGTTCGAAGACCTTGACGAGAATCGGCGCCGGCTGGCCGCGTCCGTCGGGGTTGACGCCATCGTCGATCCTGATGGTCACTGCGTAGGGCGTGGGCAATGACTTCGCAGTCGATGCGCATCCACCGAGGCCACCGAGCAACGGTGCGGTTGCAAGTGCGCCTTGAAGCAGGGTTCGTCGATGCATTGAGATCTTCCCTTGTGGTTCGCGGCCTATATTATCGAAGTCGTGCGCACGAATCGCATTGCATCGCGTGCCTGTCGCATGACAGCGGCACACTATCTCAAGCATTGCCTTTTGCAAGGTAGGAGAGAAGATTGAAGTCATGTCTGCCTGCTTTGGCGTTCACCCTGGTTCTGGCCGCTGGTTGCGCAACCAAGCCACCGCCCGAGCCGCCGCAACCCGAACGCCTGAGCCAGCAGGTGGCGCGCAGCACGCTCGAACGCGCGCAACAGGCCTATGACGAAGGCGACTACGCCAAGGCCATCACCACGCTCAAGAGCGGTGGCGTCTCGGTGTTCGAGGCCGCGGAGCCGGCCACGCGGCTCGACGCCATGAAACTCGAAGCGTTCAGCTATTGCGTGGCCAACCAGGTGCCTGAATGCCGCGCGCAATTCCGCAAGCTCATGGACGCGTTCCCGAACTTCGACCTCACCGTTGCCGAGCGCAAGCACCCGGTATGGGGCCCTGCCTTCGAGGCCGCCAAGCGAATGAAGCGTTGAACGCCGCAAGGGATGAGCCGCGGCTCGACATAGATGGAAATCCATGAACCCCCACGTTCATCACTGTGTGTATTCACTGCCCCCCGGGGGGGCGCAGACCGCCCTTGGGGCGGCCCGGCGGGAGGTCTGATATGCGTTGGACGGTGATCGAACATGCCGGCAAGCCGGTGGCCGCGGGGCCCTCGGCCTTGCTCGCGGCACCCGGCGGAACCATCGGGCGCAGCCCCGACAACCACCTGGTGCTGCCCGACGAGCAGCGCCAGATCTCGCGCCTGCAGGCCACCGTGCGCTTCGACGACAGTGGCGTGACGGTGCTGCGCAACATGAGCGCGGTGCTGCCCATCGGCGTCAACGAGCGCACGCTGCAGCACGAGCAGGAATCGCCGATCGCCGACGGCGACCGCGTGACCATCGGGAGCTATGTGCTGGTGGCGGGGAGCGCGCAACGCGCCGTGCCTGTCGAGGCCGCCGCGCCCGTGATGGCAGCACCACCGCCGGCCGCACCTGTGCGCAACGCGCCGCCGGCCAGCGCCATGGCGCAAGCGCCGATGGACTCGCTGCTGCCGGCGGCACCCGTCTCCGATGTGTTCTCGGACCTCTTCGGCGCAGGCGCGCTGCCGATCGGCGATGCGCAGCTCGTGACCGTGGCGAGGCCACCGCCGGCCGTGCCGGCACCACCGCCCGCCGAAGCATTTGCGGCCGCGCCGGTGCCCGCGGCCTCGCCAGCCCCATCGCCGGCAAGCACTCATCCAGGCGCCTCGCAGATTCCCTCCGCCGCCGATTGGGATGCGATCCTCGCGAATGCGCCGCGGCGCGAGGCGAGCGCCTCCGAGCCCATGCCCGACCCGATGGCGCACGAGCCTTTCGAGCTGCCCTCGCAGGCACGCAGGAATCCGGTCGATCCGCTGGCCGAGCTGAACCCGCGTGCGGAAGAGGGCATGTCCGACGTGGCGCTCAAGCGCGGCATGGACCCACTGTCCTTCTTTGCCGCCGACAACGACGCGCCCTCGCCGCTTTCCGATCCGCGCCCCACCGCGCTGACCCACGAAGATCCGCTCAGCGACGTGCATCCGGCCGTCGATCTGCTGACCAGGCCGGCCGCCCCGCAGGGATACGGCCACTCGAACCATGCGCGGGAACTGACGGCGCAATTCAGGCCGCCGAACCCGGTGGCCTTTGATGCGCCGGCTGCGAAGACCATCGAGGCGCAGGTGTCCGCGCCGGCCGAACCGCCATCTTCGCCACCGCCACCGCCACCGCCACCATCGCCATCGCCATCGCCATCGCCATCGCCAGCACCGGCACCGGCACCGGCACCAGCAGCATCGGTGCCGGTCACAGCCACAGCCGCCCGCGCGGACATTTCTCCTCCTGCAAAGGCCGCGCCGGCTGAACCGCCCGCGCCGGAACCGAAGCCCGCTGCTGCTGCGCCCTCGCCGGTGGCTGCGCCTGCAGCCCCTGCCGCAGCGCCCTCATCGACACCGTCCTCCTCGGACGAACTCTTCAAGGCTTTTCTCGAAGGTGCCGGCGTGCCCGACGTGGCCGGCCAGCAGCCGCTGGACGCCGACGCCATGCGGCGCCTCGGCCGGCTCATGCGCGCGTTCACCGACGGCACCATCGAGCTGCTCTCGTCGCGCGCCATGCTCAAGCGCGAAGTGCGCGCCGAGATCACGATGATCGTCGACGAAGAGAACAACCCCTTCAAGATTCTCCCCAACGGCCGCGCCGTGCTGATGCAGATGTTCGGCGCGCGCATGCCCGGCTTCCTGGCGCCCGAAGCGGCCGTGCACGACGCGCTCGGCGACCTGCAGTCGCATCAGCTCGGCATGGTGGCCGGCATGCGCGCCGCGCTGCTCACGGTGCTCAAGCGCTTCGACCCCGCAGCATTGAACACCGCGACGCCACACGACGGCGGACTGGGCGAGAAGCTGCTGCCCGGCGGCCGCGAGGCGCGCCTGTGGCGCCAGCTGCAGAAGCTGCATGCCGAGACCACCGCGGCCGTCGAGGACGATTTCCAGGCCGTCTTCGGCCGGGCCTTCCAGCAGGCCTACGACAAGGAGATGGAACGGTTGAAGGAGGCGCGCCGTGCTTGAGACCGCTCCCCGCGCCTTTTCGGTTCCCATCTCGACCTCGCAGTTCTCCTGCGTGGGCGAGCGCAGCGGCAACCAGGACGCCATCGGCTACCACCTGGACGAATACAACGCCTGTTTCGTCGTGAGCGACGGCGTCGGCGGCAACGCGGGCGGCGAACTGGCCGCGCGCATCGCGGTCGATACCGCGCTCAACACCTTCGTCGACAACCCGTCGGTGGCGCAGCATGACATCCAGCAGGCCGTGAAGGCCGCCAACGACGCCATCCTTGCCAAGCAGCGCGAGCTGGCCGACCAGAGCCGGATGAGCGCGACCATCGTCTCGCTGTTCGTGGACCGCACCAGCGGCCAGGCCTGCTGGGCCCATGTCGGCGACAGCCGTCTCTACTGGTTCCGCCGCGGCGCGCTGATGCAGCGCACCGAGGACCACAGCCTGTCGGAGCGCTCGGGCGAAGCCGCCATGGGCAATGGCGCCAACGGCGGCGAACGGCTGGTGAAGACCAATTTGCTGTACCGCGCGCTCGGCGCCCGGGCCACGGCGGAAACCACCGTGTCGACGCCGCAGCGTCTCGCCGACGGCGATGCGTTTTTGCTGTGCACGGACGGCTTGTGGCAGCTCATCTCGCAACAGGTGATGGAGCGCTCGCTGCAGCTGGCCGACAGCGCCGAGGAATGGCTCGCGCTGCTGCGCCGCGCAGCCGAAGCCAAGGCCGACGAGTCGCGCGACAACTACTCGGCGCTGGCGGTGTGGGTGGGGTTTCCGCAGCAGGTAACGCTGGCGGGGACGGCGGTGGCGCGCGGTACCGCCTGACGCCCCTCGCTGTCTTTCTCTCAGTGACTTTCAGGCCATCAGCACCAGGATCTTGGGCTGGCTCGGCACGATGCGCATGCCCATCGCGTTGCCGCGATTCTGTCGCGTCATGCTCGTCAGGCGCGTCTGCGCCGAGCCCTTGATCAGCATCGTGAACGCGCCCAGCGTGTGCTGGGACTGGCCCATCACGCTCTGCACCGCCACGCCCAGGCCGATGCCCGCGTTGTCGCCGAAGGTGATCGGCGTGCGCGTCGCCAGGTTGTGCGCGGGGGTGCACAGATAGAGGATGTTCCAGGCTTTCGGAATCGCGGTGGGGCCGAGCGCGAAGTTGGGGTATGGAATCGGAATGGCTGGCGTCTTGCAGACGTCGGGAATGGCAAGGTCCATGCCCATCAACTGGCAATTGGCAAACATGCGGTGTCTCCTTCGATGATTGGAAAGCTTGGGCAGGCTGTGCTTCAGCCCATGTGAATCTGGCTGGCGTCGGCCTTGATCAGGTCCTGCGCCGTGACCACGGTGTTCCTGCCGTGCAGCCGCGCCATCTCGCTGGCCTGGTAGTCGATGTGCGACGCTCGCACCTGGTCGATGCCCTCGGTCATCCGGAATGCGGTCTTGCTCAGGTGCACCAGTCGGTCGACGATGACTTCGTAGACGCGGCCGATCACGCGCATGCTGAGCACCCTGGCCTCGGCCTCCTCGCCCTGGTAGGCGAGCCGGCCCACGCGGCAGTCAGCCGTGTCAGCGTCGATTTCCAGCTGCGGCGTATCCATGCACAGGCGTTCGCGGCCCTGCAGCGACAGCCGCGTCGCACTTTTGATGCTGACCGCGCCGCGCTCGGAAGCCAGGGTGAGATCGCCGCTCACGTCCAGGCGCGAGGTGCGCGCATCGGCCTGCTCGGCCACTGCGGTGAGATAGAGGCGCTTCGCATCGGGCCCGCTCACGAGCACCAGGTCGCCGATCTCGGGGCGCAGCAGGCAGCTGGCGGCGCGCTGGCAATGCAGCACGCGGCCGTCGCTCTCGACGCTGTAGAGGCCGCCGGGCAACGCCGAGGTGACGCTGCCGAGCGCGTTGACGGCGCCGCCCTCCGCGCTCGTGCGCTGCTCGGTGGCTGTTGGTTGGATGGAAGGAGATCTCAGGGAAGCGACATTCATGGGGAACCTCGATGTCCTTGTCAGGGTCTGGCTCGACGCGCCGAGAATTCCTCGGCCGCGAAAAGATCGGGATCGTTCGGCAGCAAGCCGCCGCGATCGGAAAAGCGCGTGCCTTCGGTCAGCGCACGGTGCATCTTCGTGCGCATGAACGTGGCGCCCCCGAAGTCGGCGTCGTGCAGGTCGGCATATGAAAAATCGGCGTACGTCAGCGTCGATTCCCCGAAGCTGGCCGCGCCGCAGCGCGCACGGTGGAACACGCATTGCTCGAGATCGGCGCCAGTGAAATCGACGCCTTCCAGATCGGCATCGATCCAGATGCTCTGGGTGAATACCCCACCCGTGCACGCCACGCCCTTCATGCGCACTTGCGGAAAGAGGCACTGCGGCGCGCGCACACGCCGCAGGTTGCCGCCTTCGAGCAGCGCACCCTTGAAGTTGCAGCGCGCGAGCGTCGCGCCTTCAAAGTCGCAGTCGCTGAGGTCGGCGTCGGTGAACTGGCAGTTCTCGAAAGACTGGCCGCGAAAGGCCTGCCCCGCGAGCTTGGACTCGATGAAGATGGTCTTGTCGTAGCTGCAGCCGGCGAACACCGCCGAGCGCAGGTCGGTCCGATAGAACGTGGCGCGCACCTGCACGCGCGAGAAATCGGCGCGCAGCAGCGTGCATGAATAGACGCTGAGCTTTTCCAGGCGGACGTCGGCGAACGATGCGTCGTCCAGCACGTCGTTGTCGAACGAGGCATGGCCCAGGTCCGCGCCCGAGAAGTCCACGCCCGCCAGGTTGCAGCTCTCGAACATGACACCGTCGAGCGTTGCGCCGGGCATGCGCGCACCGGGCGCCTCGCACCGGCTGAAGACGCATTCGACCAGCACCGCCGAGGCGAGGTCCGCATCGGCGAAGCGGCACTGGTTGAACACGCTGCCTTCGAGCTTCGCGCCCGAGAGATCGGCGCCGCTGAAATCGCACGACGAGAAGATGCCGCCCGACAGGTCGAAGCCGTGGAAGTCCAGCCCCTTCAGGTTTTTTTCGCGGACCTCGTCGCCGTGCTGGACCATGGCCTGGATGCGTGTGGGCGTCATGGCCTGTCCGCCTCCGTCGGCTGCGGCGCGCGCCGGGGCACGGTCTTGACCTGCTCGGTGTAGGCCTCGTCGAAACGGGTGAACTCGTCGATCAGGCACTGGCCCAGGTCGGCCTGGAACAGGTTCGCGCGATGAAAGTTGGCCGAGGCGAGCAAGGCCTTCTGCAGGTTCGCGCCGATCAGGTTCGCACCGGCGAGCGTTGCACCCGTGAGATCGGTGCGCACGAAGCTCGAATCCCGTGCGTCGGCGTCCACCAGCACGGCATGGCGCATCGAGGCGTTCGAGAAGTCGGTGTTGTCCATCCGCGCGCCGGTGAAATCGGCGGCATCGAGCACCGCGTCGCGCAGGTTGCAGTCGATCAGCACCGCGCGTTGGAATTTCGTCTCGCCCAGCTTGCTGGCGCCGACGAAGCAGGTGCTCTCCACGCGCGCATCCGAGAAATCGACGCCGCCGCGGCATTCGCTGTCGGTCCAGTCGCAGGTGTCGAGCGCGGCGCCCGCAAAAACCATCCCGGAGACGACGCAGTTGTGCCATGAGACCTTGCGCAGGCGCGCATGGTCGAAGCTGACCCGGTGCAGTTCGCTCTCGTCGAAAAAGTCCACCGAGACGAGCTGCGCGCGGTCGAACCTGCAGTCGCTCAGATGGGCCTTGTCCAGCGTCAGGTCGTCGAGCTTCGCATCCGAGAAATCGCAGCCCTCGGCACGCAGCTCGTCGAGCTGGGTCCCGTCGAAGCGGGCTCCCGAGAAATCGGCGTTCTCGCAGATGGCCAGCACCATGTTGGCCTTGGCGAAACCGGCGCCGCGCAGCGAGGTGCGCGAAAAGCGTGCGCGCACCAGCAGCGCCTCGCCGAAGTCGGCGTCGTCGAGCACGCAACCGCTGAAGTCGGCGCTCTCCAACAGCGTGCGCCGCCAGCGCGTGCCGCGCAGGTCCATGCCCGAGAAGTCCGCGCCGGTGAGGTCCAGGTCCGAGAAGTCGCGGCCATCGGCCAGGATGCGTTCGGCCTCGGCGCGCGTTTGCGCGGCCGCCTCGGGCGACATCGCATCGGCCGCATCCTGGTGCTGCGCCATGCGCCGGTAGTTGGCGGTGAGCTGGTCGCCCGCGGTTCGGGACAGTTGCTTCAACTCATCGGCCGCCTCTTGCGACATGGGGCGCGTGCCCGGCGCGGCGGGCGACTGCCGCAGCTTCTCGATGCGCGACCAGGCGTCGATCTTCGGCGGCCCCTTCTGCTTCGCAGTCATGCTCTGCCCCATCAGCGTCGAGCTGTCAAAGCCCGCCTTGCGCGATTCGACCGCATTGGCTTCGGCAGCCGCCGCCATCTCGGCGCGCACCTCTTCCATCTTCGCGCGCTGGTCCGCGATCATGGCGCGCGTCTTCTCGATGTAGGACGGCAACTCGCGCATCGACGTCGGCGGCTTGGGCGCCGCCATGTCGCTCTCCTGCGCTTCGAAGCGGGACATGTCGACGCCGTCCCGCTTGGCCTTCTCCCGCACTTCCGAGCGCATGCGCTCGGCGCGCGCCTCCATGTTGCGCCGCAGGGGCGACGGCGGCAGCGCAGTGAGGTCCAGTTCGGGCCACGGGCCAAGGATGTGCTCGGGCATCAGCTGCTCGTCGCGCAAGAGGTAGAGCGCGCGGTCTTCGGCCTCGCAGCGGATCACCAGCACCTCGCGGTAGTCCGCGAGCGGCAGCGGCGGCGCGCTGCCCTCCTCCATCGCCATCATGGCGTGGCTGATGTCGGCGGCATCGTCCTCGGCGATCTCGGTCACGCCGTGATAGACCAGGCCGATGCGCTCCAGATGCGGAAAGAACCATGCGGTGCTCAGGTGCAGCGGCAGATCTTCGAGCACCGCGCCGTCGAGCTTGTTGCGATACGCGCCGCGCACCACGAAGCCGCGCGCGCGCCAGTCGGGAATGCGGCCCCGCTGCACCGGGTATCCGGGGTGCATGTTCAGGATCTCGAACTCGGCGCCGGCCAGCTCGCCGTCGCCGGGCGCGAGCCACTGGTCCGGCGGCGCGGCGTTGAAGTAGTTCCAGTCCATGTCGCGCGCATAGCCCGGAAAGAGGTTCTGCTTCCAGTGCTCGTCGTACTGCTTTCCGAGGCGCTGCATGCGCGAGGGCCGCTCGATGCCGACCAGGCCGAATCCCGCGGGAACGGCCTGCTGGTCAGGACGGTGCAGCATCGCGTGCGGCAGCTCGATGTTGGGCAGGCGGCGCGTGCGCAGGCCGTTGACGAGCTCGTCCGCATGGCCGATGCCCTCGGGGTTCTCGGCAAATCCGGGGCCGCCGAAAGCGTGCTGCCAATCGAGCCGCAGCGTGTCGAAGGGTTGCGGCGCGCTCGCGCGGCCGTCGACCCAGAAGCGGTCACCGAACACGTGCAGCGCCTTGGTGCGCCGGCCAACCCGCACCGCCACCGCGCTCTGTGTGCGGTCGGGCTGGTGGCAGGTGTAGGCATTGCCCGTTACGAGGAACTCGGGGTTCGCCTTGGGCATGCCGAGATCGAAGGAGAACTCGCTGCCGAGCTCGGCGGCGAAGGTTTTCCAGCAATCGGGTTCCGGCACCAGCTTCGCGTCGCGGCCGAAGCCGTCGGTCATGACGATCGCGGTCATGGCAAGTCAGTGGCGGCGGTCCTTGATGAAGGGACGGGTGAGCATGCTCATGCGCAGCGGCTTGAAGATCTTCATGCGGCGGTCGTGCTCGGAATCTCGACCTGCGTGCGATCGCGGTCGATCGCCACCAGCGGCGGCACGCTGTCGGAATACAGCACATGCACCTTGCTACCCCTGACGAAGGTCGAGAGCAGGTCCTCGTCGATGAAGGTCCTCAGCGTGGCCTCGCGCAGTTCGCCCTGCTCGTCGCGAAAGGCCAGGCGCAGTTCGGTCGCCGTCATGCCCGCGCCGTGCCGCCCGCGCTTGGTGAGCTGGCCGGGCGGGCGCGCGAGTCCGAGCACCTCGGCCTCAGCCTGCCGTGCATGGCCCCGCAGTTGCGCCCAGTGCCGCTCCTCGTGTTTGTATTCGGAGTTGGTGGTCACGGTGCTCCACACCAGGAAGACGGACAGGATCACCGCGGCAACCATCGCGATCGCGCCTATCGTGCCAAGCAATATCTCAGACCATGCCATGCAGTACTTTTCCTCCGAGAGGTGCGGGCCTCATTCGGTGTTGCTCAGGTCGCCGGACTGCGTTTCTTCCAGGGCCACGTCGACCTCCACCGCCTTGGTCTCCTTCAGCTTGATGACGACGTTCTCCTTGCGCCAGACCCAGTCGATGAAGTTGACCAGCGACAGATTGACGAAGACCCCGGAATTGATCCAGTTGAGACCCGAGGTCAGGATCTTGATGCCGTACAGGTCGTAGGACGCCAAGGTCGCCGTGGCCTGGAATCCAGTGCCTTCCTTCACATTGCGCTGGTACCAGGTCTGGCTGTCGGCGTTCACCTTCTGGCTGGGCGTGTTGTAGGTCGTCACGTCCGCATTGATCGTGAAGTTGGTGACGTTGACGGTGAAATCCTTGCTCGTATAGGTGATGTCGGGCGCGGTGACCGTCTTCGGGCCGGTGACCACCGTGTTGTCGGGGCCGAGCACCAGCTTGCCGTCGAAGGCGTTGATGATCTCGACCCGGCCGCTGCCCGTGATGCGGATGTCCGCGCCCGCGACCAGCCGCAGCACCGAACCGTTGACCGTGACGATCACGTCGCCGTTCACCGTCTCGACGATGCCGCCGTTCACCAGGCGCCGTTCGCCGCCGGTGATGGTCTCGATCGCGCCGCCGGTGATGGTGCGGGTCTCGCCGCCCGACACCGTCTCGGTGGCCCCGTCGTGCACGGTGCGGGTTTCGCCGCCGCCGATGGTCTCGAGCGCGCCGGCGGTGATGTGGCGTTCCTCGCCCGTCTCGAAGGTGGACGACTCGTGGCCCTTGATGAGCGTGGTGCGCGTCTTCTGGGTGGTGTGCGTCTCGTCGCCCTCCACTTCCACGTCGAGCCTGCGCTCGGCATGCAGCAGGACCTGCTCGGCGCCGCTCCTGTCCTCGAACACCATGGCGTTGGCATTGGCCGGCGAGCCGCCCTTGGTCGAACGCGACACGATGCCGCTTTTGGTGTCTTCGGCCGGCAGGTCCAGCGGTGGCATCTGCTCGGCGTTGTAGACGCGGCCGATCACGATCGGGCGGTCGACGCGGCCGGCGATGAAATCGACGATCACCTCCTGCCCGATGCGCGGCACGTGCACGGTGCCGAAGCCGTCGCCGGCCCAGGCCTGGGAAACGCGCACCCAGAACGAGCTGTCCTGGTTGTTCTGCCCCATGCGGTCCCAGTGGAACTGCACCTTCACGCGGCCGTACTCGTCGGTCCAGACCTCCTCGCCCTCGGGGCCGACCACGATCGCGGTCTGCGGGCCGGTGGTGCGCGGCATCGGCGTGCGGCGCGGCGCGCGGAACGGCGCTGCCGAGGGCTGCACCATGAAATTGAAGCCGTAGCTGCCGGGCGCCCCGGGGCCGGTGGCATAGCCGCCTTCGCGCAGTGCGTAGTGAACCGACACCAGCAGGTACTCGCGGTTGTCGTCGCCGCGCGGCGCGCCCCGCATCGTGAAGCGGTAGCCCGGCGCCAGGCCGAGCACCGTGGCATGGCCGGTGCTGCGGTCGGCCAGCGACTGCGCTTCCTCGAGCCGCACACGCGCATAGTGCTCGCCGTCGCCGGCGGCGCCGTAGTCGCCCAGCCATTCGTACATGTCGTAGTCGGCGTTGGCGGTGGCCAGCGGCTGCACGCGGGCGCTCGCGAGGTCGGCCCGGGGCGTGGTGAAGTTGAAGTCGTTGACGGTGTAGCTGCCAGCACGCACTTCGGCCGTGACCTGCCAGTCATCGATCACCTCGATGTCCTCGGTGTCGGGACGGTCGGTCGCGAAGCAGTCGATGCAGGCATAGCCGGGCAGTTCGTCGTGCGCCGAGATGTCGTCGGACAGCATCAGTGTGTGCTGGCTCTTCTCGTGCCTGAACCAGTAGTAGATGCCCTCCAGCTCCATCAGCCGGCAGACGAAGGCGTAGTCCGTTTCCTCGTACTGCGCGCAGAAGTCCCACGCCCGGTAGCTGCCGCAGAGTTTTTTCTCGAACGCGTAGCCGTAGGCGCCCAGCACCTCTTCGATCATCTCGACCGCGGTGCAACCCTGGAAGGTGCGGTTGCGGCTCGCGCGCGTGAGGTACCAGAGCCATGGCCGCATGGTCGCGCGATAAACGGTGTGGCGCACCATGCCGTCCTCGCGACCAATGCGCGCGAAGCGCGTCACCTCGCCGTGCAGGAAACGCGGGGCCGCGGCCGTGCGGATTTCCAGCGCCAGCGACTTGCCCAGCAGCGACGCGCTCGCGATCGACGGGTTGGTGCTCAGCAACTCGACCTCGAACTCGAACAGCTCCGACAGCGCCTCGCTGCCGTGCATCGCGCGAAAGAACAGCTGGTCTTCGCCGAGCGGCGTGTGGGCACGGACTATTCTTGCCATGGCGTGTCTTTCCTTTCTGCCTGGACGGCGCTCATTTCTTGTTGCGCTTCAGGTTGACAGTGACCACGAACGGCCCCTTTTTTTGGACGGTGCCCGCTTTGACGCGGCTCTTCACGTTGACCTTGATGTTGATGAGCGCGTCGAGCCAGAACAGGTATGACCAGTTCGCGAAGATTCCGCTGAGCATGGTGTTCACCCCCGCCACCTGCACCTTGATGCCGAACAGGTCGGTGGCACCGATGAACAGCCGCACGCGCTGGTTCGACACGATGTCCTTCTGCTGGTCGACCCAGCCCTGGTCGGCGGCATTGCCGGTGTAGCCCGGCGTGTTGAGGATCGCGACCTTCGCATTGAGCGTGTAGTTGACGGTGTTGATCGTGTAGTTGGTGCTGTTGTAGGTCATGGTCGGCGCCGACACCGTCTTCGTGCCCGTCACCGTGGTCGAGTGCGGGCCGAGTACCAGCTTGCCGTCCATGGCGTTGATGATCTCGAGCCGGCCGGCCGCGGTGACGCGAATGTCCGCACCGGTGACCAGGCGCACCGTGCTGCCGTTCACCGCAAGCACGACGTTGCCGTTGTCGGTCTCCACGATGCCGCCATTCACCGTGCGCGTCTCGCCGCCGCTGATCGTCTCGATCGCCCCGCCCGTGATCGTGCGCTTCTCGCCCTCCGTCACCGTCTCCGTCGCCCCGCCCGTCACCGTGCG
>Ga0307514_10003675_pt1 | contig 14539 bp, 23 predicted proteins | sample 16_EM_MG_FD_203088 | JGI IMG/M metagenome (GOLD analysis project Ga0307514, IMG submission 203088) | Populus trichocarpa ectomycorrhiza microbial communities from riparian zone in the Pacific Northwest, United States - 16_EM | ecosystem: Host-associated > Plants > Roots > Unclassified | place... | reverse complement strand
AAATGTGTGACAATCAACCCACATCGGGTGAAAGTCAATCTAACAGGGGATGAGTCTCACCCAAAAATAAGTTCATTTGTCGGTTGAAATTCAACCCCTTTTACCTTCACTGTGAAACGATCATGGCGACTATGATGAACAAGATCTTTGAAAGGATCAGAAAGTATGATCTAGTTCAATTGTTCATAGAGCTAAAGACCAAGTATGCAAGAATATTTGGGTGAATTAAATAAGCAGAAATTGAGGACCGAGGACAGAAAATTTGTTTGTCTAAAGCCTAAGGCCTAAGGCCTGGCCGTCTGAATCGTGACTCGGAATGTTAGGGTGATTTGTAAGTTTGATCAATTTAGCACTTTGAACCTTACCATCACTTTATCAACAAAAAAGTTATCGATTATGACGTTGATGGAGAGATTGTCAGTGTGCTTAGTCTTTCTCATACTGCAAAACATATCTTTATTGGTTTCGATGTACTAGGATAAGGCAACACAAGCGGGATACTAGTCGCCCCAACTACAAACCCGAACCGAGGCAAGCGACGCGTAAACCCAATAAATACGGTCGGATACCAGGGATAGAGCCTGGCGCAACATTTAGCAGCAGGTGCGCTTGACTCTTTTTCAATTACAACCGATATAAACGTGCCTGCTTGTTATCTTGTCAATCCGTCGATAGGCAAGCTTGCGCCGACGCGGGCGTACACGGTGTTGCCCTCCAGGGTATTCATGGGTCACCAACAACTGGGGCATATTCGGTATGCTTATCAGGCACATACGAAGACGATAAAGATGATGGTGATTTTTTGTGCGTCGCCCCTTGTTGCGTGTCGGCCGTTCAGCTTTGCTGATGGCTCTCATTCATTGTTCTTCCAGTGTCTATACAGGTTCGGGGGGTAAGGTGGACGCTTTCTGTGTGAGTCATCAAGATTGTCTCTTCGAAATGATCCTGACTCGCCGTGTTTCGTAGAGTTCGAGCAAGCATGTAGGGGATCAATTCTTCGCAAATTCATACAACAAATCTCTCAAGGTACCTCTGACTTCTTTACATGTTCCTTCATTCATTTTGATCTTATTAGATGTCGGTCGTGTTGAGAGGACCTGTTAGGGTTGTGCGAGGACCCAATGACAACTCGAAATGGGCACCGACCACTGGATATCGGTATGATGGACTATACAGGGTTGTCAAGGTCTGTACAACTCGTCTTTATCCTCCCTGATGGGACTTCCTATAACGTTCTGAGATGCTGACATGGCCCACTTTACGTGAACAGGCATATTATGGTCGGGGTAGCAGCGGACATCGTGTCTGCAAATTTGAGTTCCGAGTGAGTTTATTACTTGACAAGTAAGTTTCTTTCGACATCCTGAAACGACGTTCCAGAGACTACCCGGTCAACCTCTGCTTCCTCTTAAATCGACGTAAATGTGGTTGGTGCCTCGAGAACATTGGAGTTTGACACAGTCCCTGTGTTCAATCAGTTATTTTCATTTCTTCATGACCATAGACTCGTAGCTAGATCATAATGGCTGGCTCGAGCCTATCACAACTGCGTAATTTTTTTTTCCCTTAGCTACCTCTGTACTACCCATTTTCTGTACCTATATTGGACATTTGCTGTTACAATTGTAGGTGGGTATAGGAAACCAACTGAATTATGTTTAATTATTGAAACAAGGCTCGGAATTGATGTTTCGAGCCAGGGAGGAGTTGTAACTACCAATTTTTTCTGTGCCTCTGGGATGAATAGTAAGTTGGCCACACTAGTCGGCATGTTGAGTGCCTAGCTCTAACTGCTCAACGGTGGGAGTATGTAAGGCACATACAAGTCAATTTTCGAGATTCTCTACTGTTGAAGAAGACTCAGAATAACCTTATTGTAATACCAACATCAAGGATATGAATCAATGATCTCCTGTCGTAGCCACTGAGTATTCAAGTCCACATGCGTGTGGCCGGCATAAGTAGCAGGAATCTGGTTTCCGAAAATCTCAGAAAGTAATATTCGAACCGGGGTGTCACCCAGAGTCCAATCGTCATGTTGGACAATTTGTGCAATCCGTTGCCGAGTGTCTGACGTGGGGTGTGGAAGGCGAACAGGGTTGGTAGGTCGCCATAGTAGGACAGTGATCTGAGGAGTGGTGTTGGGGGAAACAGGTGGATCGATAGAAATAAGGACGACAAGCTTTACCTGAAGAAACTGATGAGAGGACAGGAGAATAGAGGAAGAACCTTACATCATTCATGTGTTCGATCCAAAGCCGGGCATCGATGCACAGTTGACCAAGGCTTTCGGAGCTCCCGACCTCGAGGATAACACTGGGATAGTCGGATCCAGTGGGCCTGACACCACTATCAGGCTGCTTCTTCCTCTGTCCCAGATCAAAGGCTGAGGGTAAAACAGGTAAACAAAAGCTCAAATTGAATGCCCTGAACGTACTGGTGGATCCGACGGGCTCGCATCCTGGAGTTCCTGGTTCTGTGGGTGCCATAATCAATCCTCTAAGAGCGTCTATAAAGGCCATGTCCCAATTTCGAATAGTCTCTTGATGGACGCGACCAGGCATGTGTCGAATGATGAAGTTATGATCGAGACTATATGTCACCCTAGAATAAACCAGGTCAAGGATCATTCTTTTGTATGATCACAACTAACCTCATCGACCTTCGTTGTGCTCCCTTGTCAAGCAACTTATGGGCATCCTTTAGTTGATCTTCCGGAACATTGAAAGCGTAGATGTGTACGCCCGTGCGTGACGCCCTGTAAAATACATGAGACTAGCCAACGATGAGCAAATTAGCTCACCGTTTGATCTTCGATTGAATTTGGTACACAGCACTTCTGAATGTATTTGTTTTGGCAGCGGCGGAGACAGACATTTAAGAATTGAGAAGTATGGATTTGTTGCTTGCGATTAGTTCGTCGACAAGGACAAACAATCCAACATTTCCAACACTGTCTGCCTTCTTCAAGTCTCTTCCACTACTCGCACCGCTCAGGAGCTAGACCGAGACCGGACCTTCATCACAAGAGGGCTGGAAGAAAAGGTTGAGTTAGGACAGGGAATCGTAATCAAACTTACAATGGGTACTCTTCATCGTGTTCCAACTAACTCTGTCTGCGATAATCACTGGTATTGGGCCCTTGTCATCAGCTAAAAGAAATATGTTTGCAATTACTCCTCCCCATCACTATCATAAAACTTGAACTCATCAGGATACGCACGGCGAAGCGCCTTGCTATCTTCAAAGATTCCAACAGTTGCACTGCTGACGGCGGCCTGGGTCTTTTGGTGTCATGTCTTCGGTGAGCTGATTGACGGAATCTTCGACGGCTTGCTTACGCCAGTCAATGATATAGCAGCCTTCCTCCTCAGGATGTTCTATCAGATCTTGCATGAAGCAAACGTTGATCATTTCAATGATTATCATATCGATCGATCCACCACATCTGTTGCTGAAGAAAAATAACCCGAGTAAGGCCTTGCTAGCAGAGAAAATGTAATTCAATATTTAGACGAAAGCTTGAGTTCCTATGTTACATAAACCCCTGAGGATACCCCAAATAATGAATCCGTTGCGTATCATTTCCGATAATTTCACCCATTATGATTTACGGCATCTTTCGTTCTAAAACTATTCGTATGAATGCACTGTTACCGGCACCACTTCTGTTCATGGGAAAGGATGTATTAGGGCTCCTAATTGTAACTATAGACATCTAAGTCATATAGTATGGCATTTTCAAATACGGCGAAGGCAAGTACATGTGTGAAAACAAAGCAGAATAGTACTTGTCGTTCACTCATGGACTCAAAGAATGCTCAGTTAACGTTGTCCGGGACCATGGGGGGATTTTCTCCCTAATAATTCATCGTGGTCAGATTCACCATGAACTCTGAAGTCGGTATACGTCGATTTGAACTTGGTAACGGTAGGACTTGACCCCCCGGTAATGTCACCAAAATCAAGATGATTGCGCTCCGTGGAATATAACGGTCATCCTCCTCAATGATCTTCTTAGTGGTAATAATGATTGAATGATTAATTAATATTGCAAGTCTCTGAGTGCGAGTTACCATCTGTATCACACGAGAATGAGATTTCCCTCTCTCGTCAGGGAAGAACGAACGCGTTTTAAGAGAGCCGACTCTATCCAGAATTTTCGTTCAGCTGGTAGGGGAGAGGTCTTGGGGGTTGGTCAGGTCTAGCCCCGAGAAAACTTTGTTTACTTACTGCATAAATAAAACAACCCATCAAGAAACTTTGAGCGTTGGAATATGTACTACACATTGTTCACCACTTATCATAGCTGAAATTACCATGGATCCGTGTGATTATCTTCAAGAGATTGGGTTCGTTGTCTGGTGTGAGGAAACCGAGTCGGATCAATAAGTCAATGATCACTGCAGAAAAGGTTAACACTTTCAAAAATGCAAAGTTGATAAAAGAACCCAGTGAGGAATTAGGCTTGAACAGACCAGAACGAAGTTGTTGGAGGAGTTTGTCGTGCGCCACGAGCTTGAAGAGATTAAGTAGGAGATTAGGCTCCGGAATTCTATTTACCTCGAATGACTCCACTTCGCCATCCATAGGGCGCGGAGTAAATAAAGATAGATTCGCACCGGAAGGGATGCAGATATCATACGTATACCTTGCGGTTCAAGCTTCAGTTGCAACCCGAAGAAAGTCTCGTGCACTGACTCAACTTCTGGCTGCAGCCAGCCTTTTGGCGTCCTTCAAAGTTCAAACACTTCTCAAGTGGGACAGAAAAAAAAGTGAATCAGAACACACCTGAAAAAATAGCTGATCGAGCCAACAGCCCTTGTATACCTGCGAACGATATCGGGTTCAAGGCTAGCTTCTTCCGCGCACTCCTTGAGGAGAGAGTCGAATACGGACAATCCGCTCGGGATTCCACCCGCGACAGTATTATCCAAATATCCAGGCCAACTAAATTGAACTTGACAATGTTCGTATGAGCACACGGCGGCATACTCACGTCGGCTTCGTGAGGGCGCGCCTTGGAACCCAGACACGGACAGCTTTACCACCCTCTTTGTCGGATATCTCATCGTAGATACTCATATGCACACCATATGTCACAATTCCAAAAAGCGCGCAAGCACATCGTTCCAATTCGAATGAATAATTGAGACCAAGTTCTGTCCCACACTGAAGGGGGTGGTCATGAATTCCAAAGGGGTCGGCGTAGACAGGATACATTTCTCCCCTCCACTTAGTGAGGCCACAGACGTCGGGAAAAATAAGGGTGTCTCTCCAGCGTTCGCATAACTCTTTCATAGCTGCAGTCCGCTTAGACGGAGTATCAAGCCAGTCACAGAGACTGACCCTTGAGGAAAGATGACCATTTCGCGATTTGACGTATTCTGAGGCATCCAATTTCAAAATCCACATTTCAGAGGTTCCATGGCTCCTGCTCCTATCGTTCTCCAGCTTTAGGTGGTCAATAATGACGGGACGAAGTAATCCAATGACAGGACTGTCAGGAGATTCGGTTAAGTGGAGAGGTACCAGAATTTCATCATGATAGGCGGTATCATAGAGACAACCCTCTCGTCTCAGGTGTACATTGTCGCAAATACCGACAAGATCAAGGTAAGTCGAGTTGACCGTCGTAGTCATCGTCAAAAGGGCAAATTTGACAGATCATCTACTGCTGACTAAGCAGTAATCGCCCCGCAACCCCAATCATCTCAGCGGACAGTGGCAAGTAAGTAAGTAATGCAACTTACAGCAGAGAAGGAACAGCAAGATGCCTCTCAGGAGGAACTACTGGCACAGATCGGAAATGTTGATCGCCAGACAGCTAGGAGAATCTTGCGGAAACATAAAGGGGACATGGAAAAGGCCGCAGATGCGCTCTTAGCGGGAGACAGAGGTGAAACGAGTGTTTGGGAGTCCCAGCACAGGACGACACCTGAGCCCCGTTACACAGATGGCAAAACAACTGCGATCGCTCCTCACCCTTCGTCGGTCATTGATCTTACAGGTGACACCGAAGAAGAGCTTTCTCGTGCCATACAACTCTCCATGCAGGACGATACGTCGGGCACGCACTTCAGACCCACGGATAGGGCTCCGCATCCAGATTGGCAGATGGTACGCTCCAATGTAATGTGCCGACTTGTGTATAGGATGCCCTCAGTCTTCATGCTTCTAGATATCAGGTCCCTGCACCGGGCGCTTCATCATCTACGCACGACAGGGTTTTGGATGATGCTATACAAGCCAGCCTTCAGGATTTTAACAAAGAGGATAACGAAGCGGTTTCTTTGCCACCCTCAGTGAGGGAAGGAGGACGGTGCGTGCGTGCACTAAACGTCATGAATCAGCCTCATATTTTGGGAGTGAAGTCCCATCGCTGTAAGGCATAGTGCATCGATCTACGTATATGCGGCATTGGTAGTTCTCCTGTTATGCTGCTCCCTGAACTACATAACATGTATAGGATAGGTTCTCCAGGCATTGTTCCATATCCCCCAAATTCGTTCAACGCTGTCGATGATTCGCCCGCCTCAACAACCGAAAGAGAACAGATCAATGAGTAGTGGTAAGTGTGATATTTACCAAAATTTTCGTTCCTAATAAACCTCAGATCGCGCCATGTCAAGCTTGATTGAGTTATTCACCAACATGGACCTCGCACAACTATCGTTCATAGTCGATACCGAGGTTGTGCACTCGTTAAATGTATCTCCCCTTGACTCACCAAAATCTCTGTCAGCTGCTTCTGCCGGTGCGGGGACACATCGCTTTTTTCATATATTGTACTTATTGATATTTCTAGATGTCGTCAGAACTGTGAATAGCCTTCTTGAACGACACATAATGGCAGAGGTTACCGAGGGACAGGAATCAGAGTCCGTTTTTCATTTTCGATTTTTTTGTTTTATTCATCGTTCCATAGACCCCTTTTTTCCTTCACTCACGGTCGCGTCTCTCTTGGCTCATCTGGCACACATGCTCGTGTTGATCCAAATCCAGAATCTGCATCAGTGGTCACCGTTGGTTTTGGAGGCGAAAATCCATACAATGACCTTGTTTCGTGCATGGAATTCGTTCTGACAAAGACCACGAACAGCCACATTAGTTATGATGTTATCTTGACGCCCTCGGATGTTATTGGCTTCCAACTAACACGTTTACCTATCAACTCATCGTCATCGCCAGACCCTTTCGTTTATCCCAAGACGTTATACCTCGATCGCTTTCTGTTCAACAATTTTGCATTGACGAACGAAAAAAGGGGGATCGAAAACAAGATGCGTCATGAGATACAGGAGTTGACACATCAACGAGCAGCCCTGACGCAGTTCAATGTAAGTTCACTCAATGATTTATAATATCCTGCCTTAAAATTATCAGGGCCGTGACACTTTGAAAGATTTGCGTTCTACTATCCATTATTATGAGCACGTTGCAGAAAATGGAGACGACTCACGCCAGCAGACTCTGGAAGGGACGAACAATCAACTAAAAGATATCCTTACGGTGATTTCTTCCAAGATTGAACGTTAGTTGAGCCATATGATGTCTGCATCCCTGTGTGACTAATTTTGATGTACCAGACATCGACCATCACCTCGAGAGGCTCCAAGCAGAAGTCACAGCCGTCTTTGACTGCCCAGAGCTCCAACAATGCAGATACGACCTGCGGGCTGTGCTTATGCACACTGGTCTTCCAGGAAGAAAACAAATTTACTCGTACGTCCAAGACGTCGAAGGTGTTTGGTGGAAGACTGTAGACCACGAGGTTGTAGACGTGCCAGAGGAAACTGTTCTTACGGATCCAACTGGCCTCCATCTCGGAGCAGGACCCTATCTACTGTTTTATAGCCGACACCTTACCTATGAACAACTGCGTGAACCACTCATTTGGCCAAAATTATACTCGGTAAATTTCCTTCGTCAGTTTTATTCACATATGAACGCATTACTGAGCTGACTCTAGGAAGCGGTGGAAGAAAACAACAAGAGATTTTTGGCTGCGATGCATCCAGAGTTAGGCATATTTCGAAGTTCCTCTGCAGATGGAGTTCCTTCTGCTGAGGCGTCGACTCTGAGCTTGCCACAAAGTACTCCTGTAGCTGAGAGAGAGTCTTCTTGGACTATGAGTGTAGATTAGGATCGAGAATTGTATTATGAAGTCACGTGAACGATTACCTTCGAAGCCGGCACGACGAGTCGACGCTTTCGTAAATTCTGTTTGTGCTCCGCCAGGAAGGTTGTTGTTCCTCTGCGAGGACGTTGAACATGGTTTCTGCGGATAACCTGAATCACGACGTGCTTGAGCAGATTTTGGGCTTCTTGTCTGAAAATGAACTGCCATCTGCAGCTCTGGTGAGCAAGTCCTTCTTGGCAGCAGCCATTCCGAGGATGTACAAGACTATACCATACCGTTTGAGACACTCCAAGGGATATAATACAGCAAGTCTTTATTTTACTTTTCGCTTTTGACTTTGGATAGACTTTTTGAGAAGGGAGAAACCATGTCTCCTTTCGCTGCCGTCTTAGCGCACCCTAACCTCGCTGTTCATATTCGGCATGTAGGTATGTCCAAGTTTTTGGCAAAATATTTTCGACAGGTGTTGATCACAATCTTCCTAGATATACGTGTCGTTCCTCACATCAAAGGACCTATAAACCCAGCGTTCATGAAAGAATGTCGCGAAGCACTGAAACTATGCAAAAACCTGGTGACTTTCGCATGCACTGTACCTAATGTATTGGCTATGTTGCTTCCTTCCCTCCAAGACAAGCCGCGGTTGAAGGACATTCGCGTACATGCTAATCTCACGACACTGCAAGCACAGCTATTGGCAAAGATAAAGAATCTGACGAGTATCAGCATCGAGTTTGCATCATGGACTGTAGTTCATTGTCTTCCTTCGTGGATGGAATCGCTTTCGAACACGCTAAATACCTTGGTACTTTATGTGCGCAGTCTTTATTCCAATTCGCATATTCTTTCTTCTACCAAGCTTCAGATGATTAGCGATCTCCACGAAGAAGCTTTTGGACATGCCCTCAAGTACCTACCAAACTTGCATTCTCTGCACGTTGTCGGATGTTCAAAAGTGGACCATACTGTTGTCTTTCGGCACGTGTCAAAGACTCCCTTGCTGGAAAATCTGTCGATGACAACACTGGTACATTACGAGCCTTTGCGTTCAGCTGTTTTTGCCTGATGCATTGTACTGCAGGAGAGCGCGCGTGTAAATATGCAGCCACCGTCACTTCGGCATTTAAAACACCTTGCGCTTGATGCTCAGTACACCATGCAACCTGCGCCAACTACTTCTGTTCTTCAGTCGATCCTGGTTCAGCTAAAACACTCTATGCCTTCTTTGTTGTCTTTCGCAATTAAGCTGCCAGACAGGAAATGCATGGTTGGTAACCAATTCATCACCGAGCTTATCAAAAGCCATGCTTTCACCCTGCGACGTCTGTCGTTTTATGATTGCAGCGTCAGTCCAGAATCCATTGAAGAAATTTGCAAGTCTTGCATTCATCTTGAGCGATTGGAAGTGGCGATTCCGATGAAAGACATAGTTGGGTCCTCCCACATTTTATACTAATTCATGCTGACACACATCAGATACCTTTTACACGAAAGCTCTCGTTATCTAATTCGCTTCATACACTTGTGGATGTGGACAATCATATTGAGCATGGGGTCCGACCGGCGCTAACTCGTGACGACGCGAGGCATATGATGTCGCTCAGTAACGGCTTGCGAAAGATAGTCACTACTCACAGAATTTGGACGGCAAGTCAATCACTCCTAGACATGATATTCATGATTTATTTTGATTCAGGGTTCATTGAAAATGCACGGAGGCATCAGACTTTCTTTAAAGGAACATCATGCGCAGTCGTCGACTAGTTTATGGTTCATTCTAAAGGATTGATCAGAACCTGCAACTTCATGTTGCATAGTAAAAACCTCTCCTGCGTCGTATAAGCAAAATTTCAAATTTTACTTGCTTGCGAATTGACTTGGGCATTCACACAGACTGTAATACATTAATTAGCATTGATTCCGCAATTTCTGATGCCATGACTTACTTTCCATTGACAATCTTTGCTTGATACTTGTAGAATAGTCGGAAAATTTGCACGCTGTGTTAAGATAAATTAAATTGCGAACTTCTCCGTACAGAAAGTAAATTTAAAGCAAAAGCACTGATTAAACTTGACCGGCGGATGGGGTAGTAACTATTGACTTCTTCCTTCGTCTCATTTTCTGGCTCCCCTACGTGAAAAGGAGATGGATTAGCCACTAGTTGCTTCGAAGATGACGCCTGACTATTTCTTCGATCCATCGTATTACTATTTCTCTTGATAGACATTGTCCTCCTGCGTCGAAGTGCAGGCGTGATATCTAGTCTGTGTTTTCTGAGCCTCGAATCACGAGTTGTATATGGAGTCTGGATCACCAATCGTGAGGTAGCACTTCTTTCAAAGTCGTAATGACAAGGGCGGTAGAAACCTGTCCCTTCCTGTTTTCCTGTTGGACATTAGCTGATAAAGATCCCTCATAATCAGAATCCTTCATATCGTTGAGCCCTACTGTGTCGTGAATTAAATAGTGACGATATCCGAAACACTAGCGTGGAACTGAGACTGAGATAAGTGTCTCAAAGTCCTTCCGATCTTAATGTCACTCATATACGTCGACGAAACTCGTGGCTCAGACACAACCGGCCAGGGCAACCTGGAGAAGCCGTATCATTCTCTGGCACAGGCTATTTATGCCCATGGTCATGGCCTGTTCAGGGTTTGCAAAACTGCTGACGGAGAATACAAAGAACCTACACCCACATCGCTTAAGAAAGCAAAGAAGAATGCACAGGGAATAGGGGAGAAGAAGGAGAAACAGGCAAAGAAGCAGGCAGAAGAGAAAGAAAAACGCGAAAATTTGCTCCAGACAAGTCAGACAATTGTGTTGGAAGAGGACCCAGCGCTTCCGACAGCCACTAGAGTGAGTAATCGCATGCTTTCTGCTTGATATTGCTGAAGTGAGAGGTAGGTCAAAATTGCACAATTGAAAGCACTTCGTGGGAAACGAGTCCGTGTCTTTGGTTGGGTACACCTTCTGAGAGATCACAAGGGCGTCATCTTCGTTACTGTCCGAGATGGGACTGGCTACCTCCAATGTGTTCTTTCAGGCCCTATGGTATGTCCCTTTTTGTCTTGGGAAACCGTTACCAATGGCTTTCAGGTTCAAACATTGACCTTGACTCGCGAGTCATCTGTCGAGCTGGTTGGAACATTACAGGAATTACCTCATGGAAAGACTGCTCGAGGCGGGCACGAACTCTCCGTTGACTACTGGCAAGTGATAAGTATGGCCCCAGGCGGTGACGATGTTTTCACCAACAGAGTGAACGAGGTACCTTCCTTCCTCTTTTGAATCGTGTTTGTAGATCAAACCACTCTTCAGAAATCAGACCCATCGATCCAAGCAGATCTTCGGCATCTCGTTATTCGTTATGAAACACCTTCAAGTGTTCTTCGCTTACGCGCTCACCTTCTCTCCGCCTTCCGTGAATCTTATACTCATGAAAGCCTGATCGAGGTTACTCCACCTTGCGTTGTACAAACCCAAGTAGAAGGAGGTGCAACCCTGTTCAAGTTTGACTATTATGGACAACCTGCTTTCCTGACTCAGAGCTCTCAACTATATCTGGAAACATGTTTGCCGAGTCTTGGTGATGTCTTCTGTGTTCAGGAAAGTTTCAGAGCCGAAAACAGGTACGTTGTTTAAGATTGTCTACACAGAACCTACTGATGTGTTCAATGTAGTCATACGAAACGCCATCTCAGCGAATTTACCCACCTGGAGGCTGAGCTCGCCTTCATCACGTTCGAGGGTTTGATGGCACACATAGAAGAAATAGTAAGTAAGGTCTAGCTATCATCATTGCTTGATTTATCATTATCATTCAGATATGTCAAACAATAGACACGCTTCTCAACAATCCTAGTTCTGCCGATCTCATCAAGGGACTCAACCCGGACTTCCAAGCGCCTGCACGCCCCTTCCTTCGGCTCTCGTATGTTGACGCGATAAAATGGCTCAACGAGCATGGGATCAAACGCCCCGCTGATGATGCTGAAGGCAACGTCATGGAAGACGAGAACAGGCAAATCATCATGGTGGAGCATAAGGTAGGCGACGACATTGCCGAGGCTGCTGAAAGGCAGATGACAGATGCAATTGGCGCTCCTATATTTCTGCATGGCTTCCCTGCCGAGCTCAAAGCATTTTATATGAAGAAAGCACCGAAGGAGGGAAGCGTCGAAGGTGTGGTGTTCACGGAGAGTTGCGACTTGTTGATGCCCAACGTCGGAGAGATTGTTGGTGGGCATTTAATTCAAGTAAATTGGTGATCTCTTGTTGCTCATCAGCTTTTCAGGTGGATCAATGAGGATTGCAGATATGGACGAATTGTTTGCTGCGTACAGAAGGGGAGGCATCGATCCAGAGCCATACTATTGGTTTACCGATCAACGTAAATATGGCGCTTGTGAACATGGAGGTTATGGTCTAGGGGTTGAGGTAAGTGAACGCAATGGCCTTTGCTCGATGATGACACGAATTCTCTGTCAGCGTTTCCTTGCCTGGCTTGCTAATAGACATACTGTACGAGACTGTTGTTTGTACCCGAGGTTCGTGTGGCAGTTTCGTTGGTAATTGTACTTATCTCACCCTTGTCAGATGGCCCGGTCGTGCCACACCCTAAAGGTTCGGGAATAAAACTAGAGTTACAGAATCAAACCTTGCAAATCTTGATTTGAATGATGCATGTAACGAAAAATTCAACCCAATTCAACAAACAAACAACCGTTTTTGGTAAAACACGGTTACATAAAAAGTAAAGCACTCTTCCACCACCATTTGATCATGAACTATGTTTTATGGGCAATGCTGAGGTTGAAGATGGACTAAGAAAAGGAGTGCCAGGTCCGTTACTTACTTGATTTATGAGAAAAAAAATGTTGCTTCTCTCCAGATAATCAATCGTTTTCTTTTACGTAGCGGCCACAATATATGGAATTCCACAGTTTTCAAGCTTATAACGGTGGGGAATTCATGAACCTTGGACATAGAATTTGGATCCATTCGCCAATGTCGCAAAGAAGACTTCTCCCTTTTCTTTTTGGACAAAAGCGATTCGTGAATCGGTTAGGATCGTCGGCAAAATGAGTGGGCGCCCTTTTGATACATTACAGAAAGTAGTGCTCTTGGGTTTGGAGCCATAATTCAACCGTCTGCGCACCTCCAATGTCGTTATTCAAATGACGAGAAGAAATGTCCCGCACTGACGATCGAGTTCTCCGAGTCTAAGATAATGGCGTAGTGTGATAGTCAATACGCGTAAGTGAAAACCCTACTCCAATTTCCGCGCAAATGACTTATGACTCGAGTTAGTTTTAAGTTTAAGCACGGCGTGTGCTTTGGAATGAAAGTGACGAAGCCATTGCCGAAGTCGAAGTATTCATGAACTTTGAAATTTTGAAGTCCTATATGTTCTCATGACTCTCCTTTGATCTCGGAAGTTCTTTGTTTGTTTGTCAGTACACAGCAACAGCCCCATGACTATGGACATGCGGCCTACACGTGTTTTCCTCTTTCGAAAGCCTAATATATTGGCCCGGGATGCTTCCGTTCCGCCTCCTGCATGAGGACGACCTGCCTGTGTTTATAAAGCTGTCGTCTGGATATACCTTTCGTCACCCACGTTTTTACCATTCCTTCACCATGTCCACCTCTTTTCTCGATCTGGATTCCAGGTCTCTACCGCAGTGCGGCTTTGCAGCAAATTCTGACTTCGACTCTTTGATGAACGCCAATCGCTTTCTCTTCCGCGTCTACACACCAAAGGAATCATCGGTTCCAAGTGATTCTGAAGCTTATTTCGTGGCCCCAAGGTTCAACGATCAAGTCGCCCGCTCTCCTATTGATTTGCCAAATGTAAAGTTCCCTGAGGCCATCGTTGGTACGTTTGCAGAAGTCTCACGACACATGGATTGGACGACAAAGTCGTCATCTTGTTACGTCTCGACTTCCTTCTCTTTTGCATGGGCAGTTTGGGAAGCCGTGAAGCGTTATCATGTGGGAGTCAAGAAAGACGTCGAAATAGCTGTTATCGATGCATCTGCTTTGGGTGGCCGGGCGGCCACCGCTGTGCAATTATTGATGAAAAGTTCTCCGAACCAGCGAGTTTTTGATTGTTATCGCTTCCTCGTAATTTCTAACTTTTGTATTTGATCCAGGCGAGACGAAAATTTCTGGAAATGGCATCGATTCTCGCATGATTCCCAGACTGTGCTTATCTATGGCATGGTTCCGCGCCAGGCTGTGTTGGCATCTATCCCGCTCCTTCACATTCTTCGAAAGTTACCGTCTTATTTCCTCAACAAGGATATTCAAGTGATCGACGGCAACCCACTCGATCGGATCGCATGGAAATACACTCTGAGAAAACTTAGCTACCGACAATTCTGTCGT
>Ga0307514_10003674_pt1 | contig 14545 bp, 12 predicted proteins | sample 16_EM_MG_FD_203088 | JGI IMG/M metagenome (GOLD analysis project Ga0307514, IMG submission 203088) | Populus trichocarpa ectomycorrhiza microbial communities from riparian zone in the Pacific Northwest, United States - 16_EM | ecosystem: Host-associated > Plants > Roots > Unclassified | place... | reverse complement strand
ACTCATGGTTCTTATTGTTGAGATATTGGATGCGTTGATGCACAATTGGGAGGTTAATGTTCATGGCGAGCGGAACCCTTGTCGATCGTTACACGGGTGTCGATCGTTACGCAGTATGTGATAGTAAGTCCAGGGTTCGATTCCCACCTTAGACGTGGGAATTTAACCAGCCACCTGTGGGTGGCAACTGGCAAGGGACTACCTCCACCTGACTTCGGCAGGGCGGGGAACCCTTTTGTCCCCCCAACTGTCTGTCTGTGCATGACGCTAGTTTTTTTTTTCTGACTTTAATTTAATCCGCGTATGATACTGATGGGGTACAACTATTTTTCTCCCCGCAATATTTCATGCAGTTGTGTGCTCCATCCATCGGATTGTACGGATTGTACGTAGGGCTAACACACTTCAGGCATTTATGTGGTATATCATGCCTAGTCTGGTTTACACAACCTCTCACTAACATATATTCCACACACGGACTGTGATGAGTTTCTGGGTGGAAAATCTCTACGAGAGGCCAAACTAGGTGGAACGTGCGACTATTTGCGGTGTAGAGTAGTACATAGTTCCAATTGCACGGCTACCCCAAAGGGTAATTGTGTGGTTGGTTTTGGAACGTTAAATGCTTCCGAACATGCGCGATTATACAACCAAACTAAGTAAACCTTCCAACAGTACCTAGACCAACTAACCCCAATTATTTCCACCAACTTTCAACCAATGAACTATTTTCACTATTCCCCAGTCTCCTAATGCTGGGTCTTGGCCAAATACATACCCCTAACCAGACAATTTCAATGCAATTACCGCTGGGGCATCTGCAGGTTTTAAAGGGTAAAGAAATAGCAGAAAAAGAAGCACGCCTTTAAGCGGAAAAATGGTCAGCAATGCATATGGGGGCAGCGCACAAAAAAAATTGAACAAAATATCCTGTGTCTCTGCGAAATATATCCCTTGAAGACACGTAAGTAGCAAGCAGCTCAGACCAAGAAAACGAAGGAAGGAGAGGGACTCCGGGGAGTGGCAGGGGGGGTTAATGCCTCTATGTTAAGCTATCGAACCCACCCCCGCGCCCATAATATCATTGCTGCCGCTTAGGCCTTTCACCTGGGAGGGTCTTCACGTCGGTATCCATGGAACATAACTTGCTCTACCCCCCGGAGACTCTCAAGCCTACACAAGACATCTGCGATGATAGTAGGATCCCTGCCTATCGTGAGGGTAATCTTGTGGGTTTGCAGCTGGTCAAACTGGCGCAATGGAACTGGTGCACCAGACCAGTGCTCGAAAAGGCGCCCCCTTAGATCCCCTGGGTCTCCAGGTGGGTACCAGTACCAATCCCGAACGCTACCATCCTCCTGAAGCCACGGATTCCTCGCAGCTGTTTCAGGTTGCGCAGGCGGTAATCCTCTGCGACCAGCTACTGCCTGTGATATGAAGATACCATGGCTTTGCTGGGGGGTGGAGGCTGCTTCGTGACCTACCTGTGAGGCTTGTGGGGGTGGTGTATCGTGAGTGGCCTGTACGTGGACTGCATCAGACCTGCGGGGAGTTGGGGAGGTCAGAGTTTGCTGGTAGGAAATGGTGTGAGCCGCAGTTTGTGCGAGAGTGGCGTCCAGGTCGCTCTGAGCTGAGAGCGGTCCGTCCCCTTGTGCCACGGTTGATTGGGATCGAGTATTGGGATCGAAAAGCCGGGCCTGGGGTGTAGGGGGTGATATTCGATTAAGGTATTTGACAATGTCCTGAGTAATAGCAAATAAATTCTGGGCGGTTGAAGCCTCATCGACTGTAGGCAAAATTCTGTTGAACTGAGATACACTACCCTGTGTGTTGGCATGTGTGCTCTGTGCCTGTGACAACACCAATCCTTCCGGGGCGTTCTCTGTATGTCCCTGGGCCCTCTTCAGCCATGTTGCTTGATTTGCAGCATTACCGCGATCCCCAGCCACCTCAGGAACTCCCATGACTAGGTCCGTCTCCGGCACAGTAGCTGAGCCCTGAGCCGCCAAGCTGACCGCATTACCCACAGAGTAATATGCCATATGCCCCCTTCTAGTATGTGAACCCACGCTGCCATTGCCCATGATGGTGTCCCCTTCAGCATCCAGTGAATTTTGCCCACTCACCACGTCCGGCAAGCTTTCCCCCACCACAACGTTCGATCGATTTCTTGCGATCCAGTTTTCCCACCTAGCAAGTCCATTCTCGGTGCGAAATCCTTTTTCGCCTCTTGAACGTGCGAAGTTCCTGACAACGCTGAATGGAACCCCTAACCCTAAACCACCGCCAAATTTCCGCGGCACACGCATCCATATCTTCTCAATCAGATGGTAATCTCTTGTGGTGCTCCAGCAGCCACCCAAGCGCACTAGTTCAGCTAGCCCGTTGATTTGCTCTTGGTTCAGCTCCTGATATGGCTGGTATAGGGATTTCAAATGTGGCTCATAGCCTTCTGGAATGGGTTTAGCTGGATGCGATATTGGGGTGTTGTCAATCGTAGTGCCGTTTCTGGAGAACTTGGAGGTGGTGACCTGATCGGGAGTTGCACTGCTACAGCTCTCGGTGCCACGTGTTCTGGATCTCTTTGCTCGCGGAGACACATTGCTCTCATATCCACTGTAAGGATTCCCTTCACCCTCGTCGTCATAATAGCGGCGCCTTTTAGAGGAAAGATCTCCGTGCCTTTCTCGAAGGGGCGTTACAGCTTGTTTTCGATGGTCCCTTCTCCACACCTGCTCCACCTGTTCCTCAGCAGCTTTGCTAATCCGACAGAGTCCATGGTTCATCAGGGTCTCAAGCGCCCCACGTTCCACCGATGATATATGTTTGCCCGCTTCTTTGTGGGGTGGAGTGAACTGTATTCGCACACGTGGATTACCTTCCGTAGCAAAGTTTGTCTCTCGCTCCTTGCCCTTGTGTTGGATAGTGGGATTCGCGGCAGTTGCCACTGGGTCATCAGCTGGCCCAACCGCCTCATCTTGTGCCATCTTTTCTACAACTGCAGGGAGAGCTATGTCCTTACTCATCACCTCCCCAGGGCGTTGTGTAGCGTGTGGCTGGCTTTCCGCTGCGGCCTTGTGCGTTGTTACCCACTTGGCCCACTCTTCCATAGAAGTTTCTGTGTTCAGGACGGCAAATGCGTGCGACTTGATAAATGTGGCGATTTGATCCCATGTCAGCGCTAATCCAGCTCCCCCACCAGATGTGGGAGGGATTTTCTGCCACACATATTCCACCTGGGACTGTGCTTCCAAGTTCGTGCGACAAAGCCCCAGGTCTATCAAGCCTATCAAGCCCACACGCTCCGCGCGGGGCAGCAAGCGCCATTTCCTTCTGATGCACAAGCCATTCTGGAACATGATTGAAGGATCAGCGCTTGTATCAGCGTCGTGTGTATCATCCTCCTCATCGCCTATAAAGTGATTGGACTGTGTGCCTCGTTCTGAGGGTTTGGCGCGCCGTGAATGGGAAGCTCCAGCAGTTGGTAGCGATGGCCGAACTGTTGTTCGGGATGTATGACCTTCTGTGACGGAATGGGTTAGTAATCTTCACAGGTGATCCGGGGAGTCTATTTATACCTGGTTGCCACCAATATTTGTTGATCCAGTTCTCCCAGCGAATCAAGGCATTCTGCTTCTCATCAGAGCTTCTCTCGTCTAAACCACTCTCTGCTAAATAACGTTGAATCTGGGGACGTGTAATATTCAAGTCCTTGCTGCCACCAACTTGTGCCACCTTACTCCACACCTGTCGTATTTGCTGCATTGCTCGGGGGGTGAGACTAAACAACCCATGGCTAACAAGTACGTCAATTGCGGCACGTTGTTGAGGGTTCAAATCAGGTGTGGGAACTGTAGTTGCCACTAGCGTCTCCTTTCCAACCCTTGCGGCTCCGGGCTGTGGGCAAGGGGTCGGCGAAACTTTGGTTGAGGATTGCAACACAATTGAACCCCCATAGGCCTCCTTAGCTTTATCGCTCTGTTCATCTTCGCTCCGGCCGTCTGAGTCTGTGACAAATTCTGTGTAGCATACCCTTTTCCCACTTGCAAGTTCAGTTCGGTTTCGGAAGTGATAAGAAGGTCTAACAGGAGCCTCCGTATTGTGCTTATCAGCCCCTTGCTGTTCTTTCCTCCTCGCAGGGGCTCGAGCAACAGGAAGCAAAAGCTCCAGATTTGGCTTCTTGGTTGATGCTTGAGATTGAGCCCTGCAGAGTAATTGGTATGATGGAACGGGCGAGGTGGGATCAATATCTAGGTCACTCAAATCTGTGAGGGGACTGTCACTATCCCCGTTCCCAACCGCTCCCACTGGTGTATGAGCCGGTTTGGGGGTAGCAACCGGGCCTGTGTCGCTCTCCCGGGACCAACTACCATCTGGATACTTGTATGGCGGCACAAGGTGACTGTGATCGGAGACCCACTTCTCCCATTTTGCCATGCTGTCTATTTTATCTCCAATGAACTTCCCACGGTGAGAGTACTGGTTTTTCACCCAGCACACGACCTGATTAGCCCTTAATTCCAAGCCGAGTCCGCCAAGTTGCTCCACAGGTATCTTCAGCCAAACATGTTTCACTTGAACTTTCGCTCGCAGGGTGATACGGCAGAGCCCCAGAGCAGTGAGGTTCCGGAGAACCTTGAGGTGTTCGAGTGAAAAACCCCTGGATCTTTCTAGCTCGACATAAGGGACTGGTACATCTTGGTTGTGATCGGCTACCCACTGATGCCATCTAGCCATAGCAGCATCTTTGTCTGTAATCGTATGAATCTTCCTAAGAACGAAGGTGGCTACCGCGTTACAGTCTAGGCCTAGACTCATTCCACCACCTTGCTCGACCGGCACGTGAAGCCAAACAAGCTCAATTTGAGCCCGCGAGGCTAGACTGTTGGGGCGGCAAAACCCCAAAGCGACCAGCCGCTCGAGTGCCTCCTTTTGCGCCTCGGTGTATGTGAGCTTTGGCCGGGGCATTGGACGCCGTATACGTTGTATTGATGACTAGTAGGTAATTGCTTGTGATAGGCCTGATGGAAAGTCTGATGAAGAGTTGGAGCCGAGGATGTGAAGGAAAGGCGGAAATGGTAGAAACGCGTGAAAATTATAGGCACTGTCGGACAGTACCAGCGTGTGCAGACAGCAGGAAAGTATGAAGGATCTGAGAGTAGGTAGAGGATGCTAGGTACATCTAAGCAGAACGACAAGACTGCTAGAGAGAGGATCTTGTGAAGATCAAGAGATTGTAAAGTGGGAGCAGAGGTCAGAGGTAAGCCGAAACTGCAGAGGTTTTTGGTGGGCGATGAGACGCGACGAACGTAAGCGGTGCGATGGCTGTGGGAAGCGGTGCGGTGGCTGTGGGACGGGCAAAGGACGACTTGTAAGAGGGATATGCCGATACAGAAGTAACGCCTACCTGTGTAAATCGTGTCACGACTTCCAAGATCCAGCCCAGCAACAGTCACTCTTATCCGTAGTCTGATGTTACTATCTAAATCCCCAGTCTCGCACCAGACGTTCTTGGCGGCTCATTTCTTGGCATGCACCTTTGCTAAATCCCCAGCACGGGAATCAGCACGGGATTACAAAGTAAATAAAAAAAATAGATAAAAATACAATAGAATCAGGCAACAGTTTGTTTGGGTATTAACTGCTTAAATGAATAACTTTATGCTGCTCTGTACTGTTACCCTGATAAATAACTTCTAGCATTGCACCATGCCCCCTCTTTATATCTACGAGTGTAGGTAGTAGTTCCGCCTCTAGCAACTCTAGCTGTACGAGGGGCAGTGCAGCCAGACTACTCTAGCTGGTACTACTTCTATTGAGCTGAATATTTCTGTACTCACTCTGGCCGCTCATCGCTTAGCAACCCTACTTAGTCTCCTATTTTTTTTTTGTTTGAGAATCTTTACTCGTATTCAGTCTATACTTAGCTTTGTGGTGTCGCCTACGAAAGCGAGATTATCGCCCCTTTGGGATTATCGCCATCTCGCGATCTTCTACCGTATAATCCCTCCTATAAGAAATGCTTCCTAACAAACTACAAGGTGGAGGGTCCTCCAAATTTAGCTAGATCAGGTGCGAGGCCCTTGTACCATGACGTTTCTTATACCCGGGTACTTTCTTATTATATGGTTCGTTCTTATAGGTGGGATTATACGGTATTGATTCTAAAAATTCTTTAAGTAATTATTTTTAAATATATAGACAGAGATCCCTCGTTACAAGCATACGCTCCGGACTAGGCGAAATATGCTTGTAACCAATATGTTCTGATAGCTAGAGAAATGGAAATCAAGGTAGGGAGAGCAAGGCAAACGTACAAAATAGTATAAAACATATCAGGCGTACATCCAAATAACAAATAGATAGAAATGCGGGTGAAAGGGATATCAGGACGAGGAGGATGCAGATGGACCCGACAGGAAGTCAGTGATTCTACGTTGAACATGACGAGTCTCTTGTAGCATTAACCCAGAAATCACTACCTCTGTAATTTTTATTCGGGAATGCTTGGCATTTGTCTTGCTCAAAATAAAGTACCTGACTATGTTTTTGGGATTAACTGTTCCGCTGATTATATGTTCCCGTTCGGATTCGCTTAGCATCAGGTCGTAGCTTTTGAACCTGTACTGGATCCACATCGGAAGGCGCTCGAGATTTTTTTTGGATTGAGTATTTTGCTGATTCAGGATTGTGTAACTTCCTTAGTTGGGTATCGTGCTTCGAACTAGCGCTTTATATAACGCCATGTAGTACCTGGATTTTCCGCCGCATATGCTTGTCGCTCTGTCTCAAGCCATGCTTGTCGTTGTGGACCATGTGTAAATTCAGAAGAAATAGGCATCGGAGCTTCTCGTGTGAACTGTAGTAGTGTTATTGTATGAATAGTAGTATTGCTCCTTGTGGGAGATTCACCTGTTGCGTTGTTGTATGAGCTTATGCGGGGTTGTTTCTTATTGATAAACATACCCAGGCACCTCTTGCTACAAGCATATGTTTGGTGACTAAGCGAAAAAAATAATAAGATTCTAGTAACAAAAATATTCTTATTTACTCTGTGGGATGGCTGGGGGCATGCCTGTAACCGTAACGAGAGACCTCTGTAGAAAAATAAAAGTTTCGCGATACATAGTATATGGTTTAACTTTAAAGTTGATTTTATTTTAAGAAAAATAAGATTTTCTAGTTTTCTTCGCTTAGGCAATAGCTTGCTCCCCCGGACCCGAGATTCATGAGAGGCTTGGGCCATGGTGGAGACGAAGTTACATTTCTCGCGAGAAGCCTGGAACACAAATCTGCAGCACGTGGAGAGCAATTGGTCAATAACCAGCCCTACTAGTGAATTTCATGTGTCCAGAATCTCAGACCACACATCAACCAAACAATCCTAAACTGTCGGCTCAACCGCTCTGAGGCACCTCACCGATACGAGGTGGGGCAGCCATCTTTCCCCAATCCCAAGAAACAAAGGAATATCCTAATTGTACATGCTCAACTCCTGGCTTTCTCAAAAGCCACCATAAGGCAACAACAGTCGCTCCAGCTCCACCTTCATGTCCTCTTTCTCTTCAACTCGGGTTGATTCTGGAGGAGATCCAAAAAGGGCAGCTGCAGCTCTCATTTTGGTCAATGAAGGAGCTGAACCCCTTCCAGACACAACAATTTTACCCGACTTAGTTACCGCAATGGCCCTGTCCGGCCCCTTCCGTCCTGCAGCAAGTTGGGCGAGATCCGGGGAGAAAATCCGTTTCTCCCCCACTGTCTCCCTCCTCCCCACAGCCACAAATCCCGGCCCCACTGGTGCAGTCCTATAATAATATCTATACCTGGCCCCCGTCTCCCAATTCCCTGCATAAGGAAACATAGCACCATCATCCTCCTCCAAAGATTTCTTCTCCGAAAACTCCCCCAATTGTTCCTTGCGGGGGCTTGCTCCTTTCCACTCCCAGATCGAGGGTACCTTAAGTGTATTTCTTGCCACGTTCGCTGTAGTTTCTAGCACACTCCATACCCCATCTGAGATACTCGAGAACCTATGACGCATGGACCTTCGTGCATAGGATTGCTTGCGGGTTTTGAGGGAGAATTCCATCAAGACGGCAGAAGGAGTAGGGCAAGCTTCTTGCTCGCTAACAGCACCGTAAATCTCGCTTTCGTTGCACTGGGTGACGGTAATAAAAGGGACGGACTTGGAGCGGGGTTTGGCCTTGCCGAGGAGCTGTGTGAGGCGGGGTTGCGCGTCCTCTTCGCTGATGTGGTTTAGGCTGGCGGCCTTTTTGTGGAGAATCATTCGAGGCACTACTGGCCCGGCGAAGGCGGGCTGGTTGGTAATTATTAAGAGCCATTGACTACTGGGTGAGATGGCTGAAACTTACCACCCTCGGTCCTAGCCCTATAGTAGGCTCCTCCCCTGTAGCATCGGTTGGTGCTGCCATACCCCGCGCTGGGGGAGGCAATGCGGTTCGAGGCTTTGCGGGATCGGCGAGCGCGGACTTCATAGCACCCAGAGGATAGTTAGATCTCAGCCTAAAATCGATATGGTGTCTCGAACTCACCACCTTAGCCTTCGCTCGGATAGCTGGCTCTTTCCCTTCACAATTGGTAGCCATGCCCATCGCTGGTGGTTCTGGAGATGACCCGAGTGGTCTCTCCACCACAACATGCACGGTTTTGCACACATTAATGCCAGGGCGATTAGCAATGCCATCTGTTCCCTCAGTCATTTCCTTCTCCCTGTTCTTCTGTTTCACCGTCCCCCCCTTTCTCCCCTCCCCCTTCTTTTTCTCCTTCTTTCTTAGCTTCGGTGCCGATGGAGCAAGGCAACCCTTGTGTTTCCTCATTGCCCTATCCCAACAATCTACCTTTTTATACGTATCGATGGTCAATCCCGGGTTCTGGCAAATGGGTGATGATGGTGGCCGTTGAATGGCACCCTCTCCCACGTTGCTGCTGTGAGTGTGACTGAATTTGTCGTTGCTGTTGGAAGTACTGTCGTGAGTGTATCTATGGACTTGCGTCGGCGAGGTTACTAGATAGACATAGGTGCTGACGCAGTTAGATTAAGTCGGCGTCTTGGCGTGAGAGGTTCTAATGTTCGAGGCTGACACGTTTGAAGGAGCTTGATATTCCCCAATGGAGCACTCTTGGAAATCTATATATATTTTCTCCCTTCGCCCCGCTCACCCGCTCATCATTTAGTCCATTCATACTCTCATAAGCTTGCCTCTTTTCACAACTGACCGTGAGTTGGCTTGTCCTGTTCTCTCTTCGTTTTTTGCCTCTCACAACTGACTGTGAGTTGAGCTTGTTCCGTTCTTCTTTGTTTATTTGTCAGTGCCAAGACGTAAACAAGACGGCCCCTACATTTACAAACTTGGGTTACGGATTCATAATGCTCCAGTTCTGCCTTGCTGTTTCTGAACTAGTATCGTAGTGCGGTCCTAATACAGGGAACCACGAGATATCGGGATCCACAGATGCTGTTACCCCGAAGGCTCCTTTGTTTTTTAAAATTCTTTTTTTAAGAAATCATTAATCCCATCCAGTCTATCTAGACTATAGGGGTTATCCTGAGGGCAATTATATTACTTTTCTGATCTGGAGTAAGATGCAATCAAAGGCCTCCCCAAACTAATGCTTACCTGATTCTAACCATTCCCTCAATTGGTGACGAAAGTGCCCAAATCCTACCCCTTCCTGGTCTCTCTCTACTCGGCCTTTGGGTAGATTATCAGATGTCACTGCTGGCAGTCCTAAACAGCCCTAGATTTTCTCCCTACAAACTATCCCCCGGCTCTTGCGAGGTGAATAACCGGCATTCCCCGAGGACCTCTATCTCCCATGGGCATTTCATGCACCATCACCATTACCTCAATATACCTGAAATCCACACCCCCCTTGAAACCTAAGATGGGGGTATTGGGGCTGGAGATCTCTCCGTGGTGGATTAGAGTGCCCTCCAGGAGGGTGGCGGGGTGGCGGTTGAGGAGGGGATTGAGCCGGGGGTCAGCAGGGGCAGATGAAGAGGATTTGGTCGACTCAATGCGAGTGTTTGGGATGGTGCATTTTGCTGAGGTTAGTACCCCTTTTGAGCCATGTAGTTTGATTCTGTGCTAGTTTGACATGGATACAGATGCCTCCTAGTAGCCATAGTCCTTCTAGTGGCAGATTCTATCTATAAAGGGAGGGAGGTAGGTTTTATCGGGTGCTTTAAATGGGGTATTCTATAAAGTTGGATTTATTATAGTGCACTTGATGGTAATAGCATGAAAAAAAAAACATGCCCACTAAGAGAATTGAACTCTTGATCTTCGCATTACAAGTGCGACGCTTTACCACTAAGCCAAGCGGGCGTTAGTTGTAACTAAAAGGCAATTATTTTAGATCAATGCTTTTCCTTGGCCTGGTGGACCGGTACTTAACCTATTTGGGTCTTAGCGGGGTACTGTCCCTTTTTTTTCCCCAAAATCGTACTCGCATTCAATGTTAATTCGTTGTTACCTCACGCCTGTTCTCGGTCCCAGTCTCTTAAGGAATTTCTGTCCCGCTATAAAAATTGTCAGCGATTCCTTCTGTGAGTGCTTGCTGGGTTGTGAGACTAGGTTGTGCGTTAAAACAGATTCCCACCCACAAACTGTTTACCTGTAGGCATTGGCAATAGCGGTGTTCATTCATTTTCTATTATTTTAGAATATAATAAAAATCAATAATATTCAAAAAGTATGAAATTAGATTCTGGAAACGCTAAAATGTTTTCAACATAAGTATTATTTACTTGAATGAATATATAATTCTCCTTGTATTTTAAGAGAAGTTTACATGCGTTCTCAACTGTGGTGGAACATCCTGAGTTTGTTTGCTGAGCACCTCTCTTCGGTCACTTCCGTTGTACTTTGCGTCCTTCCGACCCTCTACCCCTCCCTCTATCAGGATTTGGTGGGAATCCCTAGTCGGGGCTTATGCCAACCAGGCAACTGTCTTAGTCGGTTAGCCTTATGTGTAGTCTTAGCAGTAATCTTTTACCAATGGAAATCTCTTGCGCTCAGAAACAAATTAACAAATGCCTAAACCCCTCCCTCAGGAAGGTAAACAGGAAGGCGGCGTACCCCAGTCACCAAACTACAGACCCCGAAGCATCAAGGAGGTTAAACCGGCGGCTCAAACACTCCCTGCTGCCAACAAAATCATAGGTTTTGAGTAATCTGGCCTATTTTCTTCAGCAAACTGGGACTCGGTCTTGAATCTGTGTACAGGAGATTTGCCGTGTTAGCCTGGGTGTCGTGCCCAGATGTCTGCTTGGGAACATCCCCCCATGCCTCCATCTTCGCATGAGACGACAGCTCTTGCAAAATTTGAAGGTGTCCACAGACCTGGTTACCGCATGGCCTAGTGCCAACCAGTACAGTCCTTATCCCAATGTTCCCAGCAATCATCTCTTAGGTAGAATTCAGTCTCAGTTCAGAATTGAAATTCCTGATATTTGGAGAGTCGGTTAGGTGATATGGCGCGGGTGCTTAAGATTGCAGAGGCCAGAAGTAGAGAGCATGTGAAGGACAAGTACATGTAAGTCTCCTGAACGCTATAATCTACCTGTGCTAACGCATGGACTAGACTGAATGGTGTGAAAGAAGCGGAGATATATCTGTGATAGAGATGCACAGCTTTGTGTGAGTCTAGGCTGGTGTCCCGGCCTCGGCTCTGGTGTATCTAGAAGCTGCCGTGGGTTCTCCGTCTAGGGAGGCCAGCGTCCACCTTGCTTTGGGCTTATAATTAGCTTTGCAGCCAGGCAAAATTCTCAGTTTCATCCTCGGCCTACTACAACAGACAAACTCCTACCCACAGGCAGCATATATACCACCCCAGATCTACAAACTTTCCCAAGATTTAGCCATATGGCCCTAAACTTCACCCAGCGAGATCTGAGCCTGGGCGTGCAGCAACTGGAGCTGAACCCCGGAAGCCCCTCCACCCCAACAGCTGATCCTTGTTCGAGCACCCCACCCAGTTGCAATCTTAGGGGAGCTGCAGTTACTGGTGACTCCTGCAGACCTACGATAAATATGGGCCCAGCCGGCCAAGTGGAGGTCGGGGCAGCAGTGAGGTTCACTGGAGAGCACGAAGGACTTCCTTGCGTTTGTGATGAGAATGAGAGGGAAGCGACTGCCCCTACGTGTGGTGCACTCCTCGAGCCCCAGGATGGCAGTTCCGAGTGGCCTGCAATTGGCGCCTCCGACTCGGGGAATGAGGGCGGGGGAGAGCCCAATCCTACTGCGGCAGAATTTAAACCTGCATCAGATGTGTGTACCCAGATGGCTGCGGCCACTCCAGGTGCACACCAGCTCGTGGGACAAGAAGGTACAGTTGTGGTTGCTACTGACCTAGCCGTCCAATGCACGGTAGATTCTTTGGATCCTTCCGCGGTCAGGGATCCTGAGAATGAGGCCGATGAGGGTGATAATCCGGTCACCCAGGCTAATAACAGGAGGTGGAAGGGGAAAGAAGTTGCGAGGGATCAGTATGAAGGTGCAGTCAATGTCCCACTCCACTCTGCAGACACCCGCCTATCGCCAGAATACCAAAAAACCAAACGATCAAATGAAACTATATTGAACAGGGAACGCCCAGGGAAGGGGCATGCGGTACGTTTTCTGCTCTCCTCCTCCTGCACCGCCATCACAACATCACTAACCGCACCTGCCATAGCGCGAGTTTATTAAAAACACGCTCTATCTCGCCCACCTTAGCAACGCCATTGCCTCCCACCCAACGGGTCATCCTTGTGAAGCCAAAATTGAGACTGGCACAATGAATGGGCTCAACCTGGATCATAAAGTGTCAGTGGTGGTTGAAAAGAGAAGCCCAGGAGATCGTATCTCCACTACCAAAGTAATAATTCATAATGATGGCGGAGAGCCGCCAGCCCTGGGCCTGCCGAGAAAGGTGAGCCCTGCACACGTGGGGCAAGAGATGGCAAAGAACGCGGGATTGATGAGAGCTGTTTGGAAGGGTCAGGGGAGAGCTGTGGCGGGGTCCATGGGTAAGCAGAAGTGGATCGAAGCATGGAAGGGAGTTGCAAGAAATTATAGCGATGATGGGGAGGATGATGGGGAGGATGGAGGTGTAGATATCCAGGGGCAAGGGGATAGCGAAGAGGGTGGTCAGTCGGAAATAGTGCATGGCAATGACAGGGGGGGGAATTTGGAGGTGGATACAGAGCACTGGAGTGATCATGCATGGACCAATGAGGAATGGGGTGGTGAAGACGAGACCATGGATGATAATGATTATGCCCAGGATTGGCTCGAGCACAGCGATGGTGAGGATGATGGGGATGACGGGGATGAAACAGCCGATGAAAGAGATCAGAGACTGGACGAAGTTATGGCGAGGATGGGTCTCATTGAGATTAGGAGAATGACCCCTGACCCTTTCGACGTGGATTGAGTGTAGCTGGTTGAGACGTTGGGCCTCAGGAGGTGGTGCTGTTGGAACAGTGCCTTGCATGAGGAGTGGCATAGGGGAGGTTGAAGGAGGAAGAAAGGGCAAAAAAGGAGGAGATCAGCGTGGTGCAATCCACAGATCCGAGGGGTTTTTCTTAGTAGCTTTGGGTGGGTAATACGCTCGATTTCAACAGGGACGGCTGTTACTGTGCATTGATGGTGGATTTAGATTACTTAAGGGGTGCCTGAAAAATGCCTCTTGAGGCAGGGGGATGGTCACCTATCTAGCTTCGATCTACATCTCTCTGCTATAGGTAGCCCAAAATGGAAATTGTTTGCGTGGCTGAATACATTGACCATTGAGGGATGTAAACCGTGGAAGTGAATAGTCAGTATACATGGTGTCTGGAAACTTGGGGGTAACTGGGCTGATAGCTCTGCGAGGGCTCCTGCCACCAGACTAGCTGAAGATCCGTATTAGTCTGCTTGCACGACCTCTCCAAGAGGATAAGTGATGCCGTTAGTCTGTGAAACTCCCTGTGTCTGGTTCGATATTTCAGGCTCAAGACCGTCCAGGTATGGTTATGTCTTTTTCAAACTTACTCTATGGACAATTTATTATTTTACCCAATTATGCACATAGTTACATGAGCGCGAGGTGGTGCTGCCAACTACCTAGTTGGCTCTGTAACCAAAAAAAGGGTCGCTGAGGATATGAGTAGGATAGGTAGGTAGTTACATACTGCTGGTGGGACAGAGGCTTCCCGCTTGCTCTCCCATACAGCTTTGCATACTTGGCACATCTCGAACTATACATTCTAGTGGTCTGATCACGTGGGCCCCACTTATACACCCCCTATTAAAGTACTGCTCCTGTATTGTGAGTTTTCTAGCTGAAATACCCATCACACCATTTGTTAGCACGAGGCCTTAGGTAGTCGTGTACGCCCCAGCACAGCCTCCTCCGGGGGAAATAGACAGATAATGAAAAAAAAATAATTAGTGTTTCTCAAAAAGAGGAGGAAAGAAATCTTGAAAAACGTTTAGCGGGGGGTTGTTTGCTTATAAGGGGGGGGGGGGGTGGTAAAGAGTATGATGGTGACCTCATT
>Ga0307514_10003673_pt1 | contig 14551 bp, 19 predicted proteins | sample 16_EM_MG_FD_203088 | JGI IMG/M metagenome (GOLD analysis project Ga0307514, IMG submission 203088) | Populus trichocarpa ectomycorrhiza microbial communities from riparian zone in the Pacific Northwest, United States - 16_EM | ecosystem: Host-associated > Plants > Roots > Unclassified | place... | reverse complement strand
CCGGTCGTTCGCAAATTTGATATGTTCAATTACTTCGTTCTCTAATGTCACTTCGTGCGTTATATGGTCCTCCTCTTCACCAATGAAAAAGATGGCCGATGTTTGACGAGATCCTGCACTCTCCAACGCACGGGAAATTTCCTGGAGTTTATTGGCAAGGTCAGGGGATTGTGCCCTCAGATGATTAGGAAGGTTCGAACTTGACTGAGCTGATTCCAGACAAGGCAGCATCCCTGTTCGAGCCACTCCAACGCAAGGCCTGCCCGCAGAGTACAGCTTGAGAATAGTTGGGGCTGAGTTAATTGGCATCACTTACAAATTATGCTTCCAGAGCGTTGGAGAGGACCTCTTCAGGAGGACAGAGTCTTTCTTGCCCGTGTAAAATAGAGTCACTCGCAACACACTTGGCGCAACCTTGTCGTTTTCTCCGGCAGAGCCCTCTAGATCTAAATTTGTCAAGAGCAAGGACCAGATCTTGTTAAAAGAGGTCGTACCTGTAATATTCTCACAAGACATAAATCGTTTTCATCCTGAACATCACAAATTGAAGAAGGGGTCAAGATCATAAAAGGCTCGTTCTATGTGCCACAAGCGGTTATTTTCCGTCAACATACGACAAGTAACTTTTTCCATATTCTTGTGGGTAGAAGTGTTAAGTGATGAACATTGAAGTCTACTGTATTAGTGGGCCAGCATTACGGCTAGCCGGTCCGGGACCTAATTCGCACAACATACTTTCTCCATGCTAACCATTTCTCTGACAGTACAATATGTTCAATCAGTTTCGTAGTGCACTAGAATCCGTAGCGCAACAGCCAATTCGTATCCTGGACTCTGCCTCATCCGAAAACAATTCAGAGAATGCACCTCGTTCATCCCTCGATTTACATGGAGCGCGGTCCAGTACGAATTCTTCTGTATCTTCGACCCAATTGGCAGAGTCTGCAATATCATCTTTGCGCAAGTCCTTGGCTTCCCAGAGGGGTAGCTCATCAGATTCTCCGACTTCTTTGCCGCCCACTTCCTCAAGTTCGAATGCTCGTAAGTCTACATTAGAAGAACGATTACGACGCGCTACGCAGGCTGCTGCGTCAAACGACTTAACTACAGCGACGACCGTGAAACCAGCTTTCTCGTCGTCTACTACTAGGGGCCGAACAGACCCGTCTACGAAAACAACTGCGTCTCGAGTCGCTTCCCCATCTCCCGTAACGAGGGGTAGAACTACAGATACATCTAAATCAAGAGTTGAAAACCCTACCAGTAGAACTGCATCACCAGCGACCGTTATCAAATCCAGAACTTCCGAATTATCTGGTTCAGGCAGTAAACCACCCAGTAGGGCCGCTTCTCCGGCGCCCATAACGAGGACAACCAGTCGGCCACCGAGCAGAACATCGTCTCCAGCTCCTGGGGTAAGACCCGCTAGTAGATCTTCTAGTCTAGCGGCATCTCCAATTGCAATTGCAAAATTACCCAGTCGACCTCCCAGCAGAGCTGCTTCTCCTGCTCCTGTGGCGCGAACTCGAGCGTCAGAATTGGCAACCAGGCACGCAAGGGCCACTTCACCGTCTCCTTCAACTAAAAATCAAAGTCCTCTACGCAGAAGTTCGGTGGCTCTTACCAAGACGCCTCTTTCAAATCCTTCCGTTGCCGATCCAAAAAAAGAGAGTTTCGCCAATTCAGCGGAAGGATCCGCAGATTCATCGTCAAACGGAGGTGATGCGGGTCTACCTACTGCTTTTGATGATGACTCGACTGCAGAAGTTCCGGAAGTCGATGCGTCTAATCCTTCTGCCCTACCAGTCGATGTTGATGGGGAGGATGATGAGAAGCTGGAAATTTTGAACGAACGGGAGAAAAATATCTCTCCTCAGCTGGAAGAAACTGAGGATGAGGCTCAGAGATTTGATCCCGTTATTAATTTTCTGGAGGAGACTGTCGAAGTGATGTTACCTCCTTCGGTAGAATCTTCGACACCACAAAAACTTGCAATTGATACAGCACTCATTTCCGAATACACACGCACACCACCACCTAATGGAACGTCAGAAACAGTGGACGCAGCTCCAGCAATTCCAAGTCAACAAACAGACATACATCAAACGGAGATCCCTCTCCCTCCGATTGAACCACAAGAAACAGATTCGACTCAGCACACTCATTCGAATAATCCCGAGTCATCTATCTCTTCCTCACAGACTCCTTCAGAAGCGCACAGTCCCCTTTGCCTCGATCCAGCAGCCATTTCTTCCTGTTCTGACATTGGGCCTGAACCTCCCATCGTGTCAGAAAAACCACCCGAAAGTCCACAGGACTCGCGGCAACCCGACTACCCTTCAATACCAGAGCGTTCTGCTGAAGTCGAAAGCTTGCAAGCGAGACTGAAAGAAGTGGAACAGCGTTTCTCCGGTAGGCCCTTTGAGGAAACCTTTCTTTCCCTTTTAATTACTTATAATTCTCACAGACGTCTCGACATCTTTTAAGCGACTGCAGGCTGAAAAGCTCGCCGCTGATGCCATTTTGAAGGAGAATACTCCCGTTGAAGGTTTCTCCGATGCAAATAGTCTTCGTGACTACTTCGTGAATCTTAGAGTCAAGGACGAGGTCAGTCCTTGCCTTCTATTCGGCCCAACTTATGTTTATCACGACGCCTAGGTTTTCCAAGAAGAAATCAAACGTTTGACGAGCAAACTTGAGTGTACGTTTGTTTTCGTTTCCCCCTACTTTCCTGATTGTTGTCGTTCCAACAGTACAGGAAGATCGCTTGGAGGAACTTCAAGAGACGCACAAGAATGAAAACCAATCACTTTCGGCAGAAATCAGAAAGCTAAAAACTCAACTTTCAGAGACGGATGCACTGTTCGAGGCTGCTCAAAGGGCGACTTTCAATGTGGAGCAGGCAGCTGAAAGGCAAAAAGAAGGCGTATCTCGTCTGGAAAAGGAGCTTGAACAGGCTAAAAATCTGGCCAAAGAAGAAGAAGAAAAGCGAGTGAAAGCGATCACATTACTTAAGACAGTGAGACAAAAGCTGGTAAAGGCGGAAAAGGATAGGGAGGATACCCTGAAAGAAATGGCGGCTATCAAGGAACGAGAGAAAGGTGATAAAGATAAAGAGCAGGCGGAGAGGCTCAACTTCCTACGAGAGCTGGAGGCCACACAGACTACCCATGCCCAAGAAGTTTCGGGCTTGAAATCTCAATTCGAAAAAGACGTTTCAGCCTTACGAGAACGCTATGAGCATGAGATTAGTGCATTGAGAGGACAGCGAGACCTAGATCTTGCTACTGTAAAGGTTGGGTTGTATGGCACACCGTTCCTTTACTTGCTGACTTCTAGTATTTGCAGAATTCGTACGGAAGGGAGCTCGCTGCGAAAAACTCTCAAATCTCTACATTGGAAAAGTCATTGAATGGTGTGACTCGCGAGAAGAACAATTTTTTTGACCAACTTCAACTGCGACAAGCAGAAGTCGAATCGATGCAGGCCCATCTCAGTACAATGCAGCACCAGAACACCGAGCTTGAATTCCAGCTACGTGAGGCCAATGATCGTCTTGGACTGCTCAAAGAAGAATACACTGAGCTTCAAAGAGAAGCGGAATCTCGCTCCCGTGAGCCAGCCACGTCTGCAGACGAAATTTCACAAATGGTGTCGGCTGTTGAAGTCAAATACGAAGCTAAAATAGCTGAAATGATACGGAACATATTTGTCCTGGAGAAGGAGCGTCACGAGAGTGAAGCAGACTGGAGCCGGAAGTTAAAGGAAAAAGTAAGGGAGCTTGAAGATCTGAAAAGGTTGTTGGGATCTGCGACTAGAATGCGAGAAAGCGAAGAGAATATGGTGGCGAACCTTAAGATCGAGCTTGAGAGTGCCCAAGAGGTAAACAAAGTTTTGCAGCGGGATGTGTTGGAGTTACCCGTTCTGAGAGAACAGACACAAGAAATCCAGGTACGTATACAATCGACCGCAAGGCAATCCTCCTTATTTTCCTATACAGCGTTTGTACAAGGAGCAAGAGCATGAATTTCAAATGAAAATCCATGTACTTCAAAAACAAGTTGAGGAACATAGGGTGAGGGAAGCACAGCTCAAGCAAGGGAACAGGACGCTTCGTGAAGAACTCCGCAAAGTCCAGTCCTCGGCTGCACTCCTAGAACGCCAACGCAATCCAGGCGTTGGGTACTGGTCTACACGTACGCCAGCAGGCTCGCTAGACGCTTCCAATGGCTCGGCAACGGACTTGCATACTTCTATCTCGTCCCCCTCACCTGCGGATACACCGGCGAGATCGGCTTCGCCTGCCCCAAGTACAGCGACGTCAACGAAGGTGGAAGAGGAGGTCAATCTGGAATATATAAGAAATGTCATTCTGCAGTTCCTGGAGCATAAGGAGATGCGGGTTGGTACTTTTAAGCTCTCATGATTCCTAGAAATGTTTCTGATTCACATTTTGTTGAATAGCCGCATCTTGTCAAAGTTCTCTCTATAATTCTTCACTTCACTCCTCAAGAAACACGGAGACTAATAGCCAAAGTGTGAGGAACCATCTCGGTTAGAAGTTTACCTGTAGATTTGCGCCATGTTCGTCTTCACGGACCCCTCTTACATCCGACCCTGATTCCCATCGATTTGAATTTAGCGGTACCACCGACCTAATGCATCGACATTTTTGTCAATCTGGAACCCACTATTTATGTGGCTTGCAAAATCATTCAAAGTCTATTCTACAACTACTTAACACTATTGTCATCCGGATCCAAGTACATAGAACTAACCAGTCAGAGTTGATCCATTGGAAAGTAATATACATATTGGTTGTACGCCACAACTGGATTGCTCACAGACGTAGGTACTCCAAGAGGGACGTCAATATTTTGACGTTTGTAAGGTCTACAAGTTGTGACATGATCGGGAACAATGAACACAATGCAAATTCTTTTCTTGGCATTGTAAGGCAGTTCGTCGATGAGTTCAGTGATGCCTTTGAGATTGAGGGGGTGGGATGTAGAGACGGTTATCTGGAAAAGGACTGTGACATCTTTGAGGATGCAAACAGCGTCGATGGTTTCTGCGGTTGATGAAAGAGGAATTAAGTACTGATTCAGAAACCTGTCGCCCACATTGCGAAACCCCGGCTCAGCTCGGACGGATAGCTTGTGGAAATAACCCCCCGCTTCGAGATTGGTCTTCTTAATCTTCACGCATAGACGAGGCGCTCGGGGATCCATAGACTTGGGTTCAAATGTGTACGCATTGCGAAGTACGCGATGCACGGCGATCTCAAACAACTGCCCACCCCAGCCACATGCTGTAGGCTTGCGCAGTAAAGACTCTACTGAATCACGGATTTTCATGGTTTCATGCTGTCTATGAGAAGATTAGACGAGTCCCGTAACATGGTGACTCAGCATGCATGTGGTGTGGTCCATCCATTCGGCATTTTGGGGTTCCAATCGGACGAGAGTATGGGTGGTCTTGAGCTTGAATGGCATGCATCCATTTGCCGATTGCGCAAAGTCTTGTATGTTTGTAATGTTATCGATTGCGTCCTGGATTATTCGCATCTCATGAACGAGGCCGTCAGGGCGGAGCGCTCGGAAGCATCTCCGTGGGACTCCAGACAATTTGATGTACGCATCCCTAAGTGTTTCTGGGTCTAAAAACGAGAAGTGTAGTAGGCTGTAAATTTGAATTAGTACCACTAACAACAAAATTTGATGCTTATTTCTCACCCAGCGCAATAAAGATCGGGCCATTTCCAAGGTCGGAGTATAATAAGTCGTAGCGTTAACCTGTTTGAAGATACCGACAAGATCCGGATTGGGAGAAGTTGCGACGACCACTCTGCCTCGACGTTTTGAGGAAGGTCGGAAATGTGAAGGAACAGGCTTTCAGTAAGTCTGGGTTGATGTCGACCAATGCACAGGAATGGGTAGATTCATCAAGGACTTCAACGCGATGTCCGTCCACTAGAGGCACTCGGTTAACCCCAGTATCAGTGAACACGTACGCATATGACTTATGGCTGCAGTAGATGGTTGGCTTCTTCTCCTGAAGTCGCCACACTAGAAAGCAAGAGAGGCCGACAGTTTTTCCTAGAGTGTTGTTGCCCATTGTTCAGCGCGACATAGTAAATACGAAAGTGGACAGATGCTCACCTGTACCAGGCTGGCCTGCTACAATTGTCGAATGCTCCAGGGAGGAAAGACATTCCGACTCCGGTATTTCGGTGTAGAGCTTATCCTCTTCGCACAACCTTGCATAAAGGGTTTCGTAGGTTTCGGTGATGAGATACTTGTAGTTCATTTTATTATTTGACATCTCCAGCGTCCTCAAATTGAGTAAAGTCTTTAACGAAGCAGTCAGGAGCCGGCTTTCCCCAAAACATGTGCCAAAGAAGATTCCACTCCCCAGAGGCCTCAGAACTATTCAGACAACCGTCGACGTTTCTTCAAAGCAACTGGTAGTGAGATGGCATATTCACTTACCATCTATTGTTATGATTATTTGAAGATGGCCCTCTGCCATCTTCAAATAATCATAACAATAGATGGTAAGTGAAATTTTAGTGATGTCAAGGCTCAGCTTGGCCTGAAAGCCCTGGCTTAGGCAGGCTTAGGCTCGGCTTTGAGGGCCTACAGCTCAAAGAAATTGAAGCCCAAGCTGTAGGCCGAGCTGAGGTCAAGCTTGGGCTTGGCGCCGTGGCTTGGGTGGTAAAATATATAAGATTGTATATTGAGATTTGATTAAGATAATAATAATTTATTTATTTATACAAAAAATTGGTACACTACAAAACAGCAATGAGGGAAGGGGGATCCCCCTCTTCTGGTGTTGAAAAGGACCCGAACAGGGGAAGGTGGGGTTTCCCCTCCTGCTGGTGTTGAAATAGACAACTGATATGCAACGTGGTGACAGCATAGGGATATCTTCAAAACGCGACAGTCGATTTTGGCGATCCTTGGCACATCGAAAAGGCTGTGTATAAAGGTATAAGTGCATATAGTTATCTCGAAAAACGAAGAAGAACTCACAGAGATATGGTATCCCCCCAGTATCCCCCTCCTGGTACCAACAACCCAACTTATCTGGGATTATCTTCAAAACACGACGGTTGATTTTGGCGGTCTTTGGCGCGTCGAAAAGGCTGTATTTAGGTGTATTAGTGCATATAGTTATCTCAGAAAACGAAGCAGAACTCATGGAGATATGGTATCCCCCTCCTGGTACCAGCAATCCAACTTATCTGGGATTATCTTCAAAACGCAATGGTCGATTTCGGCGGTCCTTGGCGTGTCAAAAAGGATGTATTTAGGTGTATTAGTGTATATAGATATCTTCCGAAACGGCACAGAACTCACTGAGCTCTCCCTGCTCCTGGTATCCAAAACCCTTTTTGTCACATTCTAATTTCTGTATCGTTTTTGTTAGAAAATAATAATAATAAATGTGAATGATGAGCATACATTATGCACTCACCCTCTCCAGGCTCCTCCTCCTCCTGGCGTTAGTGGCATGTTGTAGATTGAGTGATAGAGGGGAAAGCCGTGGGAGACCAACCATCGGATTTGGTATGGCACGGAAAGTTCAAATGTCGGTAAAGCCGAGGCTTGAGCTTCGGCTTGCGGCTTGAAAACAGCCCAAGCCAGCCGCCTGAGCCCTCACGGCCTCACGCGGCTCGGGCTACCGCGGCTCGGCTTGCGGCTTCAGGCCGAGCCTTTCACATCACTAGTCTGACTCTCTACGGGGTCAACTGGAATATTGGGTGCGTTTAGCTGCGAAGGTAAGTGATGAGCAAGACGTCTACGATGGTGAGTAGACCCACTTTGTGAAGGACTATCCTCGAGGTGTCACTGAGTGCTGCTGGACTGCCTTGGCCAATTGCTCCCCCACCCACTCGAGATTATAGCCTCAGCAGCAAACGGTTTTTCTTCACCGTCAAGCAGGCACCAAAACCTGCAGTATTTATTCTGAGACATTGCGCGTGGTGGGAGTCGGGAGGATGGGTAATAAAAGATGTAAGGGTGGTTCGATTGAAAATCGTTTTGTTCGCTCGTTTTTATTGGACATTTTGTTTCAGACTGCGAGTGAAGTAAGACTGCTGCAATAGCCGCATCCTGTCAAATTTCTCTCTATAATTCTTCACTTCACTCAAGCAACACGGAGACTAATAGCCAAAGTCTGAGGAACTGTCTTGGTTAAAAAATTTTACCTGTAGACCTGCGCCATGTTCGTTTTCATCTTACGTCCAACCCTGATTTCCATCCATTCGTTACCTTACATACATTCTTATCACGGATAATACAAAGTCAATAAATCAGAAAGTCACGGCTAAATCAAGTATAAGAAAACTCGGAAAAATTACAAGGCATTCTGCTTTCGCATTATTGGAAATTTGACACTTAAAACCTTTACAGTCCTGGTTCCTGATAAGGAGGCAGATCCTCGTCATTAGATGATCCATCGGGCGGGTGAGTATCACCAAGTAAAAGCCGCTGCCGTTCTTCGCGCTCAAGCCTCTTCTTCTCCTCTTCTGCAGTCTCGCGTCGCTGAGGTTCAGCAGTGGTACTAGAGTATGATGTCTGTGCTGCTGCTGTTACAGGCGGAGGTGCAGACGTTTTATTCGTTGCCAAAGTTGATTGCACAGGCGGGGAATACAGTGCCGCCAAACGCTTCTTCTCTTCCTCAGCCGTCTCATGTTTCGGCGGACCAGTGGCCGCAACAGGAGCAGCAGGTGTGGCCGCATGTATCTCATGCAACGACCCACTGACAGGTCCGGGACCCTGGGGTCCAGCTGAGACAGGCAAGCCTGTTTCTGCAATCGTGGGAGTCACTGCAGGAGGAAGGACGTTCGCTGGCTTCGACGAATCCACGTTAGCAACTGCGGCCACAGGAGCAGATGTAGGAGCGGCGGCCGCTGGGGCTGGAGGGATGGGTGCAGGAGATTGGTTCAAGACTTGGGGATCGATTACTGAATGAGCCTGAGGCTTGGCTGCCTCTCCTGTTGTGATGTGAGGGCTCGAGGCGATGCTTGAGAGTTCGCTCGCGTGGCTCTCCCCGAAACTTTGGGTGTCAGATCTATCAAGAGGGGCGACTGCAGAGTGTGGTGGAAGGTTGATGTGACCAGTTATATAGTTATCCAGCGCGCGTTGGAGGGATGCCCTTACGGCACCTGTAGTTTGATGACCAGTATAAGGACTAGCGGTAGTAGGAGGAATGGCAGGCAAAGCTGCGATAATGGGAGTAGCAGCTTGGGATAAAAGGACAAGTTTCTCGCCGTACTACAGAGCAGAAAATTAAGAAAGAAGGGTTGGAAGACGATGGAGATCCTCACTTCTCTAATTGCGTCCCATTTGATTTGCTCACTTTCTCTGATTGCCTTCCTCTTCAAGATTTCTACATCTTTTTCCAGCTGTTGGTCCTCTGCCTCTGCTCTTTTCAGCTGTTCACGCAAGTCTGCAATCTTCGTCTCATTCCCCTTCTGTTGATCGTGCTCAAAACGGGAAATCTGCACTTGAATTCCAGACCGGATGTTTCTCTTTGGTTGCAGGTTTGCTTCGGCACCGCGCAATGCCTTGAAAGGTGCGCGGGCGCTATCTAACTTGACTGAAAGGGATCCAGCAAGAGACCCTTGAACGAAGTTCAAATATGCAAGTCGGTCGGTAACTGTAATCGATCAGATAATCGCACAAGGATCTATCCAGAACATATTACCATCTTTAATATCATCCTCCTCCGATTGACCCCAGGTATATAGCTCTTTGCTTTGAGCCTTTGAATCGCGCGAAATATTATCAAAACTGATAGTCAAACCCTTTTCCAGAGTGATTAATTTTTGCACCGGACTTGTAGTTCTGGATAGAAAATAAAGAACACCTGATAACGAAAAACAGGTCGACAACATACGAGAATTGTTGCTGCATGCTGCGAAACTGATGAGATAGATTTCCCAGTGCATGCGATTTGGAACTACTAGTGGTCTCGGTTGTGGAAGGCTGGGCTGCTGGGTCTGCACTCGATGGACGGCTAGCATGGCCAACATTTGGAAGGTGACCAGCAAGCGGGGTGGCGTTAATGGCGGACTGAGCCTTGTCGGCGAAAGAGGAGAGAAAACCTGGGATAGGCATTATGGGCGTCGAAATCAAGAATACAGCTCTGGGGCAAAGCAGTTATATAGGAGGACAATGGCGTCATGGAAGGTATTGAACAACATGCGCAAATGAACACAGCTCTTGAACTACACAATAATTTTCTTCGCCTGTTTTCCCTTCCTCTCGCTATCCTTGTGTGATAGGAACTCAACTTCAGTTGCAAGTGGCGCAGCCAAACGAGCATTTTCCAAGAACCCAAGTACTTCACTTTTGAATTGTCTGCCAACCCCTTCAATTCGTTGGCGTAATGGCGAATCTTCTTCATTACTAGCAGGCGAAAGCCTCGTCCATATCGAAAGTCGATAGAACTGCGGACGCGTCGATACAATGACTCCTGTGATAAGCGATGCTGCAGGACTGCCATCAACAAGTGTCGGGGACGGGTCGAATGTTTCCCCGATCGCAGCCAGCATCTGATAAAGAATTTAGAGGCTATGCAGGTCTTCCGAGTTGACCGTACCGTATAAAGCCACATTTTGTCGATACTGTTACGATTCTTGTCCTTGGGCAATTGTATACTCCATTTACCACCATTCTTGTTGGCCTCATCTTCCCAAGCAGGAATGATTCCTTCCTACGTGTCCATCTGATATTAGAAGAAAAAAATTTGCAATAAAATCAATGGTTGATCACCTTGAACAAATAATAATTTGCCTTCGGAGGCAATTGTGAAGGTGGAATAATATTATTGTACAATCTGAATGTCCGAGTCAATATGTGAAACATAGGGAAGATAGAACGCCTACCCCCAAAACTCTTCCACACTATCAAAATTGATGACTCGCTTGATATCTTCCATCCATCCTTGAGCAGAAGCATTGACATTGGGTGTGTTGAGTACTGGAGTTTGGGGTAACGCTGTGAGAGGCGTCTGTGGCAAATTACGCCCCTTGGTCACAGGTGAATCGAACCAGAGTGTCCAGGCAGAATAAAGAGGATGCTACATACGCAAGGAAATGTTACCCAGAATTCCAGCGCAGTTAAATCATTCTCACCTTGACATTAAAATTGCTGGGGTCGCTGAAGACCGTCCTGATGGCATCAGCCTGTCCTTGCATATCAACCTCTTGGATTTCTCCGGTTTCTATGAGCTCCTCCTCGGAACGTATTTGGTTAGACTGATCATGTTCAACCAAAGCAGCCGAGAGCGCAGCTCTCGAGGCTTGCAACGCAGAGCCAGTCAAAGAAGAAGTCGAATTGGAAGTCATGATTAAATTACCACAGCAAGTGGTACAAGATTAGAGAAGAAAATTTCTGGAAAATTTTACGACGACTGAGGCGGCGCGATGAGGGAGATCAAAAAAGACGTGCTGACAACAAAGGTAGTATGGGGAGTTAACAAAAAATTATGAGTATGAGTTGAGCAGAAATGTTCGCGACAGTCTTGGATTTGGTGGAGAAAAAGAAACAGTAAATGAATCTGATTTTTTTATGAGTGAGGCGCACGTGACATACCAGAATAAATTTCATCATCCTTCATTCATTTGCTTCCACCATGGAGCCGTTCTATGCAAAACTCGTTGCTGCTGCTACAGGCTCAACATTGACGGCGTTGACAAGTGCATACCTTTCCTATTGTTGAGGTTGCTATTTTTCTGATCTACCTTTCTAGTGACGCCCTTCGATGTGGCCAAAACTCGCTTGCAAACGCAGCCTCCGAAACCACGTCTGCTTTTTCCTCGTCCGCAACTTAATTCCTGTTGCCAACCATCCAACGCAGCAGGTTGTGTAAGGAACATGTCTGTATTAGCTGCGAGATCCTTTCCTACAGATGTGGTTTGTATCTGGGAAGCAGGTCGATGGAAAACAGAACGTGTGACCGGGGCTATCGACACCTTTCGTCATGTATGGAGAGCTGAAGGCGTTCGTGGCTTGTGGAAAGGCGTTGGAACAACGCTGTAACATCCTTCGTGTTACACCTCTATGCTGATCTAATCTCATTCTTACCTTGCAGTGTTATCTCAGTGCCGTCATCCACTGCTTACATCTTGACTTATGATCATCTGCTCAAAAATGTTCTTCCACCTTTGATACCTTTGACGGCATTAGTTCCCATGGTCGCGGGCGTTATGGCCAGAACTGTTGTTGTCACCATTGCGTCGCCTCTGGAACTCATACGAACCAACCTTCAATCAACGCCAATATCTCCCGGACAACCTCACACCCTCCGATCCGTCTTATCTTCAATACGCAATCTTACTCAACAGCGAGGTATCTCTGCCTTGTGGCGTGGTCTAACTCCCTCATTATGGCGTGACACGACATTTTCCGGGTTTTATTGGGCAAGTTACGAAGCATGGAAACGAAAATTTGCACGGCACGGACATGAAGGCGCCTGGATTGCCTTTCTTAGTGGTGCCATTAGTGGGACGTCGGCAGCACTCCTGACTTCACCTTTTGATGTCCTTAAAACGCGACGGCAGGCCCTGCTAGTGTCGCCTGCAAACGTAAAAATGCCTCGGACAATACCACTCCTCCTTCAGGTTGTCAGGACAGAGGGTCCTGCTGCTCTGTATGCTGGTATTACTCCTCGTATTTGCAAAATTGCTCCAGCTTGTGGCATCATGATTGCTTGTTTTGAGGTGTGTAATGTTACGACCATCCTTGATACCGTTTCTGATTCTTTGACCAGGGAATCGGTAAACTATTGGCCAAACCAACCGTTTAGATAGCCCCTCTACACATTCTAAGATAGAAACAGCACTATTATTATATATGATATCTTTATTGTTGAATCAAGACAGCTTGTTCAGCTGCGTCTTCGCATTATGCAATTTCCCTCCTACATGGTCTGCTTCATTTGTTAGATCGTCAAGCATCTCGATTTGCAATGCTGCCTCTGCTCCAATCGCCTCGCCCAATTGACGTTGCCGTTGGAGAATTGTTGTCAGCTGGGCAAGTTGATTATCCTGCTGCTCAATCTGTTCCTGCTGCACACCAAGTAAACCAACATTATCCAAGGGTCGAGTAATTTCGGTCTCCTTCGGCGGCTCGCCAAACACTCTTCTCGCTGGTTTCTTTGCAGCAAATCCCAGCAACACCTCCCGATCTGTATCAGATGCAAGCGGTTTGCTAATTCCTCCACCCCGTGCCGCCTGAGTAGTCTGCCTAGCTACAGAAACTACCCTGCTCAGCTTCTCGCAATCATCTTGCAACCGTGCAACCATATCTGTCCTCCTCTGGAGCTCTCCCTCACTCATCCCTGTCATCCCAAGCTCCTGCAATCCTTTGCCTAGAACCCCGATACGGGACAGAACGCCGGCAAGCTTGGTCTTAGCGCCAACGTTAGATTTGTGAGCACCTGCAACGTCGCCTCGGTCCGATAGCGCATCGCGTTTATGAATGTCAGCCCAGACGTCCCGCAGTCGAGATTGCAACTCAGTGTGTTCGTCTAGCCACGTGGAGGAGGAGAACTGGGTGGAGGAGCTGGAAATTGCTCCTGCACCCTGGCTCTGTATCCCAGCACTCAAAGGCTGTCTCCCGATGGGCACCCCAAGAAACTCCTTAAAAGCATACGTCTCTCTCCACTTTTCCTCCTTCGAACTCAATATCGCCCTCAAGTATCTCTCTAATCCTTCCTTTCTTTCCTCCAACTCCTTTACATCCTTTTGTACAAATGAGATTGGCAGCACTGATTTGAAAGCATGTTTTGGAGGCAGGGCTGCAGGCGGGGCTGAGCCAGTGCCCTTGGTAAGTTCGGCGTGGAGGTCAACAAATTCTGAATAGCGCCGCCACATTTGCCAGGATCGTACATGAGCTTGGATGTCAATCCGATATACTATATGTGATTTGGGTTTGGGACGCTGTTCGTAGCCACGGACAAAGATGGATTGGATCGCAGTGGACATGGAAGGCAACAGGTGTAGTATATACTAAAAGTGGAAAGCTGAATGATGATTCAGGGCCCTTGGCAAATTTACTATCCTGGTTTCTTTCCACTAACAATCACAAATCTAGCCCCCGCTCTACAATACTCCTCAAGAACCCAGCCAAAAAACCACCATCCCCATTGCCTGCTCTTTAAAAACTGTACAAAACCAGGGAAAACGTCTTCACCGATGTCCTCTAGCGTGATGTCCACATACCCAATCTCCGTCATTTGGTCAAGGTAAGCATTCTTTGATATAACATTGGCCTCAGGCATCGGATTGAATATTTTCGTTACTATCCACGCCAGAGGCGTCTTGAGAAAATGACTTGAAGATATAAAACAGATGTCGGCGAGAGCGATACTTCCATTGGGCGAGAGTTTGATAAATGACTGTTCGAGGAAGCGCCGGCGGGTAAGGAAATGATAAGCGCAGTCTAGAGCAAGAATAGAGTCGAATTCATTTGGATAGGATGGGTTCAAGGGATGAGAAGGGAAGGATGCATTGTCGTAGACTGCATTTGCAGCA
>Ga0307514_10003672_pt1 | contig 14552 bp, 11 predicted proteins | sample 16_EM_MG_FD_203088 | JGI IMG/M metagenome (GOLD analysis project Ga0307514, IMG submission 203088) | Populus trichocarpa ectomycorrhiza microbial communities from riparian zone in the Pacific Northwest, United States - 16_EM | ecosystem: Host-associated > Plants > Roots > Unclassified | place... | reverse complement strand
TATTATGGTTCTTTGCAGGTATTTTTTAACGGGATAAAATTTTAGGTATAGTTTCTAAATAGAAGAAACTCTAGCCAAATTTTGTTAAAATTAGAAAATTTCTTATTCTTTAAAGTCATTAACTAAATTAAATGTAAGATGAACAAACTAAATAATAAATCTAATAAGAACCATTTTTTATTAGATTTAAAATTAGATGAAATTTGTTGGTGGAATTTTCGTGAAATGACTAAGATGGCTGGTAGAATTTAATTAATATCGTGGTTCAGAACCGCGATATTTAATTAATGTTGCAGTTTTGCAACATGACATCAATTAATTATTGTAGTTCAGAAACACAACATCAATTATATTTCTTGTTTTTGAACTACAACATTAATTAAATGTCACATTTATTGACTTCTAAATATATGTTATTTCATCAAAATTTATTGTTGTTATGTTAATTCCTTGTTTTTTTTTAATTTTTATATTAATTACCTAAATTGTCCAAAAAATAAAAAGAAAAGAGAACCAAAACACAAAACCCAAATTAAAAAAAAAAATTAAGTTCCAAAAGCTTTATTATTATCATTTATATATATTAAAAAAAAAAAAAAACAAAGAGCTTTATCGAATAGCGAACCTTCCATCCATGCTCGCGTTTAAAGATTGACCTTTCGCACGTGCTCGGACCCGCCTCGGATTTGGTGTGTTCAATAATATGCACGTGTCAGCGCTGCTTCCAATCACCCACGCCCGCTTGTCCGTTCTCCTCTCTTATTACCTTCCCTTCTCTCTTGACTGGCCTGGCTCTCTCCAGCATCCCGAACAAAACCCAGCCACACTAACCCAACTAGAATATCCTCATCTCTGACCCAATCCTAATCCATCCCGAATTTTTTTGCTAGAATTATGGATATGGAGAAGAAGAATTCTGCTAATTTCAAGTATATGGGGAGGAGCATTAGTGATTTGAGTGTTAACGACGATTCCTTAGCTTTCAGTGACTGTAACAGCGACAAATCCGGAGAGTTCCCTGCTTCGGCGTCTCAGAGTCGAAGATTATTACTATCCTGTGCAGCGGATAATTCCGATGATCTGATACGCCAACTGGTATCGGATCTTGAGTCCTGTTCGATTGACGAGCAAAAACAAGCTGCCATGGAGATCAGACTCCTCGCCAAGAACAAACCAGAGAATCGCCTCAAAATCGCTAAAGCTGGTGCAATTAAGCCTTTAATTTCGCTAATTTCATCGTCTGATTCTCAGCTTCAAGAGTACGGTGTCACTGCTATTTTGAATCTATCACTCTGTGATGAGAATAAAGGATTGATAGCTTCATCAGGCGCGATTAAGCCATTAGTTAGGGCTCTGAAAACAGGGACATCGACGGCGAAAGAGAACGCTGCGTGTGCTTTACTTCGTTTATCACAAATGGAAGAGAATAAAGTCGCAATCGGCCGGTCAGGAGCGATTCCTCTTCTGGTATGCCTGCTCGAAACCGGAGGATTTCGCGGGAAAAAAGATTCAGCAACTGCTTTATATTTGCTGTGCTCGGTTAAGGAGAATAAAATCAGGGCCGTCCAAGCTGGGATCATGAAACCACTAGTGGAGCTAATGGCTGATTTCGGGTCAAACATGGTGGACAAGTCAGCGTTTGTTTTGAGCATGTTGGTTACGGTTCCTGAAGCGAAAACCGCAGTTGTTGAAGAAGCAGGGATTCCAGTTCTGGTAGAGATTGTTGAAGTTGGGTCCCAGAGGCAAAAGGAGATTGCGGTTTCGATACTGTTGCAGATTTGTGAAGATAACATGGTGTATTGCTCTATGGTTGCTCGAGAAGGAGCGATTCCTCCCTTGGTGGCTTTGTCACAATCCGGCACTAATCGCGCCAAGCAGAAGGTGAGCGTCATAGTTAAGTCCATGTCTGCCGGTGCAACTGACGTGGCAGGCTCATTTTGAAAATCAATGTCGTTTTGGTGGCTATCTTTTGAAGCCGAGAGATCATTATTTGGCCACGTCAGTCAATTATTTAACTTCACCTCTCTTTTTGGTATAAAAAAAAAACAAATTATATTGTAAAAAAAAAAAGAAGTAGAAGAAATTGGTTTTTTATTTTCTGAACTGCTGCCCGTAAATAAATAGAGGTATTTATCTAAAAATATCGAACTTAAAATGAATTTTTGGAACAATATAATCACCGAATTCTATTCCTACATGACACCAGCTATTAAATGGATATTTTCAAATATATTACATTTATTATTCCTTTTAGTAAATCCTAAGATATTTGGTACACCGCTAGTATACGTTCCGTAGCTCGTTGTCTTTATTTTTCAATTTTGCATTATTGTGTCTAATGGGTTTTGGTGTGTCGTTTTGTGCGGGATGATTGCGGACAGGCGGAGGCATTGATAGAGCTTCTACGGCAACTAAGATCCGGTAACGCCGCTGCTAAAACGTCAGATGTGTCAGTATGAATGTCCCTACCACATGCCCATGTGTAATCATACATTTATACAGTGCATAGCTTTTAAGAAAGAAAAACAATCTGTAAATATCTTTGTAACTGGGAGCTTGTAAAATTCCTGCCATCCTTTGGGTTTTGCTTTTGCGGATTTTAAAACTGTGTTTTGGTCGGTCCTTTGTCTCTTACCCAATTTATTATTGTATATTTCTTTCCATTAAAATAATAATGAATGATATGTGGTATATAAATTAACAACACATCGAAAGGGAGAGTTACAACTTACAAGAGCTGTCGAAGAGTCGCTGATGTTTCCCGCTGAACAATTCCCACGACCACGAGGAACTCGTGGACAAAGGAAGAGTCTTCAAGCATTTTTGTTCAAATTAAAGCCGTTGATTTTGGGTATTACAACCCCTCTTTTATTGCCAAATAGAATCAAATGTTTGCTAGTTATGATGGCGGTAGGGCCGCGTTTTTTTTTCTGGGACCCAGGTTTGCCGGCTGGAGGGCTAGCACTCACATCTGGGTTTTGCTTTTTCTGATAATCACAATTTTTTTCTTTTAAATCTTTCCTGTGTGAGGCTGCTTTTTGGAACGGGGCACTTTTCCAATCCATTAAGCATACTAATTATACTTTAGTGGTCAGTATTAGAGGTAACTAGAACCCAATTTAGAATGTAACTAAGCTAGCTGGATTGCGCTCCACTGCACTTGTGGGTTAATAATTTTTTAAAAAAAAACTTTACTAACACGTTTTTAGTGAAAATAGTATAAAAATTAACTTAGATATAATTCGATCGACTTGGTAAATTTAAAGATAATTTAGATTATTAAAAAAAACAATAACAAAAATAAATATTTGTAAAACAAATCACTAACAAAATCACTAGAATATTTAAGTAAAATAAATTATGAAGATTAATTATAAATAAAAAATATTTAAGGATAAAAAAATAAAAAAGAAACCCAACATAAAATTAAAATTAAAAAAAAAAATCAAAGTAGGAGTGCGGGTCTGAGGTTCAATTTTTCGACAACGGGCATACATTAGAGCAGGAAAGAAATAGGGATTATTGGAGTCGATCATGATTATTTGTGCATCCCGCAGGTTATGTAAGATGGCTCCGAGGGCTATTTGGTTTAGTTGAAAGCAAGAGATGCAGTCAGAGAGTGGAGTTTGTCGCGTCAACTGATGCAGTTCTTAATACTTTTAATTGGACAGGTCACTTAACAAATGCGGGGGTCATCATCACCAAGCCCCAACCAGAAATTCAATTTGTAGTTCACATTCAAGGGATCCATCTCTGTTGCTCAATCAGAGAGGTTTTCCTTTGTCATAATATATAAATTATGAACTAGTTGAGTAAAGTGACATATGAGTTTAAATTAATCTGACTTGTGAAGTGAAATAGAACAATTCTTTTCCTTCTTAATCTTGGTCTGTAAATTTATTTAAAAAAGTTGAACCATTAACATGGTTAAACTAGAGGACCCAAATCCCTAAATATATAATTAAAAGACTTGGAATAAGTATATAAATGAGGTAAACTCGGAAGAGCAACTTGGTTTCTAGTCAAGGGTATAGAAGGTCAAAGGCTACTCGAACCATTTTTAGGAGAAAAAACAAATTATAGGACACGTAGCGTAGCGTTCACACTATACTCGATTACGATACAAAATATGGAGCCACAAAGCCACCGGCATTGACCATTCTATGACACGTGAAACTTCGTCGGTTGTGTAGAAATTGGTGGGATGATGCCACCACAAAAGTAGCCAGTAGCCACGGGTGCCAGGGGAAGGAAGCAACTCGAAAGAAAAAACAGATAAATGGAGTAAATAAAACAAAGAAAAAAGAATGGGGGGGAGGTTCCGAGGATAGCTGCTCTACTCGGAAATTGATTTGATGTTGCCATCTTGTTCATCTTTAACTGTTTACGATCGAGAGAGCCTGCTTTGGTCACGTTTTGGAATGTCAATGCAGTTCAATTCAATCTGCTTCGAAAATCTTTGAATTTGAATCGATCAAATTGGGGATATGGTAAAGGAGCGTTTAGGCGGACTGGGTTGCCTAGCAAGAAACTTAAAAATTTTATTGCTATATCTTTGTCAAACAAAAAAATCACATCAAGAAAAATATACAGTTATAATTTTATTGAATTTTTTGATACATTGAACTAGCATGTGTCAACATAAACATATCATAGTGGAGATGCGTTGGGTCTAGTTAAAACCAAACTCAATCAAGATCTCAGGTTTGTTCAATCTAGCGCTAGCCAAACTCTACCACAATTATACTTGAAAGTGTGACAACCCCATGCACTGGCCAAATGTTACCAAGTTTGGCGTTGCCAAACTCATGTTTAGGCTGACAGCAGCTGCCAGACCTAGCGCTTGGGTGTGGTAGATGGCGTTAGACTCAGCGCTTGGGTCTGACAGTATGTGGGGCCCAGACGCTGGGTCTGCCACCATCTGCCACACCCCAGCACCTTCTAGGTATGGCAGGTGCTGCAAGCCTAGTAGCTTAGCCTAGTGCGTTGCTAGGCCAACGGGGTGGGTTTGACACATGTTTCTTAAAAGTGTCGAGCCCGATGATTTTTGTCATCATAGCTTGGACATGGCTGGATAAAATGAGCAGAATAAATATTATAATACAACTCAAAATATCATAAAGATAAAATTATACTTTAGTCCCTCCGCTCCATAAAAAAACAAGACTTATTGGCTATAAATACGTCATGAGACCTTCATAACAAATGTTCACAATCTTTATTTTCTATTACATATATATTTTCAGATCATTTCTCTCTATAATATTATTGTATTTCTTCTCTCTAAAAAGATATTTATCCAAGTATCAAAGAGTCCTCACTTCTAATATAGAGAACCCTTGACAGGTACTAGCCATAGGCCACATTAACTTACCAAGTATCAGGTATAAACTATCAATCACCTTGACTAGGAGAATTAATGAGATTGCTAGGACTAGTTAATTAAGCAATTATCAAACTCAAAAGCTTTGTTCCTAAACTAGTTGGATTTTTTGAACTTTATCATAAAATCTTTAAATTTAACCATATATTTATTTCAATTAATTATTTATATTCATGTGTTTTTTTTATCATTTAATTTTATGTTTTTGAATTCATTAAGTTGACTTTATTTTGGAAATTTATCTCGCTAATCAATAATAACTTGTGTTTAAATAGTACATTATTAAATACTCTCCATTTATAAGAGTATTTTTATGTCTATATAAGACATATATCATCAAATAAACTAGACATTGGATCCATACCTTTCAATAAAACCTCTTTTGTTTTTAGATATTCATAAGCCATATACCGAGTTTTTAGAGTACCAAATATTGAATTTTATACTTCGTTGCTTGCACTTATAGTTACATATACACGAAGTGTCCATGTTCCTTAACTTCCTTTTAAATAAAATGGCTCGATCAAGGGATATGCAATATTATGATACCTTTGGTGCAATAAAGCATATTCGATTTTTGTTCAAATATGATGCATTCGCGTTAAAATTAGCATGCTTTATCTAGAACAATATATTCTGAAAAAAAAAAAAACCAAGTGAAAAGTAGAGCACGTTTTTCAAATCCTTCAAATTTTTTTGCAAGTAAAAAACACAACAGACAAGTTCTTTTTTAAGATAAAAAAACTATTGACTGCACCTCCTGCAGAGGGCGGTTGAATTAGTTGGTGTCCCTTTGAAAAAATTGAATGTGAGAAGTTATATTTAGATTACAATGTGACGATCAACGATATCAAAGCAGCACCAGTGGTCTAGTGGTAGAATAGTACCCTGCCACGGTACAGACCCGGGTTCGATTCCCGGCTGGTGCAAGTGTTTCTTTTTGGGAGCAAAACCTTTTTTACTTCCTTCGAGAAATATGAACTTTCCATTTTATTTTTTTTACCTGAAAGATGCATGCTTGCTTGCTTTATCAACCATCGCTAGATTTGACCAGAGTTCGATGAACACTTTATCATGAACCATTTAAAGACTCTGAATCTGGACTCGTGCTGTTGGGAACATGTCACTTGGTAAAGGGACCAGTTGCTACATGATATACTTCAACATGCTCGATGCAGAATGTGGAAGCATGCCATCAATGATCAAACATGCTATGGATAGCAGCAGCAGGCTGTAGGCCCATGAAAACTAGAAATCTCAAGTACATAACGCAGGAATATGTGTTCCGAGAAACTAATTGAGGCCTGAAGAACAATTATGTGTACTCATTAATGAAAGACCATAATAAATCTGAGTCTGGGAAAAAAAAGAAAAAGGAGAGGAAAGCGGGGGTGAGACCACCTAGGAACCCATTTCAAGAAAAAAAGTTTTTTTTTTTTTTTAAGAAAAGCTTACTTCTTATGAAGACTAACAAAATTCATTTTTGGGGAAAAATATACCAAAGCCTTATGAACTATATAGCTCAAGGCAGAAACAATTATTGAATAAATTATTCAGCGTATAGAAAACGATAAAATATACCGTAGATCATGTCATAAGAACATGCTCTGCATATAGAAAACGATAAACTAGACATTCCCATGGTATTTGCTGGTGATTCATCAGTTAAGGATGCCATTTCCTACAGTAACAAAGCAATAGAAAACGATTAAAAAAAAAAAACGAAAGAGCTCTTAGTTTATAAAGCCTCACTGTGCAACAATCTACACTCCCAAGAAACTGGGCAAAAACATTACATGATATTTTTAAAAATAGTTACTTAGTCAGCCTAATTACAGGACTAAAGTTATAGAATTATTTTTGGAAAATATTTTGAAAAATATGATTATTTAATTTGCCATAAAATGGGTCCAAAATTATGAATTCTACGTTACTTAGTTGACCGCATGTACAATGCTAAGGTTGTAGAATTGATGCTGACAAAACTTTAAAAATAATGAATCAAGTATTGTCAATATCAAGTAAATGAGACAAATGCTTGGGAAGCAAAAGTAGAATTTAAATGGAATTTTACAAATGAACTATGATTGTAAATTAAAAGGTGGCGTGACTTAATATATAATAAATAAAATAATGGTATGAATTAATTTGACCACAAGATAAAATATAATATAAATGAAACGTGTTATGAGAGGAAATAAACATGTGGTTTAAATGTGTTATGAAAACAATTTAATAAGTCATGAAAGAATTAGTAAAATAAATTGATGCACTCGTATAGTGAAACAAGACAATGAAATAAATCAAGTTTTTTTTTAATTAATATGAGTGTCTGAGTTACACGCATCTCAATTAATATTATAAATTTTAAAATTAATAAGTATATAAACCTCTAATATACATCATATTAAAAAATAAATCAAGTATGGTCAATATACAAGCGAGTGTCCAAGAGTGACTGCCGATTGCCAGATCAGCTGCCCTTAGCATTCCCCTAGAATAATTTGAAACTACTTCCTCACTGAATATCTCATCAAAATTGCGAAGAGGCCCAATTATTCTATTTCATGTTTAAATTGGGCTGCCCCAGGGGACACGATGGTAGACAGGCCTGGTACTCGAAGATAATTATCTCAGGAGCCGTTAAAAAAAGAGGATGAATTAGAACGCAATAAATATTCTTAATAAAGACAGTGATTTAAACTTTGAAAAAAAAATATTTTATTAGGCAAGTCTTTATTTTCTTACACGTGTATTTTTTCTCCTTTTTTATAAAAACATTTTTTTTTATCAATATCATGCTTTTTAGTTAAAAACTAAAGACAATTAAAAAATATATTTATACAAATTTTTTTATACACTTTATATATTTGAATTACATTCAAAATAAAATAAAATTATAAATTCTTGGGTAAATTTTTTTTAATGGTTTAGTTAACATCTTGAAATTATAAACTCGCCCTCTGCAATTTACATTTAAATCTTGATCTTTGAAGTACTTTTTTCATGAATATAAAAAGATTATGAGATCTTTTAGGTATAATAAGATTTGCATTGATTGAAAAAAGATGGGGAGATGAGACAAAAAAAAAATCGTTCATGAACTAACTAGTTTAGACAATGACTCACAGTTCAATTGGGAAAATAAATTATGACAAAAATGAAGAACTCTAAAAAAAAATATTACATTAAAAAATATAAATAAATTGTATCGTCATGGTAGTTATTAGAATCCTTGAAAGTTAATATTTTTTTAGAAGTGTGGTTGTGGTTACTTTTCAAAATGTTTTTCATTCTAAAATGCATTAAAATAATTTTTTTTATTTTTTAAAAATTATTTTTAATATCAGCATATAAAATGATTTAAAAATATTAAATTTAAAATAAAAAATAATATAAATTTTTTTTAATTTTTTTAAAGAACATTTTTGAAACACAATGCTAAACAAGACATAAATCTATAGCAACACGGTAATGATCAGAGCCTGCGGACTCCCTTTGGTTCACAATAAATAAACTTAAAGGACGAGTATGGAAGGAATAATCAATTAACGAGACACAATGAGAGTGATGAAACTTATTTGTTGGCAGGCATCTTTCCCGCAGTGTAAATTACGTTCGGCTAAAGCTTGCGAAAGCATAAAATGCCGGATGCCTTTTCCACTCCTTGGGTACCACTCTGTGTTAAAATATTATAGAGAGGGGAAATGGAAAGAATTGTTGTTTGCGTGCATTTTCCACGCTTTCCCTTTTCTTTTTAATCAGAAAATTCCTTGTGATTCCGTAGTCGATAGACGTTCAGTTTTCAATCGAGTTTTTATTAGATGAAGTTCCCACTTGTTCTTAAAAGAGATTCCACCAAGTATTTTGTAACAATCTTCAAAACTGGTGAAGGGGTACGATGTTGCAAAGGCGAAATATAATTATGAATATTTCATGGTTATAAGTATAAGATGCTGCAAATTCCTCCTCCATCATCCACAGGCAAAAGGTCTTGCTCAATCGTTTTAGCTCTCTCTCTCTCTCTCTCTCTTTATTGACTTGTTCACTCTGTCCTTGCCATGTCAAACGGACAAGAAGACACGGACGTGATCTATGAATTAGTTCTTGTATCTTCACCACGAGATATCCAGAATACAAAAAGATTAAGAAATTGGCAAAAGGAAGGACAAATCCACACATTAGCAACCCATAAAGGAATAAAATGCATAGCAATGGACGGCCTCAAAAGCCAGGCAAATCAATTGCTAAAGGACAAGGAATCTCTCTCTCTGGCCCAAGACCCATCAAGTGGTGAGTCGCTCCTTGGCTATAAAACACTGAATTCTTACCCTCAAGAAAGAAACCTGCACAAAAGTGGCGATTTTTCTTGCGAGAAGAGCAAAAGTCAATCCCAACTTCGGAAAATTTAGAGTACGCAAAGTACAAACATTAATGGCGTACCGTTCCTTTCGACTTGCGTTTGTCCAAGTTATATATATATAAAAGCGACAAAAGCAAGAAAGAAAAAAAGAGGAAGACAAAAAAGCAAAAGTCGTCACGTGACTATCACGTGGCTAATCTTATCCTTCTCTTAAAGATCATAGGACTAATGTCCACAAATTATTCACCAGGTGTCAACATCTCCACCCGTATTATCATTTTGTAGGACCCCACACTAGTGCTGGACTGTGCTAGCACCTAGCCTAATTGATCCAACCCTACACACAAACGAAAGTCACTCACCGTGATAGAGCTCGCCTGATGACCGGTGCCAACATAGCTGGTGCGCTTAAATGAGGCAAATGCCCCTCCGTTCTTAACATTTCCACAGTAGCTTTGCCACCCAAATGATTCTTCAAATACTTGGCCACTGATGCTGGGACAGATACATCCTTCGATGTCTGAATTACACAACATGGTACTTTGACGAGGCCTAGTATCCCTCTTAGATCACTATTAAAAACGGTCCTCGACACAAATAAAGTAATATCTGGTCTCATGTTGAAAAGCGTTCGGCTAAATTCTCTGACAGCAGCTGGTACATCAGCTCCTACTGCTAATGGTGCAAAACCTTTGACCCAAGCCTCATAATTAGCCTCCATTGCTACAAAAACAGACTCGATTTCTTCTTGCTCGAATCCTCCATGGTAGTCTTTATCATTCAAAAATCTGATGGAATAGATTTTCAAGAAAAACTTTGATCAATCAACCAATTCCTCAGCTAAATTAAATAAACCATAGACTACAAACATCAATATCAAGTCCATGTCTATAGAAAAGAAAGCTACGTTTTTTTGTGTGTGTAAATGCAAAATAGGGCAAAAGCCTTTACCTTGGCGATGCTCCTATCATAATAAGCTTGGTGAAGAGCTCTGGACGTCTAATAGATGCCAGAATACCGATCATTGCAGAAACAGAGTGACCCACATAAAAGCACCGGTCAACGCCAAGAGTGTCAAGAATGTTGAGCAAGTCATCGACATAGGCTTCAAGATTAGTGTAGCGTCTAAAATTGAAATAATCAGGATTGACACTACCAGCACATACAAGATCAAACAGAATCACCCGATAGTATGGTGTGAAGAAAGGGAGAATGCGTTGCCAAGCGGACTGGTCGGTGCCAAATCCATGGGCAAAAACCAGAAATTTGTCACCTTGGCCTTCGACACGGACATTGAGAGCGTCTAAGATGTGGCTACCCATGTGTGAGAAGAGGTAGACGAGAATGGGTTTTGAGATTGGCTTCAGCGAGACTCCCTAATTGTTTGATAAGGTGAAAAATGTTGTTGCAGAGAGTGAGGGAGGAGGTACTCTCTTATGTGGCGCGTGCATATATTAAGGAGTGGGTAGGTGCAGGTGTGCTGAGGGTGCAAGTTTGTGGACTCTGGGTGGGGGCGCTCTTTATATAGCTACGTGGACCGTAGATCTTTGGAACGTCTAAAATGTAGTCATTCTACGGTGACTCATTTGTATTTTTACAAGAATATATCGGTCCACTAGGTTAACCGACAAATTTAATAGTACGAAAACATAATTAATAATATTTATAGTGTAAAAGAGATCAATATAAAAAGAGGAGAAATAAAAGAGAAATTTTTTTAAAAAAATATGTATAATTATAGCTTGAATATTATAATATTTATCGATTAACTTGATTACTTTCTGATTTAAAATAAATTATATTATTAGAATTAGAATTATTATTTTTAAGAAATAATTTTATTAATATATCATAAATGTGTATTTCTAAGTCTACTAAAAAAGTATTTATGATATCTAAATAATATATCTAAATTTTCAAGAATAGAAGGTCATTATAACCCCTAAAAATAATAAAAATAAAATATAGCTTGAACTTTTTTTTTATCAATTGAGTTTCTAAAATTTTGAATTTTTATTCAAGCTCATAAATAATCTTTGCTTATAAACGTTAATATCTTAAATGAATATGGATATTGGGGATCAATTTAGAAATTTCTAAATATTAGACATAATAAAATATTTGTTTAAGAACTCGATAAAAATATTTAAACAGTTGGGCTTGGCCTATTAATTTGAGGGGTGACCTAAAATGTATGTATTAACAAGGAGCTTTTTATCCAAGTTGACACCTTTACACATTAGGGTGACATCCCTGATGGTCATGGTATGTTTTTATATATATTTCTACCCTTTTCCTTTATAAGAAGAAAAATGAGTGCATGCAAATTAGTTTTTCTTAATTATTTCCGTAAAATAATCTCATTTGTTTATCTCTTAATTACTTATGTAAAAAACATGACTAACCACTACCAGAAAATTGAAGAATATCAACAAAAAATTTTATCGGCATATAGTGAAGATTCCATCAGCATTAAAAAGCCAATGGAATCGGCAACATAATACTACTATTAAAAAAATCTTGTCGGGTTTTCTATTTCGTTAAAGATTTAATCACTGTTTATTTTCCCGATAGAGTATTTCGTTGGCAAGTTGCTACACATTCTATAAGTCTTACAAGAAAGTTCTAGAATGGGTGTGGAAATTTCTAGTAAAATTCCTGATGAAAATGTCAATAAAATTTCCTTTTCGTCGACAATTCTGTTAGAGATTTTAATTTTTTTTTTGTCTATTATGATCCTCAAGCCTACAATTGCTTGCTCACACTAAACCCATAACCACAACAAAAAAGCATCTTAAAAAATTAACTTATACAAACTTCACAATGAATAACGCTAAATGAATCGCTCAAACCTAAACCTATGAGTTTTCACGATTAGAAGATTTAAATAGCAAAATCATATAAATAACGCACAATGATGAGATAGATAGAGTCCTATACACAAACCTTTTTAAAAACATAAGTAGATATGAACAATATATTAAAATTCAAGTGAAAAACCATTAAAATTTCAATAACAATATAATCAAATCAACAATACAAAGTATATATACATGATACATCATATCGGAGATGCTAAAGAAGGTGAGGGTAGAGGGGGAAGAAAAGATCCTAAACTAGAAGGTTCAGGATGAGGAGGAAAAAATACACCAACAACTACACTTAGTTGAGCCCAATACATTCTATTTTTGTGTATAAGTTATGCTCTCATATTCTATATTTTAGCAGTCAATTGTTCTTATACCCTTTTCTAGACAATTTTATCAAAGTCTCGTGATTTATAGCTTGTGCCAGAATATAATTTGCCTATAACTAAAACAATACGAGCCACCATCATTTCTCGGACCGTTACATAGGCAAATCACAAACTTAATTCCTATAATATCCATTCACTTAAAACAATGCCCGACCATAATTGAGGATAGTAAGAAGGATGGGTAAAAGTTTATTTCCCAAGTTTTACAATCATATTTGTTATATATCTCCTAAAAACAAAAACAAAAAAGTTGCATTCCTAAATTCAATTATATTTCATATTATTGATGCAAATAAACAATATTAAACCAATGATAACTATCTAAATACTTACAACGAACATTTTCGCTCTTGTATTTACAAATGTTTTCTCTTTCTAGGAGATTTGCATGGCTGATAAACAAAATTGTTGCTTTGATGTGCATGCTCATCAAATCATGAGTTTCTTTATTTCTATTTTGTGTATCTTATCATGAGTGCTTTGTAAAACTTTATGAAACCACAAATTATTGATACAATGCATAATTATGCTTTATGACATGCCTCAATTTATAGCTTTTCCACTTCGCTAGGTCATCCGACTTGGTCTTTTTAATTGCTTGTTTATGTGCAACGTATAAAAAATCACGCAATTTGGTATATAAATTTATTAAACAAAAATTAGATAAGGAAATAAAAGATTACAAGTTTACAACAATATAACATTAATTGATTTAAAATTACCTTGTTGCATTGTGGTTTTCCTACGCTCTCCTAATAAATGTCGCGTTGCTCTCATTTCACCAAAATTTTTCCTCAATTGATTATATACAAGAGTGAGTTTTTAAAATTTAAAAAAACTAATAACTCCAATTACATATTATTTATCTAACATTAAACTATGTCCACCATGCATCTACTATATACATCCATTAAAGATGGTCATGAAGCTAACACCATTGAAACAATAGTTTTTCGAATGACAACTTCATCTTAGAGGTGATGAAATGAGCAACTTCAAAATAGCTAGACCTAAAAATCAATTTAAGAAAGCCTTTTTTATATAATTGTAAAACTTAAAATAACTGAAAATAAATAAATAACATCATTAGACAAAAAAAAATTATATAAAGAGGTCGCTCTTCTAGTCTACTATTTATTTTCCTGAAATGAGCTTTATTAAATAAGGGATGTTTGATATGCTGTCTTAAGAGGTTGAGCTATAGTTGGGAACTTTTATATTAGGTTCCTTTTCATCATCATCATCATCATCTACATTCATGACATGAACATTGACACTGCTAGTTAATGAAACAATAACGTTCCTGTTGAACTTAGACTTACTTTTTCTTGAATATATAATACCTAAAAGAAAACAATGAATACAATTTAAAAATTAAAACAAAATGCATTAAGGATCAGTGTGAAAAAATAGGATAAATATTTTATTTATTTCTGATTTATATGATTTGGAGTCCAGAACAATTATTAGTTACATATAGAATTGTATTTTTCTCTCTATATATAGGAGTATTTGTTGTTTCGTAAAGCATATCATTCCTTTAAATTTAG
>Ga0307514_10003671_pt1 | contig 14552 bp, 18 predicted proteins | sample 16_EM_MG_FD_203088 | JGI IMG/M metagenome (GOLD analysis project Ga0307514, IMG submission 203088) | Populus trichocarpa ectomycorrhiza microbial communities from riparian zone in the Pacific Northwest, United States - 16_EM | ecosystem: Host-associated > Plants > Roots > Unclassified | place... | reverse complement strand
CGAAGACTACAACAGCTACAGAAGGACTATGTGAGAACTATCCGTCAACTATGCCCATAGGAGGAGTGCTACACGTGTAGCTATGGCATTCGATCGATAGGGCTGTCATAGCCTCGCCTAGCCTCGCCTAGCCGGGAGGATTTTTCCAGATGGAAGCAACAGCCAAAGCGACACGCTGAATTCTCCGGTCATTCCAGAAGATCAAGCAATCGACGTAACTATAATGTATCCAACGATCGATTGAAATGTGTGTTCTGAACTCTGCAGTGACTCCCCCTGCTCAGACCGCCTCAGCGAGCACATGATTAAGCCTCTTTCCTTCCGGAGAGTATATCTTCTTAATTTTCCATCCGCTTGCTTCCATCACGCGAATGTAGCTGGCCAACGTGCGCTCTTTCCCGTTAACTAGCGTCAACATTCTGCAGCCTCGTCAGAAAATCGCAATCGAGGTATCCTTGGAGTGAGAGACCGCACACTAAATCAAGGAGGTAATTCGTGGCTTCCGCCCTGCCGAGATTCGGCAAGAGCCCCGCAGGCACCTCACTGCCTTCATTCGACCCTTCGAATTCGATATCCTCTGCACCGTAGATTTGCTTCTGGTCGGCTGCACATGCATATTTAATGACCCCATCTAAGACCACCACCCTGGTCTTCCCGGGGACGGCCACTTCTCTCAATCGACTGAGAATCTCGATCGCTTTTGAGTCCAGCCAGTCGTGGAGGATATACCTAAGTAGGAAGATGTCTGCGTCGTTAACGGGTTGAGGAGTGAAGAAATCGTGGGCTTGGATCGTGACTTGGCCATCCTGGATCGCTTTGGGTTCATGTTGATTCCAGTGCTGCGTGTGTATCGTCAACATATGTGCTCGGACATTGACGTTGACGTTGAAGTGCTCACCGTAATGGCCTGTTCACTCGCGCTCGGGAGATCCTGAATAGTAAACTTGAGGAGGGGATTCTTCTTCATGATCTCCTGACAAGCGGTTCCAATCCCCCCTCCCACATCTACGACCCTCGTTCCCGCTGGCAAGGTCTCCCAAGGGAACCCTTGAGGGTCAACAGTAGAACCCTCAGATGGGGTGATATGACACATGCCCGCGTGGAACCTAGCGCCTAGATTCTCATTTCCAGGGGCGTAGAGGTAATCAAAGTAGCTTCTCGTCTTGAATAACCGCAAGCAAGGTGAGTCTGACGTCTCTTCTGAATGGGAGGTTACAGGATCGAGTAAAGCGTCAGTGATGAAGGCGGCGCCCTTCATCGTGTCATCGGTGCTGCATCTCGTCAGCTCGAGGTACGCTACCACCGAGGGCGTGGAACGCACTACACTTCCACCATTGAACAGATACCTTTCGCTCCCTTGAACTTGTCCACTTTTGATCTGCAAATGCCTTCACGTCAACCTCGCCCCGTTTGGCACAACAATGTTGCACGCACTGGGCGAAAAGGACATCCGTAGGTTTCCCGGTGTCCAATGCAGAAGACAGGCTGTTGTTCGCGAAAACGTCGGGGCTGACTTCGAAGAAGACGTGGTACGTCGCCAAAAGCCGCAAGACACGGGCTGTTCATGGGAAACTCGGGACATGGACTTGCGGCAGGACGCAGTTGATCATGAAGAGTCTATACCTAGTTTATCAGGATGTTGTTTGGTCTTCACTGCGATGTCCTTGACATGTAGACCCTAGACATCCAAAACAGGAAGTCAACCGCGGGAGGGGGAGGGGGAGGAGGAAGACTAACCTGTGATCCAGCCTCGCGCAAGATCTCCACGACGCTAGTCTCACACACCAATCTCAGGGATGCAGAAATAAGGTGCTATTCGAGTTGTCAACCGCGGTCGCTCAGGCCTACTAAAGGTGATGGAGGACAAGCGCGAATACTCACCGATTGTGCCAAGTCGAGAACAGTTTGTGCCGGGGGCCTCGCAGACACAATCAATTGGTCGGCAGCGGCCACAATCACTGAGGCAAGAGGAACGATATCAGGGTCCGAAAGCAGCTGCCACGCAGGGTCTTCCTGGTGGAATGATTTATCGAGCGTGGGGAACTCCAGGTTCTCCGATGCATACTTCTCATCGATGCGCGTAACAGCATTGGAAAGGATATTGACCAAGTATCGTAGAGGTGATATCTTCGGAGAGGTGAACATCGAAACGGACTTAGGCTACTTCCGGTTCCGCAGCTGGGCGGGGCGCACGTTGAATTTAGGAGGGCGTATACGCGCACCCCTCACTTTGCACCCACGCCTCCCCACAGTTAACCTTTCCTTCACGGTATCCAAAGTCCTCAAAACTTGGCATTTCCTCGGCGTTTGCTGTATATGATGTACAATGTTGCGCAGGATTGCGTATCCACAGACTACTAGACAATTCGCACGTTCCTTCCACAATCTCCCACTCAATCGACTGGGACACCAGCCATTATCGATTCACCTCTATCGACCCACGGTTCTTGGTGTGACGCGATTACCGGAGCAATGGAGGCGTCGAAATGGTGTTGGGCCCCGCCATGTTTCTTGGGGCGGGCAGGTTGCAGGATTTCACTCTACCAGGAGGAATGAGATGATGCCTGTGGTGCCGTTTTTCGCGGCTATGCTCAAGGTGCGTTTATCGTGTATGGGAGAGTTTGTAGGCACAAATCCGACATTCACAGGCGTCCGGTTCTATAGAGCTCGCCCGCGCCGCAAGCAGGGTAGCTCTGTCACTCGCTCCTTTCCTGTTCCTCAAGAATCGTAACTCGAGGAAAATACTCCAGAAAAACCTACCAGGGACGGAGGAGGAGCGGCCAGTTATTTTGCGGAGGATCAGAATGGGGACAATCCTTTTCCAATTACTGATCATGACCCCCGTCGTCCTCTTCTGGGCAACCATCATTGCGAGTCTGGAGCGGACGCCTCTAACTGGGCGGTGCGTTTTCTATCGTGTTCGGCACGCTCACCGGGATCACTGAGAGGGTTTGGTATCTTTTTAGATGGAGACTCATTTTGTTATCACCCGAAGAAGAGGATCAAATAGCTGCCCAGCTGGCCGGTCAGGGCTGGTACCAAGCGGTCTCCGAGATCTTGACAACCCAAGCTGAGGACGGGAAGATGCCTATTTCGATCTCGGCCACGGATTGGCGGTACCAGTGGGTACAAAGCACTCTCCGACGCCTAGAATCCGTCGTTCCCATTCTCCAAGATGAAACGAAGCTTCATCCTTCGTGGCTGGAGACCGGTCCTGACGATGTTCAACTTCCACCTCCTGCAGAGTTCCCTCTGCGACCGAGACCTCGTGCCTCCGAATACCTCAAGATGATCTCCGATATGACTTGCGGAAAGATATCAAAGCACACCCCCGATCACGCTCCCCACACTGTCACCGGACCCCCATATTCGCTCCTTCTCGTCGACAAACCCGATGCCCCCAACGCCTTTTCCTATGGTTTTGGTCCCGATGGGGGAGGAGGCATCGTTGTTTACAGCGCGTTCATAGATGAAATACTGAACGACTCATCGCTCGCTACAAGCACGATGTCGCAAGATCAACCAGAAGAAACGTCCTGGTGGTCATATCTCTTCGGTTCCATCCTTAACACAAACCATCGTCAACAACCTGTACCTTCCCCCGAACAAACAAACCGACTTGCTGTCCTTCTCGCCCATGAACTCTCACATCTCATCCTCTCGCACCACCTGGAGTCGTTGACCTCCAGCTCGATCATCCTACCGGGGCTCCTCTCGATTCTAACCGACCTCGTACGTACGTTAATGTTCCCAGTGACGATGCTTTTTGGGCCGTTCGTCAACGACGCCGTGGCCAACATGGGCAAGATCGGAACCGGCGAAGTCGCGAAACTCTCTGTTCTCTGCACGACAAGGGTACAAGAGCTCGAAGCTGACACAGTATCGACGAGAATTCTCGCGTACGCCGGCTTTGATCCTCACTCTACCATAACGTTTTGGGAGAGTAGGACTCCGATGGTCTACGGTGACGTCTCTGAGTGTGCGGCGTGGAAGGAGGACTCGAACGAGACCCGTAATGCGGAGGGCGACAAGCTACCGTATAGGAGCGCGCTCTCCTTGTTCGGTTCCACCCATCCCTTGAACGACACACGGGTTGGGGCTTTGACGAGGGAGCTTCTCAGATGGTCCGAGGAGAAGGAGGAAACCCTCGCTCGGCTACAAGCAGAGAAACAACCGGAGGCGCAATAGACCGGGGGTTTGTCCTATCTTTTGGTGATGTAGGGGTCGTCTTGCTCTCGACGTTTTTTTTTGGCTTTGTTTCACACCCTAAGTTCGCATGTTTTCCGGATGGTTATTTTTTCCTGTTTGTTTTTCTTCTCCTGTTCATCATCGCGTAGCTACATACACTGTATATGGGTAATACTCGACCGTTGGTATCTAACATCCCAAATACCGATTGGGATCCATTCCCTTCCTGCATTGGGGGGTTGCGAGTACAGTGCGGTATTGTGTCCTCAATGCGCTGTGAAGCCGGTATCGTAGCGTGCGTTAGCGTTATCCGGCAGAGAGTTTACGCCTTTCAAGCAGGTCGACAAGAAACTTCCCACCACCGGCATTCACGCTCGCACGAGTTTCGCAGTATAGTAGGGAAGGTATTATATTGAACCCGACTCTCGACTGGATTCGTGAATCGGAAAGGGGGTAAATTAAGGGTATGGCAAACACACTACGAACTCTTCCTAAGAAAGCAAGTTCCGAATGGGAAGTTAAGGACGTGGCACTCCGGGATATAAAAACATCGAATGTCCAACTCCCGCTACTCATGTTGGGGAGAACTATCAAGGCGGTCCGCAAGAGCCCTCAACACATTCAACGCATGGCGACGGAAGAAAGAACGGGGAACGGCTCTCTTCGTGGAGGGGCAATTGTTATTGCTTCCGTTGTTTCCTCCGTTATTGTTGCCGGTTGCAGTTACGGGATGACCCTGATTATCGAGGGCAGCGATATTGGCGAAGTTGGTGGTGATGCCGAAGACTGCATTGAAAGCATCGGCCTGAACACCGGACTTTGGAGGAGTAGCTGCGAGGGCAGCAGCTGCGGCTTTGGCGCAAGTGTCTTGATCGGCTTGGCTGCCCCCACAAGTGTCCCTAACCCGGTCGCAGATGAAACCGGTGATAACGACGATGTTCTGAGCCGAACCGTGGGAAAAGGATGCTGCGTGCCAAGTCAGCACCTCAAGAAACGCACAGTAAGATGGTGGGGTGGCAAGCCGTAAACTTACTTTTATCAACGGGTTGGAAAGAGGTCTCCTTCCTGCCGTCGAAACCAAGCCCGAATTCGATCTCGGGGACGGAACAAGAACCGAGTTTGTTATTGTTATTGTTTCCGCCGTCTCCGTTGGTCGTTGAATTGTTCCCCTTGGGTTTGTCGTCGGGGTTAGCGGGAGGCTTAGAACAATCCATCCCCTTGGTACCGAAGGGGAACGTGTTCGGCTGAGATCCAAGCTTTACAGTAGCTTTCGTAGCAGGGTCGAAGAACGCGTCGGGGCCGTTCCCAGGGTCCTGAGCCTGAAAGAGACCATCAAGCTCCTTGTGCCTCGGAGCTTTCTGGCAAAAGACGGAATTCCTATTTGTGGGCGGATTCGTGGTGAAGTCTGGTGGGGTGTTCTTCTCGACCTGACGGTACGTCACGGCAAGTTTAATCATATTGTCCCGAGTTGTGGGGTCTAACTTGAGAGCTGCGTCTGTGGAAGTCATGTGAGTCTATCTATGGTATGCAGAACCCACAGATCAAGGTCGAGACACAAACCAATGATCTGATCAGCCATGTCCTGCTGCGAGCACTCGGGTTGGGCAGCCAATAGCGGAGTGATCTAAGTAACCAAAGCCAAACAAGACAGTCAGTCACCCACGAATTCGCTAAGTGGCATCCAAAACAGAGGGGGAGTCCGGGGGAGAGATAAACCGATGACTTACAGCCGCACCAGACAAAACACCGCAGATTTGACCAGGGCAAGCCTTACCGAGATCTTCTATCACCTGAGGGTGCTCTTGCCCGAACCTACGTGCGAAAATGGCCCGCCCGTCGCGCTCCGGAATCAGGAACCTAGCCTCGACACCGCCGAGTAACAAAGCGACTTGGGTGACCAAGAGTACAAGTGCAGGTCTTGCGAACATGCTTTCAAAAGGAGGGGGGAGGATTGAGAGAATGGAGTTGTGTCTGTCAAAGGGACAAAGAAATGAAGGTAGGTGTTGAAGACGAGGAACAGTGGAACCGGGCCCAAGTAACAGTCGGGTATGCTGGGTGTGTTGGAAGGGAAGCTGAAGGGATACACCTGGCGAAAAGGTTGAAAAAGATTGACTGAAACTTTCCTGCGTCGTGCAACGACGATGGGCGAAAGAAGGGTAAGGAGAAAAGTCAAGGGAAGATTTGAAAGTGGGGATCAGAGCACCTGGCCCTTATATCCCACCTGCATAGTATGGTGTCCGGAATATCTGTTTATGAGCCCTTTGTCATCAGCCGACGCTCTGAACACCATTTGAAACGGCTTTCGCGACCCGTATCCTCCCCCCGTGGGAAGCGTCGGTTACGATAGACCAGGTCGCCGTGCGGGCGGCATAGCTACCAAGCAACGTTGATCCGGGTCGAAAGGTTCTGCCAGACCCCAGCCGTGGCTCGTCCCGTAAATACCGCGTCCAACCAGACCTACACTCAACCTCCAATTTTCGTGAAGGCGATGCGCAAAGGCCACGACCACTGCTCTTCACCGTCCATCCAAACGGGGTGATAGAGGAGCCGGTGAGGGTGGGCGCCTATGAATCGAATTACCGCCGGTGGGCAAAAAAACGCAAACCACGATGATGATGGAAGCACAGTTTCACAAGAGAGGAACGAGGAATAAAATAAAAACTTACGTATCCATTGTACGAGGTACCCAGAAGGGTGGATTGGGCCAGCGAACTCCCAGTCACCAGTCGCATAAGATGACCTTGGTCTGGTCGTTCTCCCCAACCCTGCGTCAAAATCCTTCTAAATTATGTTGCAAAACACGCTCTTCTCACATCCCGACCTCTTCGCGGTGAGAACACGGATCGAGTCATCGACGGATGCTGTCCGAGATCAGCCTTGAGGAAAAAGGTTCCGGGAGTTCGCATGGCGAATCAATTCCGGAATCAACACGTCCTCGCCGGAGGTTCGCAACGGGGGATACAAAGGGGATGCGATATCGTGTGGCAACGCCATCAACACCCTGGAATGAAAAGAATGCCTTCAGCCAATGGAGGCAGATTTACCAAAGGTAACGGGCACCGTACGAACAGATCTAAACACAACGCCGGGATTCGTGCAGACAAACTTAGTTCGGTTATCCAACGTGTTGGATGTCTTTTTCTTCTAAGTGGAGATTGCAATGAGAAATATGCATAGAGATACGTGCACACGCACCTAACAGCATGGATATAAAAATATGTCCAGCACCTCACAAAATAAACACCGACAGCGATGGTGACCGACAAATGTCGTGGTAACCTAAAGCTCAAACTTCCTCTTTGCACAAAGTTCCGGTCACGCTTCGTTAGCCACACCATCTCTAAAACCATACTGTATGCGTTCGGAATTCACCATTCACGAGCGCACGAACACCCCAACATCGTCGGCGGGCGGAACCCAAAAAGGAGAAAACCGACGGGAAGAGGGGAGGGGGAGCCCGGACACACTCAAAACTTGGAAAACCTCAGCCATTTTGTTCATCTCTCGTGTTGCACGATTCCATACAAATTAAAAAAGCAACTCGTCGTGTATAGAAAGGCTTGACGAGATTGAGAGTGTGTGTGAGAGAGTGAGAGGGGACGAGGTAAGGGAAGGAGAGGGGGGAGGGAACATGCGTTCGCGCGTTTGAAACTTCGCTCAATGGTGATCGTGTTCTTCGCCTTCTTCAGGACCGTGGTAATCCAACTTGTAAACTGTAAAACAAGAGGGGGTTAAGCAATCGGCAAGACCCTCAAAAGCCCAGATGGCAACAGCACCCACCGGACCCGCACTCCCCACAACGAAGCAACTTGTCTTTATGAATCGTGAACCACCTGATATCATGGGAATCCGCAGGAGATCCAGTACACCCCATAACGCGCTCAGTATCCTTGAAAGGCACAGAAAGAGTTTTCAAAGGTCAGCCCGCCTCCACAAAGAAAACGACGGAAAGGGGAAAGAGAACGTACGAGGGAATAAACCAAAACAGGATTATCCAAAGTCCCAATCCTGCTCGAATCCAACGGCTGACTGTCGAAAATTTCGATTCCCTCCAAATATCCTAGGGTCTGCAATCTCTCCAACCCGGTCGACTGGTTAATGTCCGTTGGGACTTCTCCGGCCTTTCCACCTTCACCGAGAAGCTGAGGGGAGGGATGGCCCGACTTGCGAGCGGTGGAAACGGTGAACGCGCGGGAGGTAGTGGTAGTGGGTTTTGACCAGGCGTTCAGACGCGCCACGGGTCGCGCAAGGCGAAGGACGTTAGAAAACATCTTTTTCTGTCGAATGTGTGTGTACGGGGGAAAGAATGACGGAAGGGAGGTCGGCAGGGTTCTACTTATGTGATACTGGAACCGTCGGTCAAGCACGGAAAGCGCGGAGGCTGGGAATTTTGTCACGCATCACGCGATCCGTGTCACAAGTTGGTCTATTGGATTAAAGCTGGTAAAGGCGTATATAACAGAAACAGAAGTACAATAAAGTAACGATGCAAATGCGTGATGGATCTAGGCAAGGAATGTGAGGACGTAGGTGTGAACCTAAACGAAAGTCTTCTACAAAGTGATCAAGGTGACACGCATACATCCAAGCCGCTTGCCAGATTCGTGCCTGTTTCCACGAATAACAACCGGTGAGTCGCCAAACTTCGGGTAAGAAGATCCCAACCCACCTGGATAGAACCAAAAGGAGGTAGCTATAATCAAGTAAAAACCTAATAACAGTCGTTAGCCACATAGGGCGAATTGGAATAAGGGTCATACAGATGAGAATTAGCCCTTCCATCCAATTGGAGCGTCCGTCTGCCACGACGTAGTTCATAGTGTGAACTATGAACGCGCATAGAGTTGCAATATGACAGGAGTGCACGAAGGGTGGAATTAGTTTGGTAAGTTAGTCGCGGCTGCGGGTCGATGTGAGGTTCTGAGAAAACACATACTCGCGAGATACAGTGCCACAGATTCGAACGGATCAAAGAGCAGTCCCAACGGAAACCCCGTTATCCATGCAACGATAACGAGAAGAGGAATGACAAAGAGCGAAAGTTGCTGCCCAGGTGCAATCCAAGCCGACCGGGGGGGAGGTTTCGAGAAGGTGTGATTATGGATTCACGATGTAAAAAGTGGGTACTTACGATCGTAGAACCAATAGCAACAGCACTACTCAGCGTCAGTTGATCCTTGACCGAGACGTTGATAGCGGTAACGCAATCTGAGGAAGAACGTGTCACGATCGACGGTCTCCCGAATCAGGGTACCCACGTACCTGCGATTGCCCGTACCGTAGGCAAGAGAATGAGAGCCGTCCATTCCTTGCTGACGTACTTGTTTACAGTAATTTCGTTTGCTGTTACCACAAGCGTGTCAGCAGTGACGGCGACCATCTGTAAAGAAACCGATTAGAATGCCCATCCGTTGGCGTAGAGCATGCCTTGATCTTACCACAGAGACGACCGCGACAATCAGCACGGTCATGAACCAACTGAGTTGCGGGAGATCGGCTTCCTTGTTTTCGACAGATCCAGGCACTGTTTCTTGACCCAGAGGGTTCGGGTGTTCTTCGCCTTCGGTGAGGGTCACATCCGAACGGTTGGTAGCCTCGGTTTCGGTTCGATACATCGATATCCCACGAGTTGGGCTCCCTCTGGAGGTTAGGTGTATCGCTCTCACATTGTCTTGCGGGGGGAGCTCTCGTACTGAAGAATCGGTCGATGAATCTGGGTCAAATGGCAATGAGCGAGGGAAGGATGACGGCGACTCCGAATGTCGTGGTGGGGGTCCGAGCACGTCTGGTTCTCCGGGCGGCAGAGTGACAGGTTGGAGCACTGGACTCGGGGTTTCACTGGTGTCCAATTTCTTCCCCTTCGACTTTTTCTGATACTCCCTGCTGTGGATCCCAGCCGCATCGTCCTCGTACAGATGGGAGTGGGAGTACAACTGGAACGTCAAATAGGCGACATAAACTTGAACGAGGGTCAACTATCGGTTCAAAGGGGTATGCTGCGTCTTACCCAACAAGAGGATCACCGACACACCGTGGCTCATCTTCAGGATGGCTGTTTTCTGGCTGTCAATATCGACCGTGGGTACGAGATCATCAGTGTCCGAGCCAGTGTCCTGGTCTGTGCGGAGGGCGAAATGGTACACTGGTGCACTAGGTTAATGACTGCGTACGAGGCCAGAGAATTTTGGTCGCACCTGCCGGGAGTAGAACCGCACCGACAGATATCGACAGTAGGGAGGATTGAAGTTGTATTGCGGCTAAGGGGAACTAGTGAGCCCGACTGTAGAATTCGAAGACGAACGTTCTCACCTGAATTGAACCATTGTTCCTTCCAGCGTAATCCACCAGCGAATGTACACAGTCCAAAGACGAGCACTGAGGCAAGTTTTATCAGGGGGAGAGATTGAAAACATTACAGCAGTTGCCTACGTGATTTGCACATCATTGAACCGATCACTAGAGATAATGTCAGCTCGAACACGAACTAGGGGACAAACAAACAGACGGGTTGATTGCACGATTCGGAGTTCGCACTTTCTCAAGGCGATGAACTAACAGCAGGGTTGGTCTACGTGTTATGTTTCACATCACTGCAAGCTTACGGCAATGACCATCTCGACGCTATCGGGGCGTCAGCGCAGGTGATTTGAACGATTCTCATTCACTTACAAATTAGACTAGGGGAAGAGTTGTTTTCAAGTACAAAACGATTCGGTAGAGGATGCCGACTCACTAGACTTGCGTTGAGCAATCCCGCCTTGGATCCACCGATGCGACGAGCCAAAGAAGCGGTGGCGAGGTCATGAAGCTAGAAGCTCGGTGAGAAATCTGCACTGGTCACGAATATAGAGGTGGTACCCTGATCAAAGGGATGAGAAACAGTATGCAAACTGCGGTACACTGTCAGTCACTGAGGGAATAATTTCATCCCGGAGAACCCACAGAGAAAGATGATAGATTCGGCCTTCTCGACGGTGAAGTGGAGGGCGATGGATACTGGTATCAAGAGAAGGAAGGCGTTGAAGTCTGTGGCGAGTGAGTGGCGAATTGAAGCAAACGACATGTTGGACGCATACAAGTCCCAAAAAGTGCGGTCCTCCAACCATGATGCCAGGGAACCTTCATCCGCTTGGTTTGACCTTCCGCTTTCTCGATCTCCGTCGAGGATGGAATGAGACCTACAGAAGAACTGACGCTGTTCCGGTTAGTGTCCCACTGCAGGTTCCAAGTAAGACCCTTCCGTTGAGGTCTCGAGGGTCTTCGCTGAGAAGAACCTTGGATCAAATTATCCGTCGACGGAGAGATAAACGTTTCAGCGGTATGAGTGTTGCTGAGCGGCGAAGAAGAGACACGTTTCGGAAACCCATGACTAGAACGAGGAGAGGCCCTGGGCCTTTCAAGTGTGGACGAGGAGGCGAGCATGGTTGGTAGAGCCGCGGCGGAGGAGAGGGAAGGGGGATGGATGTATTGACATATAAGGAGCGGAACCCACCACAAGGCGAAGTCGGCTGTTCATTTCGGAACTGCGGTAATGTTGACAGAGAATTCTCGGAAGCGTGAATGCTTCCTTTCAAGTGGAGCGACGGCTTCATGCCGAAATGAACTTCTCTCAGCAACCAAAATAAATCTGATTTTTATCTGCGTGTAGGGTAGATCAGCCAGTTGCGCGTGCGACGGAAGAGAGGGGAAATGATCAGCGACGAAGAAATTATTGTCCGCAGTTGGCCAAGCCATTGGAAGTCTAACATGCACACTCGTCTACGGCGAATCGCCCATCCTCTAGCACGAAATCAAAACGGAAGAAAACTCACTGTTAATACGCCGAATTCGGGATCGCAGTTGGATGCAAATTTCAAGCCAATCGGCAACGACGCGACGCGACGCATGTTTGTTTGGCAATGGCAGGCGAACCAAACAAACAACTTACCGGTTCTGGATCTGACTTGAGATTATTTCTGGAACGGACTATTATTGGCATCGAGGTAAAAGGTGAAGAGCAATCCAAGTTTCTTCTCCTCACAATCTAGGCCGACCGTCCTTGCTCATGGGTGCAGCTTAGCAAAGATTTAGACACAGGCTGCAATAGGTGCGGTCAAACTGGCCGATCATCGGTCAATTATGGTCGTGGTTTTGGGCCCACTTTTTGTTCAATAATTGGGCCAAAATTGGGCCAAAATTGGGTTTTGTTGGACCACTCGCATCAGGAAAATGGGTGTCAACTGTTTTTTGATGTGTACTTTTTGTGACTTTTCCTCGCTTATTTGACACTTTATTCCCATTTTGGGACATCAACTTTTCTAGACTCACGACATAGCTCCTAGAAGGCTTCTAGAAGTTACTTTTTTACAACTTTTTTTACGAAAAGAATGAAAAAAGGCTGGAAACAGTTATTCCTGGCTTTCTGTTATCGCACGTGTAGCTTTACGCTACTTTTTGCTCAACTCTTTTATCTCGCTAAGTCCAACTCTCACTTCATTCGTTTTATACCCATTTCTTTCCATATGTTTATTCCCATTTCTCATATGTTTTCCTTTTGACTCATCTATGCTTACTATGTTTTCCCCTTACACACTCACTTTATCTTCCCATTCTCACAACAGTCACGTGACAACCAGGATATTCGAAGATCTACTCGTCGTATACAGGAGGTGGTATATACTCCGGAGGCTCGGGATAAGAAGGCACCGGGTTGATGTCCTCTGTCAACCTATCCCTCCTGAAAACCCTCTCATCCTCCCAGACTTCCTCGTCCGCCTTGATCTCGTCGATGAGGACAAGACGTCCCCTATACTCCCCCGGTGTCATTTCCCTCACCTCCTGGATCGCAGCCGGAGTCATCTCTTCGATGAGCACCTCCCGTCCCGGCTCGCTGTCCTCCACGATCTCCACCTCATCCTCGTCATCTTCCACCACTATCGGATTCTCCGGCCCGTGTTGAAGGACCGTTCGGAAGGCCATCAGGTCCCGGACCTGTTCCTCCAACCTCAACACCCGATCTTCCAGCGTACGGTTCCTGTACTGAAGATCGCCGATGTCCACCTGGGCCTGGAGAAGCTTGTCAGGAACCTACTTTACTGACGTTTTTAAAATTTATTTTTCAGCCCAACTTTCCCACTTTCCCTCATTCAAGTCTCTTTTCTCACGATCACTCATCATTGAAACAAGACAAACAATTCATATGGCGACACAAGTACATGGTGATATCAAAGCATAGCTGTTGTACTGGTCTCTACTCCCACCCCATCTCCCTTCGATAAGAGTCCAACTCCCCGAAGTCCTCCAATTCTTCGTCAAGTGTCATCTCCGCCACCTGGGTAGCAACGGTCTCCGCATCTCCGAGTTCTCCCCTCTCAGACAACCGGCGAGTCCATTCGTTGAACTGTGTCTGATGAAGATCCTCGACGACTCCCTGGAGACGAACGAGAACCGCTGCTATCCGATTCGAGTTGATCATCAGGTTGGATAACTCGAGCTCGGACATGTCGGGCAAGATCCTCGCCTCCCCACTTCCGCTTAAGCCTTCGACGCTCGGAATCAGCAGCCTCCCCGAGGAGATCCTTTCAAGCAAGTCAGCGATCGACACGTTCTGCATAAGGAAAGCGGTAGGGACGTGAACGACCGGCATGACCTCGGACAGCGAGTTGACCATGAACCAGAGAATAGACAGGCGGAGGAGCGGCGACAGGAAGAGGAACAACGTTCTCTTCCGGAACGACCTCTTCAGACGAGTCAGACCCGACTGCGTCAACCTCAGAGCACAACACGAGCTCCTCTCCATCCTTGTCTTTCTCCACGGTCTCTCCGCAGCCACAAATCACCACCCACTGGGGGCAAGGGGTCACTTACCCAGCGGGTACATTGTGGGTACATTGTGAGTTCTGGGTAAATTCGCCCCCACTATACCCAGTGGGTCCATGGTGGGTATTTTATGAAAGAACCCATCAATTCACCCACAAAAAACCCAGTGGGTAAATGGTGGGTTCTTTGTGAAAGAACCCATCAATTTGATCTGATCATACCCAGTGGGTACTTTGTGATCGCTTTCAAAAAGAACCCATCAAAGTGGCCACTGGGTACATTGTGAAAGAAACCCATGGGTTCTTTCACAAAATACCCAGATATTTGTCCACAATGTACCCAGTGGGTCTTTTTCAAAGAACTCACAAAAAACCCTCAATTTGGCTCAGTTTTCCCATGAACTCTCAAAGAACCCACTGGGTTTATGGCTGGGTACATCGTGGATGAATTTGTGGGTATTTTATGAAAGAACCCACAGGTTTCTTTCACAATGTACCCAGTGGCCACTTTGATGGGTTCTTTTTGAAAGCGATCACAAAGTACCCACTGGGTATGATCAGATCAAA
>Ga0307514_10003669_pt1 | contig 14553 bp, 10 predicted proteins | sample 16_EM_MG_FD_203088 | JGI IMG/M metagenome (GOLD analysis project Ga0307514, IMG submission 203088) | Populus trichocarpa ectomycorrhiza microbial communities from riparian zone in the Pacific Northwest, United States - 16_EM | ecosystem: Host-associated > Plants > Roots > Unclassified | place... | reverse complement strand
ACCCGTTGCATATTGGCTCATACAAGGGAAAGATTATCTAAAATCCATTTATTTACTACACAGGAGCATCATTCTGCATCTGGCTACTCGGAAATCCTCTTTTTCACCAAATTATTCGAGACAGATTGCTGTGAAAATTGAAAATTTGCTACTCTCCCAGCTATAAAAGCAATATTCACAACATAAACCAAGAGGAATAAACCTTTTCCATCCGCGAGTCAAGACATTGATTCCTCTTGTTCCTATCACCAGCAAAATCAAAACCGAGTATTTGAGGAGCTCAGTAAAGACAAAAGAAACAGAGAAAACCATGAATGGAAGATCGCTTTAGCATGACGACGACCTTATGCAACAGTGACAGGTGCTACTAAAGATGGATTATAAACTCGCTTTGGTCCATGCACCTACAGGCACACAAACACATCTTATGTTTGAGATAACAATAATCAACATCCAAACAATTAAAAATATTTCCACAACTTTTCCAATCAAGTGCATTACATCTCAAGTATGTTTACAAGCCTTGTGAGTTTGCTAATTCGAAAAAGAAGCTGTGGCAGAAACTAATTTACCTACAACATACATTGCAAATTGTTCTACCAGATAACAGTTATATTAAAAGGAGAAACAAAACAGAATGAATATGATGCAGAAAAGAATGATATTACAAATCAAATATGTGGGCAAAGAGTAGCAGATATAACTCACGTCAACTAGGATCTATTCCATTTTAATGTCAACCAGCCACCAGAATTTTTTTTTTTTACAAACTTCATTTTGCTTCCTCGTGTTCTCTGTCCCTGAATTACATCCCAGATGAGGACGTCCGGTTTATCCTTTGTGCGCCCAATTTTGAAGCAGCAGGTTTACCTCGGCCTCTACCAGCTACCAATGGTTTGGCCCTAGTAGTAGGCGGAGGAGCAGCGATAGCAGCCCAGGGGTCATCATCATCAAGTGCTGTAGCTGATTTGACATTCAAAGGTCTTGTCGTGGTTTTTGGAGCAGGGGCAGCTATAGAACCCCATAAATCATCATCTTCATCATTTGTCACCTTCACTGTACTTTTTGGTCGCAAACTTGTAGCTGAGGAAGGAGGGGTAAAATTAATAATTAAAGAGACTTGTTGAATATCTCACCAAGAGAACAGATGACAAGGATTTGCATCTAATATCAAAGCAGGTGCTAATAGACAGAAAGACATGCTTCTAGGAGAGCTCATTTGCGTACATCATGAATATATGTTAAAGACAGTCATTGACATTTTCATAGCATAACAATATGTTCATGGAAGCAATTATAATAAAAGAAATAATACTGCAAACAAAGTAAAATGGGACGTTCATAGGAAAAGGTAACGCAGATTTCTCTAAACAAGCAAGTACCCCGCAGAAGTCGTCCCCAAGGAAGGTCTTAAACCCATCCCTGGAAGCTCTACAGCAGACATAAGGATTTCAACTTCGGTATAATTGAAGCACTTTAAAAGGCTCCAAGTCTAAGAGTACCTTAAAGCCCAGTATCCAAAATGGTTTATAAAGCAACTCATAAGCCCGGAATTCAAAGGAGTTTCAAAGGGACCACATGAAACCAGTGGTAGTAAAGACTCTAAGGTGTCTCACAGACCCAGAAAAGGTTACATGGGCAAATAGGCCCAGCATTCATGAGGGATCCTAGAATGTAAAGAATTCTAGTTTAGACAAAAACCTCTGGAAGCAAGCCGAACATCCTACTTCATCAAGGACTGCTCCATTCAAGAAGACTACATAGAATTCTAGGAGGGATCTCCAGCACACTGCTATTGTCAGCTAGGCCTAGCTCTTTGCCATAAACCAGACACGCTAATGTGCTATGGCTTGCTTCAGGACAGCATTAGCAGCTGCAATTCTATGTGGAGCTCCATCTCCTGGGCTCCACTTGGCCCTGTTGAGCTTATGAATCAAGCAGCTTTTGGTATAACTATTAAAGAAATGTGATTGGTAAAGAGCTTGCTTTTAGGAAAAGCAATCAAGGTACAGGTTTATTAAGAGAGAAGCATGTCTTCTCCAGCTTGTCTTATAATCAGCTATAGAGGGTGGCTGCTTTACCTATAAGCACAACAAAACAAACTCTTAGTTAACCTTGATTCCATGAGGATTTCACCCACACAAAATGCGAGGAAATTTCTCTTACATGGTAACAGTTCCTATCATGCTGGCAGAAGAAGTTCTCAAAGGTTGAGACTCTTCAGGTCTTGTAATTGTTAAGGAGCACCTACCCTTGTCTCTAAATTTCTCCCCTCTTGTTCATGACAAGGGTTTCCATTCTCTACTCATTTATAACCAGCTCAGAATACCCTCAATTTCCCTCGGAATTGCTCCTCTTCCTTGAAACAATGCTTCTATACCATCCCTTTTGATTTCTTGATTTTCTGATAATTCATTAATCCAAACATGTAGAAATGCAATTATGTGTACAGTTGATGACAGAACCATGCAGTTGAGCCAGATCCCAGATGGTCAAAGCATTCAGTCAGAAGCTTATACTTTTTAATTAAGAACTATAATTGTGTGTCTGAGTTATGTGTATGATGATGGTTTCACCTTGCGCTTTATGCTGAGAAACTGGCTGTGAGACCGGCCGCTTTTGAGCTGCTTGAATGTTCACAAGAGCTGGAGAAGGCTTTGGCTCTTCAAAAGGTTCAATATCATCCCACCCATCTTTGTCACTGCCCTGCTCTTCATGAATTCCATTTTCAATTTCCCCCCAGCCATCTGTTGAAGGAGGGGAATCCGGTACAGGTTGATCAGCCAAGTCTGTGCTGGAATTTATCTGGACTGCTGCTATACTTGGAGAGTCCATCACTACAATTGCCATACAAAACCACCATCCGATATTGAATAGTATAAATGCATCATAATAAAAGCAGGCATAAGCAATGATGAGGCAAGCATTGTTGAATCAACAGTGCATTTCACCAACTACTATCAGTGTGCAGTTAACGCTTCATGAGGCATGCCAGAGAACAAAATGGCCATTAAGATACTGGACAATTGGTCAATAGAAGCTCTCCTCCATTTAAACCGATATAAAAAGGTAAAACAAGCTATTGAGATATATACCTGAGTTGGCATTGGAGGTTGTGGAAGATAGAGGGGAGCCAGAATTTGCAGGAGCAAGTGGAGCTTGTTCCAAAGGTTTACCTTTGATTGTCAAGGAGCTCATGGCCCATCTGAATGGAAAGGAATGGCTTCAGATTCAATACAAAATTCATGGAGCAAAAATGTAAGGAGAAATGCTGAAGGAAAATAAAAACTGGACAAAAATATCATTAATGGTTTAGAGTTGCTTTATGCATTTTTTAAATGAAGTTACACACTGCAAATGGAGATGCATCGGTCAAGGAGAATTAAGAGGGTGTTTAGGAGTCCTGCAGCCATTGCAACCAGTGCAATGTAACTTGTAAGCATCTGAACATGCAATTTTGATCATGAGAAATTGCTAATATTCATGTTCACCACTCAGAAAAAAAAAAAGAAATAGATTGATATGCAATTGATAAAAAATATAGGATATGAGATTACAAAGAAACTCTAATCTGAACCTCTAGGAAAAGATGAATACAACAAAAATGGGGCAGAAAAGGTTCAAAAGGAAAATACAACACACACATACACTTTCAGAATATATAGATGTTAAGAGTGCTCCTACCAATGGTAGTACATAGAAAAAACCACCAACTCAATTGACCAGCTACACCAGTGCTTAAATCCCAGTTATGGAAGGACTAGAGTCAAGCAAGAGCATTTTGAAGTTTTCCAATATGACAAATTCAGGAATAACTTACCCAAGTAAACTAGCATTTTCTGGTATTGATGAGATTCTTGTGCTTGCAGCTGTTGTATCTCCAACATTTGTCTACAAATGACCAAAGGGGGGAAATCAAAATAGCTCAATGCTTTGAAATAAAAAGCAACAGTATCTTGCTGGAAGTAAAACAGATCATGGACACATCTAAATTATGGCCATCTATATCATGGAGAGACAGAGTGAAGGATGAATAACAGAGTTTAGTATTAAAAAGGGGGATGTTTTCATCTATGAAGGATGCAGACACCTGACTCTACTAAACGACTTGGAACTTCTTTAACCAACATTATTAAAATGCAGTTTCCGTGGAACTGTTATAATAAGAATGCCATACAAATTGATGAATGCCATACAAATTGATGTTTGGTTGTTACTGCAGCACGCAGAAAATAAGACATGTGAGTGGCAACCAAAAAGGTTTTCTCATTTGTTATCATAAACTTCTCCCAGTCAGGGATACTAACAAATCTGCAGGCTGCATATAATAAGGTGCTTTGCCTGGGTGAAGCAGGGGCAGGAAAAAAGGGCACTGAATGGGCTACCAATTATGTACTATTACGACCAATGTTATTAAAATAGCGATTTGGAGCATAAGATCATACGATCTTAAGATTCAAAATGCAGTGACCATGTTACATCAGCAAGAAATTGCAGCTAAGTGAAATCACGCCTGACTTGCGATTCAAAACTGTAAAATCATTGAAATCCTGATTTTAACACCATTTTCATCATTTTCGTTTTCTTACATCTTTAGGACTTTCTTTATATATTATTTGAAGGAATATTTGAATATTAACTTTTATTTACTAATTTCAGTTGGATTGATTTGCCAAAGCAGTACTTTTAAGGTAATGTTGTTTGAATTTTTTTTGTTTCAGTAATGTTTTTCACATGCATATTATATTTTTTAGCTATTTTTATAATTAGTAAAATCTTATGATTTTACGATTGGACCCTATGCTGATCTAATAAAAAAAGCAATGTTAAGTTTGCAAATGATCAGTGAACCACAACAAATATTCACATGAGAATACCATTTCTACATGAGTGCTTTCAAGTATTGACCGGGAAAAGCAGCATAACTTGGTTCATATAAACTATGGGGTCTAATATCCTTTATAATGCATGTGCCCTTAGTAATCTCTTCAAATTTTTAAATGTCCATATTGAAAACAGAAAGCATATTGAAACAAAAGGAACAGCAATTCAAAAGCATACCTTCTCATGGTATTGCTTCACTATTTGCATAAACTGTTCAACTGCTTGAAACGATTTTGATCGAACATCACTGTCCAAAAGAAAAGCATTTCAGTTCATTTGCAATGAAGGGAAAACACTAAAATATGTATATATCATCCAAAGAAATATAACCTGTCAGGATCAATGGTAAGTACAACAACATTTGGAAGAATCCGAGTTGCGATCTCAGTGACATCATAATAAGAACTAGTGGCACACAAAGCCATTACTCCTGCCATAATACAAGTTTATTTTAGCAGGTGCACAAAACACCGGGATGTAATAGAGTGAAATAATATCTACTAATAAAAAATCAGCATAGACAGTAGAAAATAAAAAGAAAAAACCTTGAAATGTATGAAACCTTCTCCCAAAACAAAGAACTTGATCAAAAGCAAATAAGAAATAAACAAAATGTAAAGTTTTGTACCTGCTCCTCTGGCAGGAGGAAAAGTATCACGCAGTGCACGGACTGTAAAAGCATTAATTAAAACTCTCTTCCTTGTCTGCTTGTAATTCAAATAAACAAGAGAACATTTTCACAAAGAAAATCTAGTAAATTTCTATTAATCAATGATTACAGAAAATTAATAGAATCCCTCTTCAACAAGAGTAGAATGCAATTCTTGACAGGTAGAACTAAAGTCAACATGACAATTCACCGATTCTTACCCCTTCATTCAAATAGATTGCGATATTCCCAAGTAATATGGTGGTATTTGTTCTAATTGCATGCTCTTCATCAACCTACAGAAAAAATAAATATATTAAACCACAGACTACAGTGTAGTAGAAGCATTCCTTTTGCTTCCATATAGAAGGTCAGGGAAAAAGGATTGGCAATTGAACGAAAAGAATTTCAAACTAACCCTAAAAGAAATGCAGAATTGGCAGTCTAAATAGTAACAAAGTAATCTAAATAGACTTCAGTAGTATCATCAAATAAATTGTGCAGACCTGTAACTTTGAAAGATATTTCAACAAGGAGCCTGAAATAGTACGTTGAGAAAGCTGCAATTTCAGGTCAACACAAAAGCAACAATCAGGAAGGACTCAAAAACCACAATTAATTGTTCACACAAGCATAACACAGAATGAACCAATAAACCTAAAACGGAAAAACAGCAGACAATAACAAGAACCACATCTGGCCACTGCAAAAGTTATACAGGTACCTTAGGCGCCAAAACCAGCATGGATTTAAGAGTCAATTCACGAAGCAAAGCAGATGTATCAGAGAACCCGGTAGCAACATGAGAGTAAACCTAGCCACATTATTCCAATTTTGAGAGTTACAAATATTATGAAGACCACATTCCAAATAAAAATAACTAGCTTGCTTGAATTAAAAAAATCACTAAATCATTTAATCAGTGATGCATACTTGCTCATCGACTACTTGTGCTGACAATGAGTCTCCAAATTGATCAATATGTTGCAGGAGACTAACACGAATAGCTCGATCATTGGAGGAAAAAAGTTTCACAATAGTCGGTAACACCTGAAAAAAAAAAATTGGAACTTACCTCTATGACATGACAACACTACGCAAATGGTGACAACATCATGGCACTTCAAGAGAAGCGTTATAAAAGTCTTTAAACCAACCCATGACCCATTAAAAAAAGATAATGTAAAAAGAGCCAAGGAAAAAGACCTTGACACTAAATTCTTCAGCTGAAAGCCAAGAACCCATTTTCAACAACGCAGTCAAAGCAGGGGCAGCAGCAGAACCAAATTCAAGGGCAGAAGCTAATAAAGGAAGTAACTGCAGAAACCAAGACGAAAATCAAAAAAGGAAAAAAAGTATATAGAGTATAGAATTCATGTTGACATACACATTAGAATCTGAATTTCCCACCTTTTTCAGTACAATTTGGCGAGGAAGTTGCTCTGCTAAATTTGGAAGTTTGCGGAAGAAGGTGTCCTTCTCAACACTGTCTTTCAAAGTAAGAATTTCCATAAAATGTATGGTGTCCACCAACTTATTCTGGAAGTATTCTGCAAAATCCATTTTTTAAAAAATTTAGTAAGGTACAATGGAAAGCTAAGCAAATTTAGAAGTTAAGGAAACAATGGGAAACAAAACACAAAGCAGAAACTACAGAAGAAAAACAACCAGGAGAAAGTATCTGAACTCATGCAGTCTAATTGAGCATGGAGATCTAACTTAAGGCACGAATATAATAGCAATTTCCTATAATATGTATTTGAAGAACTATTAAAAACATGAAAGTCAGCTTTGACTATTTCATTCATAAGAATTTCCAAAATCAGATTTAACTCCTACTTTCTCCTCTCTTCCTGCTGAGGTGGCCAGATCAAATAATGCTCCTCAACTCTCTCCAAATGACGACAAGCCACTGACTACAATAACTTAGAGACATAGCTAGAGAACTCAAACACTCTGGTCAGCCTACCCTATGTTTGTCCATCGGGTACCCAATCATTTTAGTGCAATTACAGATTTTAGTGAAGTCTTCTTCAATTTACTTTCTGTTTGAAAAGAGGACAATATAAGTCAGCTTAACATTTTCTACTTCTCTTCTGCAACTGCACACATCTGTTGATGTTAATATAACTAGAGAAAATTTGACCTTTAATTGGTTAAGATAGCTACAGTAACTAGACTAGACTAATCAGTGCAGAAAAACCCCTAAACTCATTCTATAGAGGCTGTTTGGAAATTAAATGATTGTGGTGAATTCAAATGAATTCATCACTTTTACTCAATATTCATTTTTTGTTATAATTGATTTTTATTAAAATGAACTGAAATGGCTTTTAAAAGCCATGATTTTTGTGCACTTTCAAACCTGTGTGAAAGGGTCAGATTTGCTCAAGAATTCAGCTGGTGCAGAGACCCAGTTTTGGAAAATCAAAATCCCCTAAAGCTTATGAACATAATCAGGTAAATAAAGAGGGGAGCTAAAAGAAATGTGATCAGCACAATTACTTGTCCCTATATTGTTGGGTGGCCACATTTTCTTAAAAGCCAAAATTATCCTTAAAATTTTATGAATGCAGCATTTTGAAATGGATAAAATAGGAATTTCATCAATTTTTTTCTCCCTAAATTAACAAGCTCTACCTCATTGAATTCTAATCCTTACAAATTTATACAAAATAAGTATGTTTAGCAAAAATAACTTCAGTTCAGTTGAATTTTAATATGGATCTGATGCCAGACATGCTGCTAGTAGGACTAGAAAGTTCCTCCAAGAATATAAACTACAATCAACTCCTAATAAGAACTCACCACTATTTTCTAGAAGCTTTGCTGTGTTCATCCTGCGAGAAGGCATAGAACTCAATAGGCGCTGATAATCCTGAAGTAAAGACTGGGGAAGAAGTAGATGCAAATGAAAATAAATCATGAGTTGAAATCAAAGGAATCATCAAGGACATAATAAAACACAGAAAGAAGCCATGAAACAGTATCTAACACTATCATTATTACTAATATATGCGAATAAATTCCTGAAGGCAAACCTTTGGAATGGAAGCAGTGTTACGCAGCTCTTCTGTTTTCCCCAACTTCATACCAGTAAATAGTTCATATATAAGACATCCTAATCAATTAAAAACAGAAGGAAAAGGAAAACAATCAGATTGTGCGCAGAAACTTGCATGGAAGAAAATAAAAATAGCTAGAGATTATTTTTTCCCCTGCATTTCTTTGCCTCGCCACATGCTAATTTAACCAACTTTGTTTACAAGAGTTGCAATGCACGGTGCATAATGATGATAGATAAAGAGCTAATAGTAAGAAAACTTGGAACATTTTCTCATACTTGATAAAATTGACCCCAAAGCACAAAACAAACAATGCAGAATGATTGTCTGGGGATCTAATAATCTAAAGGTGTGAGGAAAAATAGAGCATATGTAATGAAGGGAGGGCTGTTTAAGAAGACTAAAGGGAAAGTGAGGAAAACCTCGGGATAATGTGGACTGCGTAGCAGAACATAAGAGTACAGCTAAGGGGAAGTGAAATATAAGTGGCTAGGAATGTGGGTATATAGCAACAGGCTTCAACAGTTATCATGGATCAACTACAGTAGCATTTGAAAAAGGATCAAAAGATTTTTAAAAGATGACTAAAGAAATTTCAGGGGTTTTATTGAAGAGCTTGTCTTGGCCTCAAAGAACAGAGAGCTTCAAAAGCCATTCTGTTTGTAATATGGGTTGAGAGGCAATCCCCATGTCCATTGGCAAAGTGAATAGACCAATAGAAAAACTTGAATAATAGAGTAGCGACAAGTTTGTTATTCCTGTAGAAATGATCATGTTTCTCTAAAAACACAAATTGTTTTAAGTGAGAACATATATGCATCTTAGATCATGTGTTAAAAAAAAAATGCAATATGGTGCCCATGTGACAATCATGGAGATGAGTCTATAGAACCAGCATCATATTCACATAATCTCCTAAAAAGGATCTACAAGGAAAATAAAATGAACATGTATTATCTTGTCCCGTTGAAAGGCCGAGTTCTAGTTAATTGAACAAATCAGTATAAGCACGCCCAACACAGCTTTTCGTTGATGAATGTCATTAAGTACAAAGCTAAGCCAACATATTAATTAAGCAACACATCAACAAATGGAGCAAAAGAAACTTACCCAAGCCCCAAGAATCAATGGCCCAAGGAGGAGATTTTCTGATTGCCACCCAATCAGACTTGGCCAACTCTATTGGTTTATATTGTGATCCAATAAGCCATTCATATTGCTGATGAAAAGAAAAGAAAAACAAGCATAAATAGTATGTTAAACCCATCCAACTATAACCATTGCTAGTCTTTAAAACAAATCCACATTAAACTATGATAAACAGAAAGGATATCAGCCTTGGTAATTCCTACTCTACCATCCACCACCATAAAGTATTCTATAGTTGAGTAATGGAAGAATGTGCTGAAAATTTATAGCATCAGAATAAAGTAAAACATTTTTATCATTGAAAACATGAGGTTACAAAGAACAAAACAGGCTGCATAAGCCTTAATCTAAATTAATCAAAACTCTTTCCTGAAGAAAAGAAGTTTATTAGTCAATGTAAATCAGTTGACAAGGAACAAAATTCTCAAAGCAGTTCTCAAGAAGCAATCAGAGTATTCCTACTCGCAAATGCTGCTCAATTTTGAAAATTTAGGAATATAGTACAATATAAGCCTGATATAGGAGTAACATGATACTTCCATCAATTGCTCACTTCCAGACACTTGAATTACCAGCATTGGTCCGGTTGCATTCCCATTGCTTCCGTCAAACTCGGATAGAACATCAAAAGCATGCAACTTCCAGTCTAATGTTGGTGTGACAACGACACTGGCCAAACAAACATTACCGTGAACCTGCCATGGTCAAAGCTAGTCATAAAGTGATGCAAAGAAAGAAGAACAAAGAAAGGGCAAAAGAAGTTAATGAATTTTTTCTGATCACTTGTAGAGATGAAAATGCTTACAAGTTTACAATCATTATTCAAAAAGCTCACAGCTTTGGCTATCTGGTTCAGCCCCCAAGCGTAATACTCATCCCTGCCATAAAAGGAATTATGAGAAAAAATTTAAGGAACCCCATTAATTGAAAGGTAATTGAAAGTGAAAGATAGCCCCAGAAAGGAAAAGGGTGGAGGAAACTGGCCAAAACACTCTTGGATAAGGCTTAGTTTGATTGAGAGGAGTTCAATTTCTAATTGTCGTTTTCAACAAGTGTCACCATTTTATGTATTGAGCGTGTCATCTAATGTAGAGAACATCACAGAATGAGAGCAAGGAATTACAGGAGATTGTCAACATCCAGCTAAAACAAAATGATCCTGAAGTTGTGCCTAGACTCTGTGTTTTTCACTACCAAATCAAAAGGTAGTTATAAATGGAAGTTCTTAGAATGTTAATCTGCATGTCAAAAGAAAATACATTATCATGATAAGGAGAGCAAAAGCTTGTGTTAGGAATTGTTTAATATATATTTATATATATATAAAGGGCCACTGGAATTGGAATAGGCAAAATAAGAAAACAACTCCAGCAGATTAGAGCAGTCAAACCTTTGTGTTCCTTCTAAACCTAGTTCCTTAATCTTCTCAGATAGCGGCATAACAGGCTCAGTTACTATATAAATAGTAATTCTCGAGCTCGAACCTTCAACACTTTCAACTTCAGTACTGTGAAGAAATGACAGAATATTTGGATGTCTGACCTGGAAAGAAAGAACAGCAGCTTCATTACGAGTGGGGCAATGGTTTGAATACGTAAATTTAACAATAAAGGATAGAAAAAGCCCTTATGATAAGATTACGAGAGCTTTAAGCAGGTCAAAGATTGTAAACACCTAATTTCATTGCAGTTTGCAGGAGGATACAAGAAGCCTTAAAAAGGTAAAACCTTATCATAAATTATAGATCACAAGGAAGCAAGGATGAAATTAATATGTATCATAAAACAAAAGCTTGGTTATTGTCTCGTAACAGGAAAAACATAAACACAAAAATGTGAAAAATAAAAGTAAATCGGTTTCAGGGACAGTTTTGGATTGAATTTTTGTCCTTCAAAAGCAAGAAATCTTAATTGTCTTTGTCTCTTCTATACCGGAAAGTAAACAAACGCTAAACAGGATTAATAAAGGCAGAAATGAAATCAATTTTATAGCAAATAAAAAGAGAAAAGGAAAACTGACAGTACGAAGACGCTTGACACCATTACGAGCAGCAGCTAAATGGGCATCCTGTGCGTTACTTGCAGAAAAAGAAAAGATGGACACCGGAGATCCATCATCATCCTGAACATCAAATCAAAACCAACTGCAATTAAGCATCATAAGTGACAGATAAATAAAGGGAAAAGGAGAAGAGTAAAGGGTGAGAGACTCTCACCTTGGAGGAGGTGCCGCGATGGTGAGTCCAGGAGCCCCAAGCGGAGGGATAAGGATCGCCGATATTGTAAGGGAGATCTTTAAGTCCAGTACCAGATGCACCACCTACCACTCCTTTTAAAAATCTCAGCATTATAATTAACCCAGTCGCTGGGCTCGAGGACTCGAGAGATCTATTTCTAAACAAATCACAGATAGAGAGGGGGGGAGAGCGAGAGAGAGAGAGAGACTTCTTTTCCTTTCTGTTTCTGTTTCTCTGCGTAAGAGAAGACCTGGGTGGGGAGGGGTGGGGGTGGCATCGGCAAAAAAAAAAACAATTTTAAAAATTAACAATATAGACACAATTTACTGTTAATTGCTATAATAAAATTATCATTTCATTTTTCATTTTATTTATTTATAAAGCTTAGTCATATAAAAAAATAGTATTTGTAAAATTTATTGGGTATTTTGATTAATTACTATTATGATTGAATTAGCCTTAAAAATAAAGTTTCAATATAATCATTCCAAAGACTTTCTGGATTTTCTTTTTAATGTATAGCCCTTTATACTATATGTTTTTAGCTTTGCTTTAAGAGTATTTTTGTATTTTTATATAGTTTTTTTTTGTTATATTTGTTGTGAGATAGGGGTTTTTGCCTTTTTAACACAAATTTAATGTTATTAAAATCAAAAGTTGTTAGGCGCATTTTTATCCACGCAAAAATACACCATCTCTATCTATATCATTTGATCGGCACGCAAGGTGCATTACGATAATTGTACCTCACTTTTTGCGATGGTTTTATAAAAGACTAGTCATCCTCTTCATAATAGTCTTGCTCGTGTTAATGTTAGAGCTATGGTTAACTTCCGATTGACTCTTTTTTTCTCCTTCTATTTTTATCTCTCTTTTTTTTACCCAAACTTTAATTTTATCATTCGAGTCCATTTTATCTTCCTTCTTGGTCTTTATTATATTGATTATTAATTGTTTTGATTTGTTTTATTTTGAATCATTTTTTTCTATTGCATCCCTCATATTTGATACAATTCAATTTTTTAGAATTTGACCCTCATTATTTTGATTTTTTTTTATTTTATTCTCAATGCTTTTTTTGGTTAATTTTTTCCCAATTTGATCATTGGGGTCTATTTTATCTCTCAATTTGGTCCTTATTCTCTTGATTGCTAATTATTTTTGTTTTTTTCTGAATCATTTTTTTTTCAATTGCATCCCTTATATTTGATTCAATTTATTTATTTTTAATTTGATCTTCATTGTTTTGGTTTCTTTTTTATTTTATCCTCAATCCTTTTTTTGATTTTTTTCAATTTTATCCCCCAATATTTAATTTAATTTAATTTAATTTGTGTTACAATTTCTAACTTCATTCCTTTGATTTCTATTTTTTTTTTAACTTCATCCTTTAATATTTTTTATAGTAAGGATTTAGTTTCATTATTTTTTTGATATTTACCTTCTATGAGCTGATTTCAATATTGTAAACTGTGTGACATGTTTTAAAGATTAGTAAGGGTTGACTCCAATATTTTTTTACATATTGTTTTTAATTATTTTTTTACCTATTTCATCATCTATCATTATGTTGTCGAGAATTTAACTTCATTAGTTTTTTATATAGGTTTGTCAAGGTCTCATGTCTAACGTTACATGTTTTTATATATTAACTTGTATTTACTTGAATTTTTGTTTTTTCATCTTGTTTTTTTATGTAATAGTTTTTTTTATTTTCGTCCAAAAAAAGATTAGCCAATTGAACAAATCTCTTTTCGAATAGGCCAAGCATTAAGGACCATGACATGCCTAGCCTGTTTTTTTTTTTTTTTCCTCTACAATTGCATCATTCCGTGTGTAGTTTGCTTATAATTTAGCCACCAAGTTTTATTTTTTTTTAGATTATCCTCACATTATAGTCATTGGCTTTTCTTATACTAAAAAAAAAAAAAAAAGGGCCAGCGGGAAAGCATGGTTTACACAGCTAGTAAAATAAAATACACAAAATGGAATGAACTGGAGATAACTACACCAAAAAAATTAAATTAAACTGGTCATTTTGATTAATTGGGCTTGTGCTCCAACCACATCAAATTTTGGCTGGGCTGGGCTGGTGTGGGCTTAGGTGTGAGCTTAGGTTTTGGGTTTGTATTGTTATTGGCCTTTTGTTTTAATCTCCAAGAAAACAAAACCGTAGCCGATGGAAGAAAAAAGGAATAATAAAAAAAGGTACAGATCAGCACAATATAAATCATTTTTTGTGTGTATTGTTTATTTTTAGGTTTTAAAAATGTTTTTTTTTTAAAATTAATTTTTTTTATTTTTTTTTACTTTAAATTAATATTTTTTTAGTTTTTTCAGATCATTTTAATGTACTGATGTTAAAAATAATTTTTTAAAAATAAAAAAAATTAATATATTTTTTAAAAAAAATATTTTAAAAAGTAACCATAATTATATTTTTAAGAAGGAGGAAAACATCTGACCACTTCTATAAAAGCTTTGAGAAGCTTTTCTTGAGCGATTATATTTCCGGCAAAGTCCCATGTTAAAGCAAATTTCATGTCTTTTTTGGACTATCCTCTTCATAC
>Ga0307514_10003668_pt1 | contig 14554 bp, 11 predicted proteins | sample 16_EM_MG_FD_203088 | JGI IMG/M metagenome (GOLD analysis project Ga0307514, IMG submission 203088) | Populus trichocarpa ectomycorrhiza microbial communities from riparian zone in the Pacific Northwest, United States - 16_EM | ecosystem: Host-associated > Plants > Roots > Unclassified | place... | reverse complement strand
TGAAAGCGACCTAAAGAGGCCATAAATATTAAGGGATGAAATATAAAGAACCAACCTAATCTTTCACTGCCAATGAACTCCACTTACACCAACTCCAAAGGCCATGAAGTCGCAGTATTTGTCACGCTAGAGCATTCCATGGTAAGGCTCTTCCGTCCAGCACTGATTGCAAACTCCATGCCACAGCATATACTCCTTCTCCCACTGCAAAGCCCCCCGACAACAATGCAAACACACCCGGGTATAGCGCAGCTTATCTGCCCACGTCTCGCATCGTTTTGCCCCGCAGCTGATACAGTCGAGTGCAAAAGCCTGCATTGCCGGGGGCAAATAGCTCAAAGCCCCCACTGTGGAGCAAATCTAAAAAACCCCGACATTAGCAGCGGCTGTATTCGCTCGGGAGTAGTCACAACACACTTTGCATATCCTTAGCTTACACACAAAACACAAGGAAATTGGCTCATCCTGCGCGCACACAAGAGTGGCTCCACAGGGTCCAAGTGCGGCGATAACGAGGTGTTTGAGATCTATATGATGGACATGCCGTGTGAGGGATGTGTATATTGGATAGCATGCGAAAAGCTGTAAGATCTTTTTGGAGCCGGTGGATTTCCGACGTTGGAAATTTAAACCCCAGTCCATATCTGAGAGACCAGTCCGGTTATGGTGTGGGTGAAACTGCCAACTCACGCAAATCTAAACAGATTGTGGGTTTAAATGATGTAGGTCCGACAGGCATTGCAATTGGGCCAATATGGTCGTTTGGTAGTAGGGAATACGGACTTGGCGTGACTCGTCATCGTCACATACTGCGCCAGAAATCATGGGCCTCGCCACTCCATATCCATAATTATTGCTTGGGCAATGAAGCTCCGATTTTCTAGAAGTTTTGGCTTGCATTCCTACGCTGTAATATCTGGTCCTTGTGGAGTCATCTGGAACCCTAGGTAGATTCAGAGAGCGTGCAAGCTACCTTTGAAACACTTTGACCGGCTGCAATGAATTTATGACAGCACAACTCCAAATTGGAGCCCCTGAAATGAATCTCTAACCGAAGGAAGGGGTTGGATATAAGTACTTGCCAGGGGGGGCTCCTCCACTACCAGCATGTCCCATCGCCCCCGCTTCCCCCCTCTCTTCCCCTAAGCCCTGCCAGCCCCGGGGAAGTCTCAACATTTAGAAGGGAAGAGGGCTTCAGACCCCGGGGATGCTCCCTCAAAATGCGGACGACAGAAGTTAGACCCCACCCAGCTGCGGCGCTAATACTTGAACTTCCCATGCCAGAGGTGTATTGTCCTGGTGGGAATTACCACCAGCTTGGGATTGCCGGAGGTATGAGGTATAACATATTTGACGGTGATCCTACACACCTCCTGGAATGTGGGTATTTACTTAATTGTTTCAAAATCTTACTATCATGTGCATATAAATATCTCAAATTAAACTGGAGTCAGTCTGAATACACAGAATACACATACCACAGCAGGACCCCAGAAAGTCATCGACGCCATCGCGACAACCACCACCTGGTCTTTCCGGGAGCTGCAGTCCATCGCCATGTTCTAGATAGGATAAATGTGATTAATGGTTAATGAAAGATAAAAAATAAAAATAAAAAAAAGACGACCGCAAGAATTCACAATGCAACCAATAATTTATTAATTGATGTAGATGAGGGACCAAATGCAGGCGAAGGTAAAGTGCTGCCAGCAACCTGTTCAATAGCCTCCTTCATGGCATTCTTCCTGCCCGTTATCTCCCTCAGCTCGGTGTGCCATTTATGTTGAAATTGTAGGAAATACTCTCAGGTTGCATACCACATGAGAAATGACGTTGGCAGAGAACGGAATTCAAAGCTAGATTATGTGCAACCCCCCACCATTGTTTAATGGTTGTGAACACATGAGGAGTAATATTGATATTGATGTTACAGAGAGCTGACACCATCCTCCTGGAGTTGGAGTCGTAGCTATATCTTTCCCAGCGGCTGCCTTGCGAGGTGCACCCGGTTCCGATTGTATCTTGGACCGTGGATTTAGGGACTTTGGGTGGTTTTTGAAATGTCCCGTATCGATATTCTACAGTAACATGCCTCGCCCCATATATCTGTCCCCTGGGGCCTGGAGATAACTCGGGCTTTTTTGGGGGGGCGGGTTTGTGCCACACAGGGGTCTGTAGCAATGACGTCACAGTTTCCGTAACTTTTTCTTCCTTAGCATTCCTACTATTCGGGGTTTTTTTTTTTTTTTGAATTAATCGTATTCAGCCTACGTAGACGATGATGATGGACTGGAGCTCCCTGGGTTTCCCCCGGGTGGCTTCTCTCCTCCCCTCAGCTCTCAGCTACTATTCGGGTTTCAGGAGCATCTCCGCAGGTCACTAACGCATCCCTCTTTTATCATCCATTACCCCTACCTATACAAACTGGTGCATACCTAGTGCTCGACGAGAGGACAGATCTGCAGGCGGTTCCCCACTACCCCTGACGGTGAGTAGGTGCCCCAGCCCTGCCGCCCCGCCGCTATTGGTGCGCTTGCTTTTCATATTTTTGTTTTTAAAAAAAAATCATACCTCGCATTCTGCCTACATATCTAGACTATGGCGAGCGGTCGCACTTACCTACATGTAGGTTGTCCCACCCTGGAGCCGATCCTGCTCCCTCGCCCCTTGCTGAATATGTATATGCGGATGACAAAAGAAAAATAAACCTTCATTACCAGAGGAACGCTGCCAACTTTCCAGCACCACTTCGAGTCGCGCTCTACCTCCTCCCCGGTTCTTGCCTCCTATCCTATATCAGCGCACATTGCCTCAAGTGGACCACGTTCTGTGCCGTCCCATACTCACACTGCCCGTCCCTTCCCCTTCCACTGGGATGGGCTTGCTCGATACTATTGCGGCATACATTCTGTGCCCTTTCTTGTGTTATTTCCTACCGAGTCATGCCATCATCTATATTATATCTATTTCAGGCATCTGATATCGTCATTTGTTTTCTTTCACTACGATATCTCATCTCGGTCGATTTCTAGATGGGTTTATTATTCAACTATGTTGAAACATGCATGACTTTCCTACTTTGGTTATATCTATCAATGCTTTTTCCCTTACTCTCATGTATTTTAGTACTGGCGGCATCTCGCCCTCTCAGATAGTTGGAATAATCAAGCACATACTCTCTGCACCCCTCTCCTCGCTCGACCGCATCCTCCTCTCCCTCACCCTCTGCTGCCCTACTCCACTGGTCACGCTACACATCTATACTGTCATATATCTATCATGTTAGTATCCAAGCTGCCCTACACCTATATCCTGCACTTCAACGATGAGCCCCGGAGCTCTAGCCTTCTTTAATAATACAGCCTTTTATTGTTAACTCTGTGCGGTGATCGGCGCGAGAGTGAGAATGAAAAACAAGATAACCAAACTGAGGAGGATCGACTGGGCGAAAGTCGCAAAATACGTAGAGGAAGGGAGGGAAGACAGAGTGACAGAGGTAGGAGAGGCATACCAAATCCTCACCACTCTAAAAGAGTCATCTAGGATATGCAAGAACCCATTTGGCAGGCGGGAAAGGTGTGGGACGCTAGAAGACGACAGGAAAATATGGAACAGACGGGGAAAAATTTAGGGCTTTGTAGCCCATAATCTAATAACAGACCCGGTGCAACCCAGGGGCCAAGTACAGCCACAGGCGAGAATCCCGGCAGACTGGGACACGAAAGACCATACGCGGGTTAAGGGTTGGCATTCGGTAGTACAAGAAAACACGGTGGGAAAACTGACTGAGAAGGTGATAGCCCAAGAGCTGCAAAAAAGGACGGAGCTATGGCATGAGAGTGCGTTCGCCGGGAGAAAAGGCAGGGGAGCGGCGGGAAAGTGTGATGCCGATGGCAATGATAATGGAAGAACACACAGAGGGAGGACGAGACGTGCAGTCGTTCATCCACCGAAACAATAAACTCAGGAAGGCTAGCTCGAGGAAAACGAGAGGCAATACGAATGCAGTCATGAATCTCCTCTTCAACTTCCTCAATATCATTGCTTGGGGCAATTGCTGGACCATATACCTTCACTTGACTGGGACCACAACTTCGTTATAAGAAACTCTATATATTACTAAGCGAAGACATAACACAGTATACTCCCGTTACAAGCATACCCGATACAAGCATATATTGCATATGAACGGAGGCCCCATCATAGAAAATCAGCATATATTCATTACTAGAATATTCTATGTTTGGAAGCTTATCGATAAGAAATAGACTCGCCCTCAACTTACCTCGATTCTAACTATACAATTATACTTAGAATCTTCATACCGATATGTCTTTTATTAGAAACCCAGTACGCATCCTACAACGGCAGGCATGGTTAGAGTCCGAACGACAAGCAATCCGGACCTATGCAGAACAAAATCCGAGAATAACATGGCGGGCTATCAGGCGATGGTTTGAGACCAACAATCCTGCGAAAGAACTTACAAAGTCCCAAACCAACGAGATTCTGAACCCAAAACGACCACGAGGCCCTTCAGATGTTGATCCTGCACAAATACTGAAGCTCCGATCAGACTCCAAAAGTATCCGACCCAGTCGATGATACATCATTATTTCAATGGCAACAGATAATGCAAGAGAAGACATTGCAATTTTGGAAAAAGATGCCAATATATGCCGACCTGCCAGAACCGAAGTTCTCACAAGGATGGCTAAGTCGCTGGAAAGCCCGATATAAGATAAAGAAGTATGCATTACATGGAGAGTCCGGGTCTGCTGAGGCTGAAGAAGAGACGGAAAATATGATGCAAGAGATACAAGAAATTTTGTCGGACTATGAGAGAAAAGATATCTATAATATGGATGAGACTGTGTTATATTGGAAGCGAGCACTGAATATTACTTTAGCAACAAAGGCTCAAGAGGGGATAAAGCAAGATAAGACATTTCAAGGAATTATCCGAGATAGTTTAGGATGCAGCTATCAGCTTAATGCCACAGCATGGAATAATTCTATTATTCTGAAGGAATGACTTCTCTGGTTTCAAGCCCGCATTGGGAGATCATGGGTAGCATTGGTGCTTGATAACTTCAGTTCACATGAGTGTGCAGTTGCGGAATTGGAGGAAGAGAATTTGTTGCCTGCAGTTCATATTATTTGGCTACCTGCAGGAATCACATCGTGATTTTAGCCAATGGATCAAGGAATCATTCGAACGTGGAAGGCTTATTATCGACGTTCTATGATGAAGCATGTGCAGAAACTAGTCCCACCGACAATCCTTATGATACAATCAACATCTTGCATGCTATTCGGTGGAGAGTGGATGCTTGGAAAACCGAAGCGAAAACATCTACATTGGAGCATTGTTTTGAAGTTAGCCAAGTTAAGATTCATGGACCTTACCCCTACGCGATTAAGAGCAGGGCTCTCAAGTTGAGCTTGAGGACGATATATGAGTCTATTGGAGTGGCACATTTAGGATTTACTATGACACGACCAAATCTCCGAGTCCACTTCATTGATCCTGCCATTGAGATCATACAAGACCCGATCAGTGATATTGAGGAACAAATCCTCGCATTTGCTCTAGTTGAAGTCGAGGAACCTGCAGATGAAGTTCACATTCCTTCTCCAATCACACCTCAAACAGCTTTAGATTCAATTGAGAGTCTTCTCTTATTCCCCCTTCAAACTGAAGCAACTGCCAATACTATACAGCTTCAAGATGACTTGAAGAGGGAGAAGAAGTGAATTGAGACCTTGGAAATTTGGCGAAGAGCAAGACATGTTCAACGGAAAATTACGAATTTCATGGCACCTACTCAACTGCCACTGCCAACTCCTCGACAACTATCTACAGCATCTCCATCCTTGCCTGCTGCCTTTGAGTCCTCTTCTGCAACCCATAGCTAGCATCCCCGCACTGGCTTTTCCTATGTCTTCCATGTATACAATGAATTTTTGTCTTTCTCTCAATACAAGCATATATTCGTTATAAGCATATTGACCCCATCCCGGTGATATGCTTGTAACGGGAGTATACTGTATAACGAGAGTTTCTTATTTTCCCATACAAATTTCGACGGGACCGGAGGTCCGTTTCTCATAACGCGACATCACTGTATGTAGTATTGTCTTCTACCGTATACAATCTATATTGAGCACCCCGTAATCCGCCCAGGAAGGTCCGTTCCAGGCCGTGGACGGACGGAACTATGCAACCGCCCTAGCCCGCCTAGGCCAGGGCGTTCCAGGTTGTGGGTGAGCGGAATTATATAATCGCCCTAGTCCGCCTAGGCCAGACCCGTTTCAGGGCGTGGGCGGAGGGAATTATTTCAGTTGGTCTAATCCGCCCTTCAAATGGTCGAGTCCCTCAGAGCCCGACCCTCTGGACGGACTAGCCGGACTGTTGTCACATTGTGACAGATGGGGTTGACGACGAAGCCCCCCGGGTAAGAGTTCCGAGGGCTGGAGATGGACGTGAAGAGTCACTACGTATACAGGATGGGTGGGTGTTGAGTCTGGGGAGGGGGGGGCGGGGCAAGAAGGGCGGAGAAATAACTTGACTTGTTGAACCCCCAAAGTTGCCATGGTCGGGTTCGCCTTACGCAGCTGAGGGGCAGCTTGATGCTTGGCTTCGTCCACACTAGTACTCCCAGTCATAGGCGATTGAGAGGGCCCGGCCGGGGGCGTAGATAGCGGAGAACAAGATGGCGTTGAGATTGGTGAGGCCCGGTAAGCACAGGAGAGTCTAAGGTGAACAGAAGTAGAGGGGCGGCATGAATACTACGCAGTACAAAATTTACGACTGTTCTGAGTCTGCTGCTGCAATACCGAGGGGAGATTCAATGAATAAAACGAGCTAACTAAGGAGCTTCTGGTTCGCATAGTATATCCCCCTCTTTATCTGCCTTCTTTTCATGATTCGTCTGGTCCAACCAACTTACCTCCCGCCTTACATAGTCTCACCAGTTCCTCCGACTCGGTCCGGAGTTTGTCAGACCCACAAAACCCGCAAAGCCGCAGCATTACTCTGGATAACTGATACAGGCCTGACATCATAGCAGCTGGCAGATGAAGCCAGTTCTCCAATATCAGACTGGGGGCGCGTAGAGTATTTCAAACTCTCGATAACGGTGCATCAGTGGTGGCGTATGGAGAGGCATCCGTGCCGTGCTGGTATGCGTCATGGTTGCATGTTCTGAGGTTTCGGAGTAAAAGTACGAGCCGCCCAGGGTGGGTGATGGGATATGGTCAATTGAGTAACTATAGCTAGGAGTCGTGACTGCAAAGGTAGATTTTGCTATGGATATGAGTCAGGTGCTTACAGCTTGAGTTCATTCCCCATGGATGTGAAATCTATCTTGTTTGGTTACCAGTGCAACTCGGTAATCATGCAGGTCACGGTTGAGGCTGCATAGCAGCTAGCATGCTATGATGGTTTATATTGCTATAGCTACCAGAGGCGCGGTGGGGTGTGATTGCACACCCATCGATCGGGTTCCGGGTTATCTAATGATGTCAGTATTTTTCTCTTTGCGTACGCGTACAGGCGGTGATATACGGTGTGGCTACTTCGTTTGGAGATTGTAGTCGCCTAGGTAGTTTAGTCATAATAACTTGTGATACCCACGTATATTTGGTTTGGGCAGGCACTCGACTAGTACCTCGGACCCCCCCTCGGAGGAATTCTGACCCTGTCCATATGTATGCATGCTTCGCTGATTGGTAATCATTGGCATGTGTGTTTGCGCGGCACCCAATATGAGTCATCCCCTGGAAGAAATAGAAAACGTAGATTAGAGCGAAGATATGGTGGTGGTATGTCCGTGTTTTATGAGGGCTTGGTATATTGTGGGTTGAAGTTGGAGTGTACGTTTCGCTCCTGTGCGGCAGTTTGCACGGGATTTGGTTGCGATCATGATTCCCGGAAATGTATTGGACGCAAAGCACAGCATCACAGCTGACATAATCCAGGCACTCACACCTTGGCAGGTTTGCTGCCGCCCTGGCCAGTATAAAGGATCGGTGCAAATCGGAAGAACAACGCAACATGGGCGTTGGTGACGCAGGAACCGCAACCAGCAAAACAATATCTCGAGAGCCAGCGGGTGATTCGGACTTACGATAACGTGTGGTGGCTGCGGCGAGGAGAAAACAAGACAACGTGGGGACGCCAATTAGCGCGATAGCAATATCGATACTACGTATACCTACGACAGAGGGAAGATAATGCGAGTTGGCAGAGGCTCTGGTAGTAGTTGGTAGTTGAGCATCTACCCGGTAACCACGCGGGACAAGACAGCGACACTGCAGCTGGCTCCTGGCTCCCGTCCCCAGGACTACAGCAAGGGGAGGTGTAGAGAGTTGGTGAGACGCTGGTAGCTGAGAGCGTTGACTACACAAGTCAAAGATCAGATCACTCAGCTAACCAGGTAACCGTAGGTGTGGGGGTTGGTTCCTACCTACCGTTGCTGCCAGTGCCCTACAGGCAGCAACTGGTTTGGTCGACGCTGGTGCAGCGGGGCAGGTAAGCACCGTGTACCGGAGCTAACTACACAGCCACCACCACACAACACCGCGACACTATAACATCACAACACCTCCCTCGGGTACGTATGCCCTTACCTTCTCCTCCTCTACCTGCGCCCTCTCTCACAACTAACCGTCCCTACTTAGGCCCTAGGAAGTATCCAACTGCATAGTACTCACATTGGCCAACAACAACAATACACTGCTTCCACACACGGCACATCATGTCGCGCATTCCCACCCCCACAAACTATTCCCCACCCGCCACCCGTACGAGAAGCAGATCCACTCCACGCACACACATCCACGCACACCCTCACCACAACCTCTACGCTGCACCACTACTGCCACCTCCAGATCCCTCGGCTCTGGGGCAGGCAGGAGGCATGCGCACAGTGGCCCCATCAGCTGCAGCAAACCGCGCAAAGACCAGATCTCGACCCAGCCCCCGCCTGAGGCGGCCTCATTCTTGTGCATGTACACCCACTAGACCTCCCAGCCGCGCCCGATGCCAGTGGCAGGCACTCCCTGATCCAGGGGACTTTGACCGCCAGCTTGAACTCGAGCTTGCTCACGCTGAACCAGAGATGTTGGATGTTATCATTGTCAAACCTAGTCTTTCACCACACGGCAACGCTCTTCAATCTGGCAATACTCATAATGGCACTGAGATCGTAGCTCAATCGCAATCCCCCCAACTGACTAGCTCAAGCCAGGGGCCGGCGCAACCAGGCAAGTATCCTACGCCAATCTTGGTCAATACATATGAGCAGGGACCGGACAGCCCGCCGGTGAGCCCACTCACTCCGCTGCCGCAGGGATGGGATACGGAGGACTTTGTGCCTACGTTTGCCGGGATTGGGATCGGGGCTATGACTGTGGAACATATCGCCGCCGAGGCTACCACCGGTTTGGGTTCAGATATGGATATGGATATGGGCATGGATGTAGATGTAGATGTTCGCAAGCCGAGGCCAGCGGAGGTGGAGACAGGTGTAGAGGGTGAACTTACGCTTGAGACAGCATCGGCGAGTGCCTCAGCCATGACTACGCCTTCTCCCCCCAGCCATCCAATACACGTACACCCAGGCACCCGTGTACACTCCCCCAGCAGCCCCAAGCCCAAGGCTTCGACCCATGGGAATTACCTTCGCGCACCCAAGCTCCCAGTGTGGACACGATCACGGACAAGGACGGGGGCAAAATGGCTTGGAGCATGTGCCTCGACCCCTTCACCGCCCTCTCCAAGGTCCCCTTGCCGCCCCCCACTCCCCATTCCCACTGACTCCACTATCTCGACCCTCTATGCCGCCGCAGCGAGGCTTCGCAGAAAAGGGGCACCATACCCGAAGACCCCAGAGTGGTTGGGCATGTGCGAGAAAGTGGGTACTGTGGCGGCGTTTAATCAGCCCCAGGCAAAGGCGGGGTTTGGGAAGAAGACCTGTTTCTACCCTGAGGAATTTACGCGTTCCGGGGGTACAGGAGGGCGCAAGAAGGATTTTGGGAGCATAGCAACACGGCCTTCGCCAGAGTCAGGTAGGGATAATGAGGATGAGAATTCGGGGGGGGAGAAAATGAAAATTAGGGGTGAGGATATCGGTGCCGAAGACGGCGGGTATAATATTAACACCAGGCGTAGCGCAGAACCGGGAAAAGACGCAGCGCAGACACTGGAGGCGACACCCGTAAACTTCACTGATGGAGAGGAATCCCATGAGGATGCCGACCCGTACGGAGACGATCAAACATCTCCCCAACCCGAGAGCGATTATGGACACACACTCTCGGGGAGGAGGCTGACCTACAAGGAGATGTTGTCTGAGGAAAAACAACTCAACTACTGCAGCCCATTTACGGAGGTTACAGAAAAAAATACGGATTGGAACCGCCGGGAGGGGTGTGGGAAGCTTTACCCACATACTCACACACCCTCTTCACCACTACCGGGGGGAAAGGAGCATGAGGAGGGGGGATTTGGGTTTGGTATCCAGATGGGGAGGGTTGGGAAGGTGATGTGGATTGACGAGATTGTGGTTGAGGCTGGGGAGGAAGCCCTGGAGAGTGAGGAATCTGAGAATACCTCCCTCAGAGATGAGGGCGAGGCTAGGTCGGCGTGGTGTAGGATGGAGCGGATAAGGTTGAGGGAAAAGAAGCAAGCTAGGCAAGAATGGGAGGAAGTAAAGGCTGTGACAGAGTGGAGGCGGGTGATCAAGATGCAGCATGGGGGTGAGGATAGGAATCATTGGGAGATAGAGTCTACCGAGCGCAAGGGGAGCAGAGAGAGAGATAACCCCTCCGAGAGGACAGCAATGGGATTTGAGGAAGGGTGCGAGAAAAGAGTTCATTCTGAAAATGGCATTGGGTGGCAACACGACCCAGATATTCCCCACACTGCGCCAACCTCCGACCACCACCCTCAACCGCAGTACCTCCTCTCTTACCAGCCAACTACCTCACTCCTCTTTACTGCTGCAACCCCAATCCCGAACGTCCCCAAAAACCCATACAGTCGCTCAACTTCGCCGCCACAAAGGTTAGTAAATGAAAACACCCCTACACAGACCTCGACATACCTCCCCATCACCCATCACCCCACCTCCCCTCCCCCGAGCTGGGGAAATATCGGTGACCGGATGCTGAAAAGTATATCACATTCTGCTGTGTCTCCCACTAGGATTGAAGAGAAAAATGTTCTAGTAGCGAGACGAGCGCAGGGAAAATTAGAGAACGCTAGAATATGTACAGTGCAGGGGAAATGGGAAAGCAGCAGCCGGGGTGCCGTTGAGCAACCAGACGTGACCAACTCCTCCTCCAGTGATGGGGACAATAACTCCACATCGTTCAAATGTACAGCTACAGCCCCAGAGAACCCAAGTGCGGAACCTGCACAGCCCAAACCCAATCAACTTGAACACCGCAAAGAAATATCCGCCGGGGAGCAATACTCCAGGAGGGTGTTACATTCCAAAACGAGCCTTGAACCGCAGGAGGAAGGATATATGTGGTCAAGTGCAGTGATTAGAAAGGCTTCCGCTGATTGGCGAGGAGAAAGGAATATGGAGGATAGAGGCAGAGGCAATCCTAGGTGGTTACAACCCAACACAGCGGCAAGGGAGGCTCAAGCGGTGTACGGGGGGTGCAAACTGAGGTCCCCAGAGGGATTGCCAGAGGGGAAAGAGCGAGAGATGCTTAAACAGCAATTAGCAGCACTTACGCACTTCACTGTTAATAGCAGCGTGAAAAGTGGCATTGACATGGACATTTCCGGCAATAAGTACTATGCTCGGCTGACTCCTCCACCCATAACCAGACCAATCCCCCCACTTCGCGCAATCCAAGAAACCGTGCAACCAGCCGCGCAAGGAATCCACCAGGAGGATACCATTTTGCTAAAAAGTGAATCACATGAATCCTGCATCACACAGCGCCAGCGATTTGGCGGTGGCAGTATACGGATGCTTACCCATTCACCACACGAAGAGGGTATTGCGGGAAGAGACCTTGGTACCTGGAGAGTGACCCTGCCTGTGGTGGATCACCGCCCGAGACCCGGAGAGATCACTGCTGAGAGGATACGGAGCGAAGAGCAGGGCAGAATAGAGAAACCCACACAAAACAAGGAAATGACAACAGCTGAGAAAGTGAGGGGCAAGGGGGATAACACGACAGTAGAGCAGGCGAGGAGCCCCCAGGGTTTGGGGCGAAAGCAGAGACCACTGAAAGAACGGCAGAAAATGAAACGGAAGACACAGGCATGGGAGGCAGAGAAGGAAAAGGCGGGGAATAACCGTGTGCCGCAGCTGGGCTTGAGCAAGCAGGGCCTGGATATCGCCAGGGACGGGGAGCTCGAAGCCACGCGGAGGAGAGTACAAGCCGGGGTTCAGGTTGTGGGAAATAAGTGCCTAGCCGACACGGAAAAAATCCTGTTGCCAGCGAGACTCGCGGCTCTACGCGTAATCGACTCGGGCGAGGTGATCCCAGACTGGATAACTTCGATGAGGAAGGTCCCCAGAGCGGCAGCAGTGGTGCAAACTCCTACACTACCTTCACTGCGAACGCCAGGAGTTACTCCGTGTAGTTCCACGGTTGATGAAGAACCACACTCAATGCAACTGACGGGAGAAAGGAGATTGATGCAAGCTGTAACACACATGGAAGATCACCATGACGTGTCCGAGCACGGTTGGCATGATGAATTCGCATCCAAGTCCAGTCAGGAAGCAGATTGGGATCCGGACTTAGACCCCCACAGTGTTGGTCCACAGGCACCTCCACAGGCACCTCCACAGGAACCATTACCACCACAATCCAACTGCACTTCCAGCGAACAACAATACCTAGCTCCACCGCCACCATCCTGGATATATCCCAATAACAACCGTCATTTCCCCCAGGATGAAGGACCTACAGCACTACCCCGCTGTAAAGCATGTGGATGCAGTCTATCACGCACGAGCCCGGGGTACGAGTAGATTGGGACGACGCGGGACTAGTGGATTAGGCGAAAGGAACTCGAACCCGTATGCAGGCTAGGTGGGTGTTTTCTGAGGATTATAGTTGATTCCAAGTGCAGCCAGTGCTTTTGCACGACCAGGCTCTTATCTGATGTCTTATATCCACTACTCAAGTTCAAATACGTTGCTTTTTCTCAGGTTATCGTTATGGTGTTTATTTGTGCTAAGTAGCTTGCTTGCTCGGTCCGACAGGTTCCTCCTTATTTCTCGTTGTTGTAAGTTACATGTTGGACAGATCCGGGTGTTACTGTAGTACTAGTTAGTATTGATACAATAATTATTCAATTGCTACTGCTGGGTACCTAACTGGCTTGTAACTACTGCAGGAAGCGCCATGGGCTCCGTTTAGTACAGTGGAGACATACATATGCCGGGGCAGTCACGCATACGAGTATGTAGCCCGCTGCTTCGATGCTAGGTGAATGTTGGCTGATGCGCCGGTTGGGGACATATCCCAGTCGCGCTGTCGTCAGGGGTTTCTGCCCAGAGGGCATTGTACCGAGAACCAACGTATGGTACTTACCAGTATCTTGGCAGTACAGATCCAGGGCTGCCAGGCCGTTATGGGTCGTGGGACTTGGCCTATATTTTTATGTAAAAGTAGGTAGAGTGTCGTCCTACCTATTGAGGGGGGAGGCGAACCATTGCGCGTATTCTAAGTACGCTAGCTAACATATTGGCTCTACTAGTATACCTACGCCCGAGCTGGAGGGTTTAGCACTACCTAACACCGGGACAGCCTACCGCAGTTAACCCCAGCTATTTTGCCACTATGGCTGGGATCCCAGATACCACGCCAGACCACAACGCCATGCTAGACGCCCAGATTCACTGGCCATGGCTGGAGTCCTTCCTCTTCTCCGCCCTGCGCACTCTTCCCTCAGGCACGTCACATCCCCCGCAGATGTCACACCCTTTACAAACGACTGGGTGGGCAAAACTCCCACCGAGTACATCGCAGTCTACACTACGCTTGCAATTTTGGGGCCGGCAAACACCTAGATACATCGTCATTGTCTAGACAGGCTAAATACGATTAATGATTATAATTACTTAATAATAAAAAAACACCTAGGTACGCTGTGAAGAAGGATAGGGTGATGTAGGACGACTTCCGGACTGGAAACCTCGTCCAGATTGACCCAGTCACCCCCGAAGGCTGGCTATACCTGAATGGAGGAAATCTGCGTGTCATATACATCGCAGGGATCGAGCAGAGAATGTGCAGTTTATTGTGCAGTTCTTGAATGGGGAGATTGGTGAGCACCCACATCTGGACTATGAGAGGCACAATTATGAGAACTTTGGCAAGCGGTAGATAGGTACGGCGTTGCTCTCTATGGCGACCCAATAACATACTTTAATTATACTTCCGAGTATAATTAAAGTATGTTTGATGTTCAATTAAAGTACTATTTAACTTCCATTTGATAGCGACGGCGTTGTATGGGCCACTTTCATACTAAAATGATACTAAGCGCGCTTAATCAAATACTTCAATG